>Ga0105090_10000051_pt1 | contig 42174 bp, 40 predicted proteins | sample PPLLak3March2015_FD_79110 | JGI IMG/M metagenome (GOLD analysis project Ga0105090, IMG submission 79110) | Freshwater sediment microbial communities from Prairie Pothole Lake near Jamestown, North Dakota, USA - PPLs Lake P7 Core (1) Depth... | ecosystem: Environmental > Aquatic > Freshwater >...
GAGCACGTCACACTGCCGGGGGAACGGGGTCGGGGCCTGCATGGTCGCTTGGGAGCCCATTCTGGCAGCCCGGCGCGGGCTTGACCTGGGTCACGCGGGTGCTCGCCGCCGCGGCGCATGATGAACAGGAAGGAGTCCACCGCATGAGCACCCACCTCACCGCTGGTCAGCGTGCCTTGCTGCAGGCTGAACTCGAACTGCGTCAGGAGCAGATGCGCCGGCAACTGGCCGTACACCAGGAAGGTCGCACGCGCGTCGAACATGCCCGCGATGTGCTGGCGCAGGACTACGACGACGCGCCGCAGCGCGCCATGGATCGCGAAGTCGACCAGGCGCTGACGGAGTTCGACAACCAGGAACTTGGCGCCATCGGCCGCGCCCTGCAGCGCGTGCGCGACGACGATTTCGGCCTCTGCATCGACTGCGGTGGCGAGATCCCGTTCGACCGCCTGAAGATCGAGCCGCAGGCGCTGCGCTGCGTGGCCTGCGAGTCGCGGCGCGAATCGGCTCGCTGAGTCGGCTGCGAGATCGGTCGGCCGGGCCGGTGCGGCCAGGTTCAGAATCGCGCCCCATGAGCACACTCTTCGAAAAGTTGTTGCACGGCGAACTGCCGTGCGCCAAGGTCTACGAGGACGAACTGGTCTTCGCCTTCATGGACGCCGGGCAGGTCAACGACGGACACGTCATCGTCGCCACCAAGGCACCGCGGGCGACGCTGCTGGATTGCAGCGACGACGAAGCCGCAGCGCTGATGCGGGCGGCGCGCCGCATCGCGCTGGCGGTGCAGGCGGCGTTCGCGCCCGAGGGCATCACCGTGCTGCAGGCCAACCGGCCCGCCGGCTGGCAGACGGTGCCGCACCTGCACCTGCACGTCTTGCCGCGCCACGCCGGCGACGGCGTCGAGCTGACCTGGCCGCGCAAGGAGCCCGGCCTGGAGCGGCTGCGCGAACTGGCGGCGCGGCTGCAGTTGGGAGACGGTGGAACGGGCTAGCAGCCGCGAACGCGGAGGGCGGCCGAAGTACCCGGCGGCGGGGTGGGGGCGCGTGGCGCGCACCAGGTAGTCCGCGTGCTTCGGTGGTTTGCGGACGAAGCCGCGTCCGACGGGGACGATGCGGCCACCAGTGACGCTGCGCGGCTCGGCGATCGACTGCGGTTCGTCGTCCCATCCGGCCGACAGCAGCGCCGGCACGACGAACCCTCGACATGTGTCGGCTTCGTTCACGGCGACTCTCCCTGGCGGGAGCATGAGCGGTCATGCGCAGCGTGGAGGGACCTCCGCGCGGGGCAGCATGCCCCGCTGTCAGCCCCGCCCCCGCCCGAACTGCCGCACCAGCCGCCAGGCCAGCAGCACCAAGGGCACGGCGTGCATGAGCAGGTCGAAGATGTCGATCGGCCGCGTCAGCGTCCCGGCGGCCAGCATCTTCAGCTTTTCCCACAGGTGCGGTTCGGGGAAGAACGGCGCCAGTGCCAGCCAGCCGGCGATGACCACCAGCCACACCAACGGCACCCGGTCGAGCCAGGCGCCGAGAAACGCCCACCGGCCTTTGCCCGATGCCATCGCGGAGGCTGCCGGCTCTACTGCGCGGCGGCGGCTTTCACCTGCAGCCGCCACGCATGCAGCAGCGGCTCGGTGTAGCCACTCGGCTGCGCCAGGCCCTTGAAGACGAGGTCGCTGGCGGCCTGGAAGGCCGCGCTCTCCTTGAAGTGCCCGGCCATCGGCCGGTACAGCGGGTCGCCGGCATTCTGCTGGTCCACCACCTTGGCCATGCGCCTGAGCGTGGCCCGCACCTGGTCCTTCTTCACCACGCCATGGTGCAGCCAGTTCGCCATGTGCTGGCTGCTGATGCGCAGCGTGGCGCGGTCCTCCATCAGGCCGACGTTGTGGATGTCGGGCACCTTGGAGCAGCCCACGCCCTGGTCGACCCAGCGCACGACGTAGCCGAGGATGCCCTGGGCGTTGTTGTCCAGCTCCTGCTGCCGCTCCTCGTCGCGCCACTTCGCCTTCTTGACCACCGGGATCGTGAGCAGGCCCTCGAGCAGCGCCTCGTGCGCCGCGGCCGGGTCGGTGTCGGCCTTCTCCAGCGCCTTCTGCACCTTGAAGACGTCGACCTGGTGGTAGTGCATCGCGTGCAGCGTGGCCGCCGTGGGGCTGGGCACCCAGGCGGTGTTGGCGCCGGCCTGCGGGTGGGCGATCTTCTGCTGCACCATGGCGGCCATCAGGTCCGGCATGGCCCACATGCCCTTGCCGATCTGGGCGCGGCCGCGCAGACCGCACTCCAGCCCGACGCGCACGTTGTTGCGCTCGTAGGCCTGGATCCAGGTGCTGCTCTTCATGTCGCCCTTGCGCAGCATCGCGCCGGCCTGCATGGCAGTGTGCATCTCGTCGCCGGTACGGTCCAGGAAGCCGGTATTGATGAAGGCGACGCGGCTGGACGCGGCGGCGATGCAGGCCTTGAGGTTGACGCTGGTGCGCCGCTCCTCGTCCATGATGCCGAGCTTGACGGTGCTCTCGGGCAGGCCGAGCAGACCCTCGACGCGGCCGAACAGTTCGCTGGCGAAGGCCACCTCGGCCGGCCCGTGCATCTTGGGCTTGACGATATAGACGCTGCCGCTGCGGCTGTTGCGGATGGTGCGCCCGGCCGGGCCGCGCAGGTCGTGCAGCGCGATCGCGGTCGTGACCACGGCGTCGAGGATGCCCTCGGGAATCGCGCGGGCGTCGTCGCCCCACAGCACCGCCGGGTTCGTCATCAGGTGGCCGACATTGCGCAGGAAGAGCAGCGAACGGCCGTGCAGCACCACGTCCTCGCCGCGCGGTCCCCGGTAGAGGCGGTCGGGGTTGAGGCCGCGCGTGATGGTCCGGCCGCCCTTGTCCACTTCCTCGGTCAGCGTGCCCTTGACGATGCCGAGCCAGTTGCGGTACGCGAGCACCTTGTCGTCGGCATCGACCACGGCCACCGAATCCTCGAGGTCGAGGATGGTCGACAGCGCGGCTTCCAGCACGAGGTCGGCCACGCCCGCGGCGTCGGTGGCGCCGATCGGGTGGGAGGCGTCGATGCGGATGTCGATGTGCAGGCCGTGGTGCGACAGCAGCACCGACGACGGCGCGTCCATCTCGCCCTGGAAGCCGACGAACTGCGCCGGATTCTTCAGGCCGATGCTGCGGCCGTCCTGCAGCGTCACCGCGAGCGCGTTGTCGACCACGCGGTAGGCGGTCGAGTCCAGGTGCGAGCCGCCGCGCAGCGGCGCGCAGCGGTCGAGCACGTGGCGCGCATATTCGATCACGCGGGCGCCGCGCACCGGGTTGTAGGGACCGGCGCGCGTCGCGCCGCCGTCCTCGGGCAGCACGTCGGTGCCGTAGAGCGCGTCGTACAGGCTCCCCCACCGTGCATTGGCGGCGTTGAGCGCGTAACGCGCGTTGGTGATCGGCACCACCAGCTGCGGGCCGGCCTGCAGCGCCAGTTCGGCGTCGACATTCTTCGTCGTCACCTTCAACCTTTCCGGCACCGGCACCAGGTAGCCGATCCTGTGCAGGAAGGCGCGGTACCGGGTCATGTTGCGGATCGGGCCCGGATGCTTGCGGTGCCAGGCGTCCAGTTCCGTCTGCAGGCGGTCGCGCTCGGCCAGCAGCGCGGCGTTGCGCGGCGCCAGCTCGCGCACGATGGCGTCGAAGCCGGCCCAGAAGGGCGAACTGTCGACGCCGGTGCCGGGCAGCACCTCGTCCTCGACGAAGCGGTACAGCGCGGTCGCGACCTGCAGGCTGTGGACGGTGGTTCTCATTTGGGGGTTCCTCGGAGTCAGGGGTAGGGCATCAGGCGCATGGCGCAGCGGCGGCGGGAAAGAGCGCCAGCACGTCGCGCAGGCTGCGGCCGGTGTGGCTGGGTTCGGTGCCGAGCGGGTCCAGCGGCGCAGCGCTGCGGTTGACCCACAGCGTCGTGTAGCCGAACCAGGTGGCGCCGATGGCGTCCCAGCCATTGCTGCTGACGAACAGGATCTCGCGCGCGGGCAGGCCGAAGGCGGCCGGCCCCAGCGCGTAGGCGGCGGGATCGGTCTTGTAGCGCCGCACCGGGTGCACGCTGATGACGTGCCTGAGCAGTTCGGCGAAGCCGGCGCTCTTGACGGCCACCGACAGCATCTCGGGGTCGCCGTTGCTCAGGATGGCGGCGGGGATGCGCCGGCGCTGCAGTTCGACCAGCACGTCGCGGTTTTCCGGGAACGCCGACAGGTGCCGGTATTCGTTCATCAGCCGGTCCTCGGCCGCGCCATCCAGGGCCAGCCCGAGCCGCGCCGCCGCGAAGCGCAGCGCGGCGCGCGTGAGCTCCCAGAATGGGCGGTAATGTTCGCTGCCGGCCTGGTCATGGCGGCCGCTCATCGACACCAGCCGGGTGTATTCGATCTGCTTGTCGCGCCACAGCAGGCTGAGCTTCTCGCCATGTCCGGGAAACAGCTGTTCGGCCAGCAGGACGACGCTGTGGACGTCGAACAGCGTGCCATAGGCGTCGAAGATCACTGCACGAAGTTTCATGCCGACACTGTATTCGTTATGCGGGCCGGCATTAAGTGCCGCTTGTGTCAGGGATTTGTGCGCTGGCTGTGCATAATCCCAGCATGGCACGGTTGAAGCAGATCGAGTCGTTCGCCGCGGTGGCCATCAAGGGCAGCCTCACCGCGGCGGCCCATGCCGAAGGCGTGGCGCCGGCCGTGATCGGCCGCCGCATCGACGCGCTTGAAGAGCGCCTGGGCGTGAAACTGCTCGTGCGCACGACGCGGCGCATCACGCTCACGCACGAAGGCAGTGCCTTCCTGGAGGATTGCCAGCGCCTGCTGGCCGACCTCGCGAACGCCGAAGCCAGCGTCAGCGCCGGCGGCGTCAAGGCCAGCGGCCACCTGCGCATCACCGCGCCGGCCGGTTTCGGGCGCCGGCACGTGGCGCCGCTGGTGCCGGACTTCATCGCCCAGCATCCCGACGTGAGCCTGTCGCTCAATCTCAGCGACCGCGTCGTCGATATCGTCAACGAGGGCTTCGACTGTGCCGTGCGTGTCGGCGACCTGCCCGATTCCAGCCTGGTGAGCGTGCGCCTGGCCGACAACCGCCGCCTGTGCGTGGCCACCCCCGACTACCTGCAGCGTGCCGGCGTGCCGGCCACGCCGGGCGACCTGATGCGCCACCAGTGCCTGACGCTCAGCTCGGATGCCAGCCAGACCCGCGGCTGGGCCTTCGTGGTGGACGGCGAAGTGACGCACCTGCGCCTCAGCGGCCGGCTCGACTGCAGCGACGGCCAGGTGCTGCACGAGTGGTGCCTGCGCGGCCTGGGCATCGCCTGGCGCAGCACCTGGGAGGTGGAGGCCGACGTCGCCAGCGGCCGTCTGCAGGTGGTGCTGGAGGACTTTGCGGCGCCACCCAACGGCATCTACGCCGTCTTTCCGCAGCGCAAGCACCTGCCCTTGCGGGTGCGGCTTTGGATCGACTTCGTCAAGCACAGCTACGGCGACCCGCGCTACTGGGCCGGCGACGCCCGCGCCGACGTCGGCTGAACCGGGCCGGCGCCGATGGCCCGGCTCAGAGAATGCGTCGCGGGTGCGCCAGCGCTTCGTGGGCAGCGTGCAGGCGGCGCACCAGCACGCGGATGAAGGCCTTGTCGAAGTGGTGGCGCGTGGGCGACGACAGCCGCGCCATGCTTTGCGGCGTGAACGATACCGTGGTGGCCGGCTGCGAGACGAGGATGTCGACCGTGTGCACACGCAGTTCGGGGTTCGGCGCCAGATAGGCCATTTCGCCGACCGAACTGCCGGTGCCCAGCGAGGCGACGGGCTTGCCGTCGCGATAGACCTCGATCTGGCCCTGCGTGATGATGTGGAAGGTGTCGCCTTCCTCCCCCTTGCGGAACAACGCCTGGCCGTAGCCGTGACGCTGCCAGGACGCGCGGTGCACCACCTCCCACAGCGCGACGTCGTCGAAATCGGCGAAGAATTCGAGCGAACGCAGCAGCGTGAATCGTTCCGCGTCGAGCACCTCCTGCAGCGGCCCGCGCTGCGCCAGCTGTTCGGTGCTCAGTGCCGACAGCACCTGCGCAAACTCGTCCCAGCTGGCCGGGCGCTGCCGGCGGTCCTTGGCCAGGCAGCGTTCGACGAGCGCCTGCAGCTCCTGCGGCACGCCCTCGCGCAGCCCGGCCAGTGGCGCTGGCGCGGCGTGGTAGATCTGGTGCATCAGTGCAGGCTGCTGGCCGGCGTCGAACGGCGGCCGGCCGGCCACCAGGTGGTAGAGCACGGCGGCCATCGAATAGATGTCGGCGCGGCAATCGAGCGCATCGCCGTCGAGCTGCTCCGGCGACATGTAGGCCAGCGAGCCGACGCGGTAGATCTGCGTGTGGTCGGCGCCGCGGTTGAAGACGCTGCCGAAGTCGGTGACCTTGAGTCCGTCGATGCAGTCGCCGTTCAGCGTCACCAGCAGGTTGGCGGGCTTGACATCGCGGTGGATCAACCCCTGCCGATAGCAGTAGCCGAGCGCCATTGCGCACTTGAAGCCGACCTGGACGATTTGCGCCAGCGGCAGCAAGTGGTTGGCGCGGCAATAGCGCCGCAGCGTGACGCCGTCGACATACTCCATCACCAGGTAGGGCGTCAGGTCGTCGGCCACGGCGTCGAGGATCTGCACCACATTGGGGTGGTTCAGGCGCCCCACGAGCGCCGCCTCGGCGGCAAAGAATCGTTGCTGGAAGTGCGACTCGCGCGAATCGGGCAGCATGCCGGCGCGCACGCGCTTGATTGCCACGTCGCGGTCGTGGAACGGGTCGTGGGCGAGAAAGACCTCGCTGGTGGCGCCCTCGCCGAGCTTGCGCTTGACGCGGTATTTGCCGATCAGCGGCGGCAGCATGGCAGCAGGAGCCTCGGGTTCGGCGCTGGCGAGTCGCGACAGGGGCATGGGCAGGGCGATGGCGGGGGTCCGACGATGCGGGAAGGAGTGGCCGGCGGCACGAAGTGCGCCTGGTCGCATCTTGCCCCGGGGCGCCAGCGCCTTGCCGTCGAACAGGCGGAGATAGCCTGCGCAGATCGCCCGCATGGCCGGGCGGGACGGGGCTGAACCTTAGAATCCGGCAATGATTCAAGCGAAACGGGAGCTTCTCGACGCCCTGCAGTCGGCCTTGGCCGAGGTCGCTGCCGGGCTCGGGGACGCTGCCGCGCCGGCAGCCGCTTTCGAGTCGCCCAAGCAGGCCGCGCACGGCGATCTGGCCATCACCGCCGCGATGCCGATGGCGCGCGCGCTGCGGAGGAATCCGCGCGAGGTCGCCGACGCCCTGGTGCAGGCGCTGCAGGCGCAGGCAGCCGTGCGTCGCTGGGTGCAGGCGCTGGAGGTCGCCGGCCCGGGTTTCATCAATCTGCGGTTGAGCGCCGCCGCCAGGCAGGCCGTCGTGGCCGAGGTGCTGGCCGCCGGCGCGATGTTCGGCCGCAAGCCGGTGTCCGGCGACGCGGGCCAGCGCGTGATGGTCGAATTCGTCTCGGCCAACCCCACCGGGCCGCTGCACGTGGGCCACGGCCGCAACGCGGCGCTGGGCGATTCGATCAGCCACCTGCTCGAGAGCCAGGGCGCGGAGGTGCTGCGCGAGTTCTACTACAACGACGCAGGCGTGCAGATCCAGACGCTGGCGGTCTCGACGCAGGCGCGGCTGAAGGGCCTGAAGCCGGGCGACGACGGCTGGCCCGAGGCGGCCTACAACGGTGACTACATCGCCGACATCGCCGCCGACTTCGCCGCCGGCAAGACCGTGCATGCCGACGACCGCGAATTCACCGCCTCGGGCGACCCCGACGACGTGGCCGGCATCGCGAAATTCGCCGTCGCCTACCTGCGCCACGAGCAGGACCTGGACCTGCGAGCCTTCGGCGTGCACTTCGACCATTTCTTCCTCGAGTCCAGCCTGTACACCGACGGCCGCGTCGAGGACACCGTGAAGCGCCTGGTCGCTGCCGGCAAGACCTTCGAGGAGGGCGGCGCGCTCTGGCTGCGCACCACCGAATACGGCGACGACAAGGACCGCGTGATGCGCAAGTCCGACGGCAGCTACACCTACTTCGTGCCCGACGTGGCCTACCACATCGCCAAGTTCGAGCGCGGCTACGCCAAGGTCATCAACGTCCAGGGCACCGACCACCACGGCACGGTGGCGCGCGTGCGCGCCGGGCTGCAGGCGGCCGGCGTCGGCATTCCGCCCGGCTACCCCGACTATGTGCTGTACAAGATGATCACGGTGATGAAGGGCGGCCAGGAGGTCAAGATCTCCAAGCGTGCCGGCAGCTACGTGACGCTGCGCGACCTCATCGACTGGACCAGCCGCGATGCGGTGCGTTTTTTCCTCAACAGCCGCAAGTCGGACACCGAGTTCACCTTCGACGTCGACCTGGCGCTGCAGGCCAACGACGAGAACCCGGTGTTCTACGTGCAGTATGCGCATGCGCGCATCTGCTCGGTGCTGACGCAATACGGCGGCGATCGTGACTTCGAGGGTGCCGATCTGAGCCTGCTCGTCAGCCCGACCGAGGCCGCGCTGATGCTCAGGCTGGCCGAATATCCGGACATGCTGACGCGCGCAGCGGCCGAACTGGCGCCGCACGACGTCACCTTCTACCTGCGCGACGTGGCGGCGGCCTTCCACGCCTATTACGCCGCCGAACGCTTCCTGGTCGAAGACGCCGCGCTGGCGCGCGCCCGCCTGGCGCTGCTGGCGGCGACCGCGCAGGTGCTGCGCAATGCGCTCGCCGTGCTCGGCGTGAGTGCGCCACAGTCGATGGCGCGCGAGGCTCCGGTGCTGCAGGAGGCGGCGCTGTGAACGGGCAGCGCGGCGGTTTCGTGATGGGCCTGGTGGTCGGCCTGCTGGTCGGCCTGGCGCTGGCGCTGGGCGTGGCGCTCTACATCACCAAGGCGCCGGTGCCGTTCATCAACAAGGTGCCGCAGCGCACCGCCGAGCAGGATATCGCCGAGACCGAGCGCAATCGCAACTGGGACCCCAACGGCCCCCTGGGCGGCGGCGTGGCGCCACGGCCGTTGCCGTCGGCAGCCTCGGGTCCCGTGGCCGAGGTGGCGCCGGCCGCGAGCTTGCCAGCGGCGGCCGTGCCGCCGGTGGCCGGCAAGGCGCAGGCGCAGCTTCCCGGCGGCAGTGCCGGACCGGCCGCCGCCACCGCACGACTGCCCGGCACCGGCATCGATCCGTACGTCTATTTCGTGCAGGCCGGTGCCTTCACGCGCAACGACGACGCCGAGCAGCAGCGCGCCCGGCTGGCGCTGTCGGGCCAGACGGCTCGCATCACCGAGCGCGAGCAGGCCGGCCGCACCGTCTACCGGGTGCGCATGGGCCCGTTTCCGACGCGCGATGAAGCCGACGCACTGTACGGCAGGCTCCAGGAGCAGGGTGTCGACGCGCAGATCGTTCGCGTCGAGCGCCCCTAGGCGAGCGCTGCGGCGGCTGCGCGGCGTGGCCGCGCCCGGTGCATCCCGATCCCATCCAACGAAAGGACCTTCATGAAGCGGCGTGACTTCTCCAGACAACTGGCCGGTGCCGGCCTCGGGCTTGCCGCGGCGGGCTGGGCACGGGCGCAGGGCGGGCCGGTGGAGGGGCAGCACTATGTCAAGCTGTCGACCCCGGCGCCGGTGACGCTGCCGGCGCCCGACAAGAAGGTCGAGGTCGTCGAATTCTTCTGGTACGGATGCCCGCACTGCTTCACGCTCGAGCCCCTGCTCGAGAGCTGGGTCAAGCGGCTGCCGCCGGACGTCGCCTTCCGCCAGGTCCCGGTGGGTTTCTCGGTGCCGCACCAGGTGCACCAGAAGCTCTTCTATGCGCTGGAGGAGCTCGGCCAGCTGCCGGCGCTGCATCGCCGCGTCTTCGCCGCCATCCACCGCCAGAATGCCCGGCTCAACAGCGAATCCGACATCCTCGCCTTCGTCACCGCCAACGGCGTCGACGGTGCGCAGTTCACGACTGCCTTCAAGTCCTTCGGCGTCGTAACCAAGGCCAATCGTGCCAAACAGTTGTCGGACGCGTACAAGATCGACGGCGTGCCGGCGCTCGGCATCCATGGCCGCTTCTACACTTCCGGATCGCTGGCCGGCAGTCACGAGCGTGCGCTCGCGGTGACCGACTTCCTGATCCAGCGCGCGCGCCAGGGGAGTTGAGCGCGCACGCTCGAGGCGGCTCGGCAGCCGCGCCGGGACTGGATGTCCGGCGGGATTTCACGGCGTCACCCGCGGCGGGCAAGGGACTTGGGACTAGAATGATCTGCAAGTTTCGTGCCGATCAGATGCCGTCCTCCCCCGCCCTCGCGCTGATGTCGCTCGCCGCCGCGGCGCTGCTGTGCAGCGCGCCGGTGTGGGCCGAGCGATCCGACCGCAACCAGCCCATGGTCATCGAGGCCGACCGCCCGGGTACGGTCGACCTGCAGCGCCAGGTGGTCGTCTTCAACGGCAATGTCGTCATCTCGCAGGGCACGATGGTGCTGCGCGCCGAACGCGTCGAGATGCGCGAGACCCCCGACGGCTACCGCGCCGCCACCGCCAGCGGCATCCCGGGTCGGCAGGCCAACTGGCGGCAGCGGCGCGACGGTGTCGACGAAACCGTGGAGGGAACCGCCGACCGGATCGAATTCGACGGCCGCGCCGACACCTTGCGCCTGATCGGCAACGGCGCCGTGCGCCGGCTGCGTGCCGGTGTGGTGGCCGACGAGGTGACCGGAGCCACCATCGTCTGGGAAAACACCACCGAGATATTCCGGGTCGAGGGCGGCGCCGCCTCGGCCGTCAACCCGAGCGGCCGCGTTCGCGCCGTGCTGAGCCCGCGCGCCGAGCCGGCATCGGCGCCGGCCGCTCCGGCCGCGGCGCCGCTGGCGCCGAGCCGATCGCTCGGAGAGCGCCGCTGATGTCGGCGGCCGCACCGGCAGCCCAGCGCCCGGTCGCCGAGAGCCCCACCCCGGTGGGTGCGAGCCGTCTGGAAGCCGAACACCTGCAGAAGAGCTACGGCGCGCGCATGGTCGTCAAGGACGTGCATCTGGCGGTGGGCGCGGGCGAGGTGGTGGGACTGCTCGGCCCCAACGGCGCGGGCAAGACGACCACCTTCTACATGGTGGTGGGTCTGGTGCGCGCCGACGCCGGCGAGATCCGCATCGACGGCCAGCCGGTGCAGAACCTGCCCATCCATCGCCGTTCGCGGCTGGGCCTGTCCTACCTGCCGCAGGAAGCGTCGATCTTCCGCAAGCTCACGGTGGCGGAAAATATCCGCGCCGTGCTCGAACTGCAGCTCGGGCCGGACGGCCGCGCGCTGCCCAAGCGGACCGTCGACGAACTGCTGGAAAGCCTGCTGCGCGACCTGTCCATCGAGAAGCTGCGCGACTCGCCGGCGCCGGCACTGTCGGGCGGCGAGCGCCGGCGGGTGGAGATCGCGCGCGCCCTGGCGACGCAGCCGCGCTTCATCCTGCTCGACGAACCCTTTGCCGGCATCGACCCGATCGCTGTGATCGAGATCCAGCGCATCATCGGTTTTCTGCGCTCGCGCGGCATCGGCGTACTCATCACCGACCACAACGTGCGCGAGACCCTGGGCATCTGCGACCGCGCCTACATCATCAGCGACGGCAGCGTGCTCGCCGAAGGCACGCCGCACGAGATCGTCGGCAACACCGAGGTGCGCAAGGTGTACCTCGGCGAACACTTCCGCATGTAGGCCGGCAATGAAGCCGTCGTTGCAGGTCCGCCTCTCGCAGCATCTGGCGCTGACGCCGCAGCTGCAGCAGTCGATCCGGCTGCTGCAACTGTCGACGCTGGAACTGCACCAGGAAGTGGGGCAGATGCTCGACCAGAATCCCTTCCTGGAGGCCGACGAAGAAGCGCCGCTCAGTCCATTCGACGCGCCGCCCGAGCGCCTGGCGGCCGACCGCCCCGGCGACAGCGACGACGGCTACCGGGCCGACGCCCCCGACGCCGGCGAAGCGACACCAGAGATCCGCGCCGAGGAATTCGGCACGCCCGAGCGCGAGGACTGGGAGAACGGCACCGAGCGCGACGACTTCGACGGCATCCGCGAGACACCGTCGGCGGCCGCTGCCAACGGCAGCGGCGACGGCGACGAGCTCGATGCCCAGGACCGCCGCGCCGCCAGCGGCTCGCTGCAGGACCACCTGCGATCGCAGATCGTCGGCATGCGCCTGAGCGAGGACGACCGCGCGGCGCTGGAGATCCTGCTCGAGTCCCTCGACGGCGACGGCTACCTGGCCGACCCGCTGGAAGAGATCGCCGAGCGCCTGGCCGACATGCTCGGCACGCCGCAGGAGGCAACGCGCGAGGAGCTGCACGAACGGCTGCGCTGCGCCCTGCGCTGGCTGCAAAGCCTGGAGCCCACCGGCGTCGGCGCGCGTACGCTGGCGGAATGCCTGCAGCTGCAGCTGCGCGCCATGCCGCCTGGCGTGGCGCGCGAACTGGCGCTGCGCATCTGTGGCCAGCACCTCGAACTGCTGGCGCGGCGCGACATGAAGAGGCTGACCGCGCTCACCGGTGCCGACGAGGACGGGGTGCGGCAGGCCCAGGCGCTGATCACCGCCTGCGAGCCCAAGCCCGGGCGCCCGTTCGCGGCTGCCGAGGCCAACATCGTGGTGCCCGACGTGATCGTGCGCAAGACCGGGCGTGGCCTGTCGGTCACGCTCAACCCCGACGTGATGCCCAAGCTGCGCATCAACGATATCTACGCCCAGGCCATACGCGGCCAGCGCGGCAACGGCGCGGCGGCAAACGGCGCGCCCACGATGTCTTCGCGGCTGCAGGAGGCGCGCTGGTTCGTGAAGAATATCCAGCAGCGTTTCGACACCATCCTGCGCGTCAGCAAGGCCATCGTCGAGCGCCAGAAGGCCTTCTTCACGCACGGCGCGATCGCGATGAAGCCGCTGGTGCTGCGCGAGATCGCCGACGAACTGGGACTGCACGAGAGCACGATCTCGCGCGTCACCACCGCCAAGTACATGGCGACGCCGCAAGGAACCTTCGAGCTGAAATATTTCTTCGGCAGCTCGCTCAACACCGAGGCCGGCGGCAACGCGTCGAGCACCGCGGTGCGGGCGCTGATCCAGCAGTTCGTGGCGGCCGAGGATCTGGTCAAGCCGCTGTCCGACAGCCAGCTCAGCCTGATGCTCGAGGAGCAGGGCATCCAGGTCGCCCGGCGTACCGTGGCCAAGTACCGCGAAGCGCTGCGCATCGCCCCGGCCAGCCAGCGCCGCACGATATGAGCGTGGCGGCGCGATGACGGCGCTGTTCCTGCCCTGCGCCGCCGGCGTCGAGGAGCTGCTCGCCGACGAGGTGCTGCGCATCGTCGGCCGCAGCGCCGAGCGCACGCGTGGTGGGGTCTGGGTTGACGGCGACGAAGACACCGCGATGCAGCTCAACCTGGAGAGCCGGCTCGCGCAGCGGGTGCTGTGGCCGCTGATCGACGGCCCCTACCGCGACGAGCACGACCTCTATGCGCTGGCCCGCCGCGTGCCCTGGCCGCACTGGATCACGCCGGCGCAGACGCTGCGCGTCGACGTCAGCGCCCAGCGCTCGCCGCTGACGAGCCTGAATTTCGCGGCGCTGCGCATCAAGGACGCCGTCTGCGACAGCCTGCGCGAGAGCGCCGGGGCGCGGCCGGGCGTCGACACGCGTCGCCCGGACCTGCCGATCTTCCTCTTCGTCGGCGCCGAGCACGCGACGCTGTATGCCGACACCTCGGGCGAGGCGCTGTTCAAGCGCGGCTGGCGCGAGGATACCGGCGAAGCGCCGCTGAAGGAGACGCTGGCCGCCGCCATGCTGGCCGCCGCCGGCTGGCGGGGCCGCGCCGAGGACGGCCCGCTGCTCGACCCCTGCTGCGGCGCCGGCACCATCGCCATCGAGGCCGCGCAGATCGCCTGCGGCATCGCTCCCGGCGCGCTGCGTCCATTCGCCTTCGAGCGCATGCTGCCGTTCCGGCCGCACCTGCCGGCCTGGCGCGAACTGCAGCAGCAGGCGCGGCAGCGCGTGCATGCGCCGGCGGTGAAGATCCACGCCGGCGACGTCAGCTTTCGCATGACCGACTTCGCCACCCGCAACGCCGAGCGCGCCGGTGTGCGGCAAGCCATCGAGTTCAAGACTGCCGACGCGCTGCAGCGCCTGCCGCCGGCTGCTGCCGGCACACTGATGCTGAATCCACCTTACGGCGAACGCATCGGACCCAAGGGCAGCCGCGCGGGTGCGCTGCCGGCGCCGGCAGCCTCGCGCGAGGGTTTCGAAGGCGGGGGCTCGCCGGCGGAGTTCTTCAGCGCCCTGGCCGCACACTGGAAGCGCCACTACAGCGGCTGGACCGCCTGGCTGCTGAGCCCGGAGATGAAACTGGCCGGCCTCATGCGCATGAAGGAGAGTCGCCGCGTTCCGATGTGGAACGGCGCCATCGAATGCCGGCTCTACCGTTTCGACATCGTCGCCGGTGCCGGCCCCGGTGCAAGGGTGAGACCTTCAGCGGAATAGGCTCAAGGCGCCGACGCGGCGGTCGATCTCGGCCATCAGCGCCTCGTAGCGAGGCGCACCGATGCCCCCGTAGCGGCGCACAAACTCCGCCTCGGGCAGGAACTCCGGCAGGTCGGCCCAGGCCGGCATCAGGTCGTCGTCGGTGACACCGCGCGCCAAGCGCGCCTGCAGCTGTTCGGGCGCGCGCATCGCGAGTTCGCCGAAGCGTGTGCCGGCGATGTTGGCGGCCATGTCGTTGAAGCTGAAACCGCTGCCGCCGCGGGCGTCGGCCACCTACTTGGCCAGGCCGACGGCCTGCGCCAGGGCGCCCGTGCTTTCGACCACCAGCGCCGCCGAGACGAGGAAGTGGCGCGGAAAGTCATCGCGGCCGGCGAGCAGCAGGCGCAGCGGCCGCGGGCGCGGCCCGTCGCGTGCGGCCGGCAGCACCGAGGGCAGGCCGCGCCCGTTGGCAAACAGCGCCAGGACGACGATCGCGGCGCGGTTCTCGGCCGCGGCATCGTTGCCCGCCGCGGTGCGCTCCCTTGCCAGCGCAAACATCGGCATCAGCAGGCGCGTCATCGGCACTTCCCAGGCCGGCCGCTCGCGCGCGGCCAGCTCGGCGAGCCGTTCGGCGTAGACGCGAAGGCGCCCTTGCTCGGCGGCCGGCAGCAGCGCTTCCATCATGCGTCGTGCGCTGTCGTCGCGCCAGGCATAGACCACCTGCAGCTGCTGCGGCGCAAAGCGCACCTGCTGGACGACATCGGCGGTGAGCCGCAGCTCGCCGAGCAACTCCGCGCGCTCGATCAGCCGCAGCGCGATGCGCTCGCCCAGCCACGCCGGAATCGGCAGGGCGCCGATGCGCAGCGACTCGAGGGCCGGCAGGCCGCCGGTCTGCACCAGCCGCGCCCGCACGTTGAGCCAGCGGCCGAAGGGGTTGGGCGGCACGTGGACGCTCATCGTCAGCGTTGCCGCATTTCGCTGCAGGTGGACGCGGCTGGTCGTTTCCGGCCAGCGGCGTGCGCCATGGTCGAGCAGCACTTCGAGCTCACGCTCGTGCAGGGTCACGGCGCTGATGCGGCCCGACACCGCCCGCCGCGGGTCGTGTGCACGCAGCAGGGCAACCACGCGCGCGGCGTCGAGCGGTCCGATATCCTCGCGGACGGCCGCGGCTGGCTCGCCCTGCAGCGCCGCAAGCAGCGCCCCGGCCGCGGCTACCCCGGCCAGCAGCAGCATGGCGGCGACCCGGCGCGGTGTGAGCTTCATACGCGCAGTCTGCCACCCCGGCCGCCGCCGTTGTGTCGCCGGGTGCGCCCGTGCCGCCCGGGCACGGCATAATTCCAAGTTGCTCTTGCTTCGGAGGCATGTCTTGGACCCGAGTCACCCTCGGTGACCGTCCGTTCCGGGGCCGCCAGCGCTGGCCGGCCGGGATGAGACGGGGCACCGCCGCACCACCGCCATCATGCCGCCTGCCAGCCGCTGCCGACGCCATCGCGTGGCAGTGCCCGCAGGCCTGCAACCCGGAGTAAGAGATGCTCAACGTCTTCACGCTGACCAACGGCCGGCTGTTCCAGGAGGAGATCGACAGCCTCGCCGGACTGGCCGACGTGATGCCGGTCTGGGTCGACCTGGAAAGCCCGACCAGCGACGAGAAGGCCTGGGTCAGCGAACGCTTCGGCGTCAATATCCCCAGCGACGCCGTCGACGACGACCTCGAGGAGTCGGCGCGCTTCTACGAGGAGGACAACGGCGAACTGCATATCCGCAGCGACTTCCTGATCGACGCCGAGGACGCCAGCAAAGGCGTCGACGCCGAGCCGGCGCGCAACGTGCGCGTGGCCTTCATCCTGAAGAACAAGGTGCTGTTCACGGTGCACGGCGAGGACCTGCCGGTGTTCCGCCTGCTGCGGCTGCGCGCACGCCGCACGCCGGCGCTGATCGAGGACGCCAAGGACGTGCTGCTCAAGCTCTACGACACCGACGCCGAATATTCGGCTGATGCGCTCGAGGGCATCTACGACACGCTCGAGCAGGTCAGCGCGCGCGTGCTGAAGGACGAGGTCGACGACCGCGTCGCCGCCGAGGCGCTGGCCGCGATCGCGCGCGAGGAAGACCTGAACGGCCGCATCCGTCGCAACATGATGGACACGCGGCGCGCGCTCAGTTTCATGATGCGCAGCCGCATGCTCAGCGCCGAGCAATTCGAGGAGGCGCGGCAGATCCTGCGCGACATCGACTCGCTGGACTCGCACACCGCCTTCCTGTTCGACAAGATCAACTTCCTGATGGACACCATCGTCGGCTTCATCAATATCAACCAGAACAAGGTGATCAAGATCTTCTCGGTGGTGGGCGTGGCGATGCTGCCGCCGACGCTGATCGCGAGCATCTACGGCATGAACTTCAAGATCATGCCGGAGCTGGACTGGGCCGCCGGCTACCCATTTGCGATCGCCCTGATGGCGGCGTCGGTGGCGGCGCCGTTCATCTATTTCCGCCGCAAGGGCTGGCTGCGCTAGGCGGCGCGGCGCGTGGTTTCCTGCCTGGAAAGTCCGGCCCCGGCAGGCTGCGTCCGCACCCGGCCATCGTGTAACCTCACGGGTGGTGTCGGACGGGGCAGGCCAGCCAGGGGCAGCGACAGGGAAAATGAAGACCAATCACACGCACCGCGCCGCTGGCGTCTGGCGCCGCATCGTCCTCGTTGCGGCCTTGCTCGCGGCGCCGGGCGCGTGGGCCCAATTCAGCATGGTGCCGGCGCCGCAGGTCAAGGAGGTGCCGCGGGCCTCGCCGGCCGAGATCGAAGCCGAATACCGCATCGACGCCGCCCGCCACATCTACGCCGCCTACCCGATGCGGGTCTACCGCGGCAGGCTGCCGCCGCTGCTGTACGGCATCATCATGCTCGAGACCGAGCTCGACGCCGGTGGCCAGGTACTCAATGTCAGCGTCGTCCGCAAGCCGGCGGCCGACGAGGTCGCGCCCTGGGTGCTGGCGATGGTTCGGCGCGCCGCGCCCTACCCGGCGCCGGCGGCGATGCCTGGCGCCACGGTCCGCTTCACCGAGACCTGGTTCGTCGACAAGTCGGGGCTGTTCCAGCTCTTCTCGCTCACCGAGGGCCAGCGCTGAGCCGCGTCAGGCGTTGACGCGGCGTTTCAGCCACCGCATCAGCGCCCCGACCACCGGCAGCCTCTCGTACAACTCCTCCGCGGCGTCCCAGTAGTCGCGGTGATCGGCAATGCGGCCGTCGGCGGCCAGCTTCAGGTGCGTGGCGCCACGGATCACCTGCTCCTTGCCGCTGAAGCGCTTCATGCGGAAGACGAAATCCCAGCTCAGAAAGCACTGGTCGCCCTGCACGATGACGTCGCGGATGACGAACCGCGGCGACTCCAGCGCGTTGAACATGTGCTCGAAGATGCGCGTGATGGCGGCCACGCCCTGCACTTCGTTGAAGGGGTCCTTGAAGCGCGCGTCCGGGGTGTAGATCTCGGGCAGGCGCGGCAGGTCGGCCGGCGCCAGGCCCTCGAACAGCGTCACGATCTTGCGCACACGCGGGTCCGGCGGGTTCATGGTCTTCGTGCTCAAAGGCCGGTGACGCGGCGCACGGCGCGGAAATACATCGCGTCGCCCAGGTGGCTCAGTGCCTTCACCCAGCCGGTGAATCGCTTGGGGAAGTGCATCTGGAAATCGCCCCGTTCCCAGCCGGCGATCATGCGCCTTGCTGCTTCGTCGGCGCTGATCAGCGCCGGCATGCGGTAGTCGTTCTGCTCGGTGAGCGGCGTTTGCACATAACCCGGGCAGACCACCGAGACGCCGATGCCCTGGTCGGTGAGGTCGAAATACAGCGACTCGGCCAGGTTGATGAGCGCGGCCTTGGTGGGGCCGTAGGCCAGTGCCTTGGGCAGGCCGCGAAAGCCGCTGACGCTGCTGACCAGGCTGATGTGGCCGCTCTTCTGGCGCAGCAGCGTCGGCAGCACGGCGTCCAGCATGTACAGCGCGCCGACATAGTTCACCTGCTCGTGGCGCAGCGCGTCGTCCAGGTCGAAGGCGGTGGCGCGCATGGCCCTGTAGTAGCCGGCGCAGTAGACGGCCATGTCGAGCCCGCCCCACTCGGCCACGATGCGTTCGCTGGCGGCGCGCATGGCCACGCGGTCGGTGGCGTCCAGGGGCAGGGCCAGGCTGCCGGGGTGCTGGATCGCGAACGACTCCAGCGGCACCGCACTGCGCGCCGAGACGGCCACGCGCGCGCCGGCGGCATGCAGCTTGGCGGCCGTGGCGCGGCCGATGCCGGTGGAGGCGCCGACGAGCCAGACGCGCCGCCCGCGCCAGTCGGCCAGCTTCGGGTTCAGGCTCATCGCGGCACCGGGTTCTTGTAGAAGGACAGGGTGACCTCGCCCAGCCGCACACCGAACTTGCTCATCACCGCCTTGTTCAGCATCACGCGCTCGTCCATGAGATACATCCAGTCGTCGAACTGCACCTCGTAGACCTTGCCGTCCACTGGCAGGCTCAGCGTGTAGCGCCAGTTCAGCGCGTTGCCGGCGGCCACGCCTTGCGCCACGCCGACCACGTCGTCGGCGCGGCCGCTCCAGCGGCCGCCGCCTTCGTCGGTCAGGCGCCAGACGCGGCGCTCGGTCTTGCCGTCGCTGTAGGTGAAGCGTTCGTCGAGGGTGCCCTGGTTGCCGTTCCAGGTGCCCGTCATCTGCACCACGAAGCGGCGCACGACCCGGCCCGAGCGGTCGGTGAAGAGGCCGTGCGCGACGAGGTCGCCGTTGAAATAGGTCTTCAGGTCGAGCACCGGCGTCTCGGCCGCATGGTCGGCCGGCGTCGGGCCGGCGCAGCCGGTGAGCACGGCCGCCGCCAGTGCGGTGGCGGCCAGGGCCAGGGTGAGTCGTCTCTTCATTCGTCTTCTTCCTTGCGGATCCAAAGGGTCCAGAGCAGCGCCGTCGCCGCGAGCTTGAGCGCGCAGGGCAGCAGGCAATAGGCGATGGTCAGCGCGCGCAGCGCCTCGGCGTCCTGGCTGCCCGGCGCATAACCGAAGGCGCCGAGCAGCGGCAGCGCGATGCCGGCGGCCAGCGCCAGGTTGAGCTTGGTGGCGAAGTTCCACCAGCCGAAATAGGCGCCTTCCAGCCGCTGGCCGTGTCCGGCACGCTGGATGACACCGGCCAGCAGCGCCCCGGGCAGCGTGAGGTCGGCACCGAGCGCGATGCCGCTGGCTACGCAGACGGCGGTGAAGGCGGCCACGTCGCCGCTGCCCAGCAGTGCCGCCCAGGCAAAGGTGACGATGGCCAGCACCATGCCGGCCCCCCAGGCGCGAGCAAGGCCGAATCTCGCCACCGCGCGCACCCACAACGGCATCGACAGTGCACCGGCGGCGAAGTAGCTGGCCAGGAACAGCGGCTCGAAGGCGGGGGCCTGCAAGCGGTCGCGGATGAAGAACAGCACCAGCGTCGCCGGCACCGCGCTGGCCACGCCGTTGACGAGGAAGATGGCCAGCAGGCGGCGGAAGCCCGGTGTCGACAGCGGAGCCACGAGATCTGGCGCGCCCGTCACGTGGGCGTGGAAGTCCGGTTGCGGCGCACGCGCCAGCAGCGCCAGCGCCGCCGCCAGCGCCAGCGCGAAGACCACGCTGGCCACCGAAAGACCGGCCACCGAAGGCAGTACGCTGGCCACCAGCACGCCCAGCAGCGCCAGGCCTTCGCGCCACGATACGATGCGCGCGCGCTGGTCCTCGCCGCCGCCCAGTCGCGCGCCCCAGGCCTGGTGGATGACCGACAGCACGCTGTAGCTGAGGTAGGTCACGGCCAGCAGCACCGCGCACCACACCAGCAGTGCCGTTTGCCCTTCGACGGCCGGAAAGAAGAGGCCGCGAAAGCCGGCCGCCAGCACCACCGCTGCAGCCAGCGCCACCACCAGCACCCGCGCCACGGAGTGCGTAAACCAGCCGTCGACGAGGCGGCCGATCCAGGGGTCGGCCACCGCATCGAGCAGCCGCGCGCCCAGCAGCAGCGCGCCCAGCGTGGCCAGCGGGATGCCGAATTCGCTGGCGTAATGGTTGGGCAGGATCACATACAGCGGCAGCGCCACGAAAGCCAGCGGCAGGCCCAGGCCGCCGTAGCTCAGACCCTGCGCCCAGCCGCCCTGCCAGCCCCGCGGGGCGGCCAGCGCCGTCATCGCGCGCCCGGCCCGAGCAGCGCCTCGCGCAGGGCCGGCTCCGAGGTGCGGGGCGACAGCCAGATGCCGAAGAACAGGCGTCCGAACTCCGCGTCGAGCAGTTCGCCCTGCAACCGGCCGTTGGCGAAGAAGCGTACGCCCGCGCCCGGCCGGTGCACTCCGGTGACGCGGTCGCCGGCGCTGACATCGGGGAACATGCGCGTCATCTCGGCCAGCCAGCGCGCGCCGGTATCGGCGGCGATCTCGGCCTGGCGCTGCATCTCCTTCAGCGAGCGTTCGGCAATCGCGATGCCGCCGAAGTCACGTGCATATTCGATCTCCAGCGCCAGCGGCAACGCCGGCCAGGTCGTCGCCAATGCCGGCTCGCCGGCCCACAGCCGGACGTCGTAGACACGCAGGCCGAAGAAGCGCATCCGGCCCTCGCCCTGCGCTCGCGCCCCTGGCAGTTCGGCCGCCACCTCGGGCGGCGGCGCCACGCGCGCCTGCACGCCGACGGCCGGCAGCAATGCGGCGCCGATCAGCAGGCGGCGACGCGTGAGCGGGTTCATGCCGGCCGCCGCAGCGTGAACTGCATGACGTTGGTATTGCCGGTGTCGAAGGCCGCTTCGCAATACGCCAGGTAGAACTCCCAGATGCGCATGAAGCGGGTGTCGAAGCCGAGCTTGCGCACCTGCGGGTCGCGCGCCAGGAAGGCCAGGCGCCAGCGGCGCAGCGTCTCGGCGTAGTCGGCGCCGAAGGCCAGTTCGTTGACGACTTCCAGCCCTGCCTTGCGCGCCTCGCTGCGAAAGGCCTGCGGGCTGGGCAGCAGGCCGCCGGGGAAGATGTACTGCTGGATGAAGTCGGTGGAGCGGGTATAGCGATCGAACAGGTCGTCGCGGATGGTGATGGTCTGGATGCAGGCGCGCCCGCCGGGCTTGAGCCGCCCGCGCAGCGTGGCGAAGAAGCTGTCCCAGTATTCGCGGCCCACGGCTTCGAACATCTCGATCGACGCGATGGCGTCGAAGGGTTCGTCGGTGATGTCGCGGTAGTCCTGCAGCCTCAGGTCGCTCTGCCCGGCCAGGCCGTGGCGGCGAAGCCGCTCAGTGGCAAATTCGAGCTGCTCGGTGGACAGGGTCACGCCGGTGACATGGGCGCCGAATTCTCCCGCCGCAGCCTCGGCCAGCGCGCCCCAGCCGCAGCCGATTTCCAGCAGCCGTTCGCCCGGCTTGACCTCGACCTCCCGCAGCGCGCGCCGCACCTTGGCCAGTTGCGCGTCGGCGGTCGGGCGCTCGAAATCGCCTTCGAACAGCGCGCTCGAATAGTTCATCGTCTCGTCCAGCCACAGGCGGTAGAACGGGTTGCCGATGTCGTAGTGGGCGTGGATATTCTTGCGGCTGCCGTGGCGCGAATTCCGGTTCAGCAGGTGCTTGATGCGGTAGGCGAGCCGACCCCACCAGGTGCCGTAGATCACCGAATCGAAGGACTCGCGGTTGGCGATGAACAGCTTGAGCAGCGCCACCAGGTCGGGGCTGTGCCAGTTGCCCTCGATGAAGCGCTCGGCAAAGCCGATGTCGCCGCTCTTCAGCGCCGCCGCGCACACGCTCCAGTCGTGCAGGCTGATCACCGCGCGTGGCTCGCCGCCGCCGCCGAAATGGGCCATGCTGCCGTCGGGCAACTGCACGTCGAGCGTGCCCACGCGCAAGTGCCGCAGCAGCCCGAAGAGGGCTCGCGCGGCGGCGGGGGCGGTCTGGGGCAGCGCGATCGGGGTGGTGAGGGAAGTCGTCATGGCACTTGCGAGGAGTCGGGTCGGGGGACGTTCAGCGGGTGATGAAGGCCCGCGGCGGCTGCGGCTTGCTCACGAAGGGCACGCGCTTGAGCCACAGCTGCAGCGCCTGCCAGTGGATGCGACCGATGACACCCAGCGTCATCATCGGCATGCCGAAGAAGGCGGCGCGCACGCTCCTGGCCGTGAGCGGCTGCAACTGCCCCGACACGCTGGTCTGCAGCAGCGCGCCGGCATCGTCGTCGTGGTCCACGCGTGCCACCGTGCGCTCGGCGGTGCGCATGAAGCGGAAGCGGTACTGGCCTTGCACCTGACAGAAGGGCGAGACGTGGAAGACCTTGCGCGCGACGAGTTCGCGGCCGAAGCCGAGTTCGGGTCCTGTCAACAGGTAGCAGTGGCGTTCGCCGAAGGTGTTGTTGACCTCGGCCACCACGGCGGCCAGGCTGCCGTCGGCGCGGTGGCAGTACCAGAAGCTGACTGGCTTGAAGACATAACCGAACACCCGCGGATAGGTGTGCAGCCAGACCTCGCCGTCGGCGCCCTGCAGGCCTTCGGTGGCCAGCAGCTCGTCGAGCCAGGCCAGCGCATCTTCGCGGCCGTCGCCGTGGTCGCGGTCGTGGAAGCTCAGCAGGCCGAAGCGGTTGCGCGGCAGCGCTCCGCCCGGAGCCGCACGCAGCGTACGCATCGGCAGCATGAGGAAGTACGTGGGGTAGGCAAAGGCGTGCTCGACCGGCCGCAGCCGGCGGTGGCGCACCACGCCGATGCCCAGCTGGGGCGCCGCCGAATGCGTCATGCCGCTGCGCGCAGGTCGCCCTGCAGCCGCCACTGTTCGCGCAGTCGCGCGACAACATCCAGCGCCGAGCCCAGACCGTCCTCGTGGAAGCCGTAGCGCGCCCAGGCACCGCAGAACCACAGGTGCGATCGGCCCTGCAACTCGGGCAGGCGCCGCTGGGCGCCGATGGCGGCGAGGTCGAAGACCGGGTGGCTGTAGTCGTATTCGCCGATGACGTGCGCCGGGTCGATCGGCCGTGCCGGGTCTGGATTCAGCGACACGAGTACCGGCTGCTGCCACGGCAGCGGCTGCAGGCGGTTGATGAGGTAGTGCAGGCAGACTGCGGCCTGCTCGCGCCCACTGTCGGCGGCGCGGGCATAGTTCCAGGCCGCCGAGGCGGCGCGGCGCCGCGGCAGCACCGAGATGTCGGTGTGCAGCACGGCGCGGTTGGGGTGGTAGCGGATGGCGCCCAGCACCGCGGTCTCGTCGGCGGTGGCGTCGGCCAGCAGCGCCAGGCTCTGGTCGCTGTGGCACGCCAGCACGACGTCGTCGAAACGCTCGCTGCCCTGGTCGGTGGCGACCATGACACCGCCGCGGCCGTCACCCGGGGGCAGGCGCTTCACGCTGCGCACCGGGGAGCGCAGCCGCGCGTCCGCGATGCCCTGCAGCAGCTTGGCGACATAGTGCCTGGCGCCGCCGCGCACGGTGTGCCACTGCGGCCGGTCAGCGACCTGGATCAGACCGTGGTTGTGGCAGAAGCGGATCATGGTGCCGACCGGGAAGCGCAGCATCTGGTCGGTGGGACAGGACCAGATGCAGCCGATCATCGGCAGGAAATACCAGGCGCGGAAGGTTTCGCCGAAGCCGTGGCGGTCGAGGAAGTCGCCGATCGGCTCGGCCAGGTCCTGGTCCGCGCCGCGCTCGGCCAGGGCCGTGGCCAGCTTGTTGAAGCGCAGGATGTCGGCCAGCATGCGCAGGAAGCGCGGCCGCAACAGGTTGCGGCGCTGGGCGAAGACGGTGTTCAGATTGTTGCCGCTCCACTCCAGCCCGGCGTCGTGGGCCTGGACCGAGAACGACATGTCGGACGCCGCCGTCTCGACCTTCAACTCGTCGAACAGCCGCACCAGACCCGGATAGGTGCGGTGGTTGAAGACCAGGAAGCCGGTGTCGACCCCGGAAGTGACGCCGTCAAGGGTCACGTCCACGGTGTGCGTGTGGCCGCCGAAATAGTCACCAGCCTCGTACAGCGTGACCTGCGCTTCGGCGTCCAGCGCGTGCGCGGCGGCCAGGCCCGAGATGCCCGAGCCGACGACGGCCACGCGCCTCATGCGGGCATCCCCGCGCAAGATAGAGGGGCGCCGCGTTGGGCGGCGCCCCCGGCTGTAAAGACTGTCGTGCAACGCCCCGGAGCGAACGAGGGAGGGAGGGAGGAGGAGGAGAAGCGCTCCGGGATTTCTGCCAGTTCACCCGGCAGGCTGCACGACAGGGAAATCGAATTCGCGCGGACTGCCTGACTCACCCGCGATGGCGATGAGACAAGGATGCGTCGGGGAAGTTCCGCACTGCGGGGTGCAGTGCCGGGAGTTCGGAAAGACATGGCGATGCTCTCTGGGGTGCGGCGCGGCCCGCCAAGCGGGTTCAAACTTCGCGGGTCGTGAAATATACCGATAGGTCGCAAAGTGACCGAATGGTACTAGAATGTCCGGATGCGTACATGGACAACCATTCGTTAAACAAGGTCTACCATCTGCCTTGCTAGATGTGTCCTGCACAGACTGCCTCGGTTCACCTGCATTTCGCGGCAGGGGCGGTGAGGTCTGTAATGTTGTCCTGGACATTATCCACATGTCGAACGGCGCCGCTTCGTTGAATGCACACGCTGCGCCTCACTCGCCGGAGCTTCTGTGAACGAACGTTCGCGCTTGAACGCCATCACGCTGTCGATTGCCGCCGTCGAACGCGACACCGGCCTGAGCAAGGACACGCTGCGTGTCTGGGAGCGTCGCTACGGCTTTCCCTCGCCTCAGCGCGACGCGGCCGGCGAGCGTGCTTACACACTGGAACAGGTGGAGAAGCTGCGCATCGTCAAGCGCCTGCTCGACGTCGGGCACCGGCCGGGGCGCATCGTGCCGCTGCCCCTGGAGTCGCTGCAGCAGCTCGGCGAGAAGACGGTCGATGCGCCGCTGCGTGCAGCGCAGACCGCGCTCGGCGCGGCCGACCTGCGCACCTATCTCGCACTCATCCGCGGCCACGACGTGTCCGGCCTGCGCTCCGGACTGACGCGTGCGCTGTCGCGCTTCGGCGTCGGGCGCTTCGTCGTCGAGTTCGTCGCCCCGCTCAACGCCGCGGTGGGTGACGCCTGGCTGCGTGGCCAGATGGAGGTCTTCGAGGAGCATGTCTATACCGAGACCATGCAAGGCGTGCTGCGCCAGGCCATCGCCGGCATCCCCGAGCCCGCGGACGCGGGCCGGCCCTGCGTGCTGCTGAGCACCCTGCCCGGCGAGCCGCACGGCCTCGGCCTGCTGATGGCCGAAGCCGTGCTGGCACTGGAAGGGTGCCGATGCGTCGCGCTCGGCGTGCAGACACCGCTGTGGGACACCGTGCTGGCCGCCGCCGCCTACGGCGCCGATATCGTGGCGCTCGGCTTCACCGGCTGCATGAACCCCAACCAGGTCGTCGACGGCCTGGCCGAGCTGCGTGCCAAGCTGCCCGGCGGGGTGCAGGTATGGGCCGGCGGAAGCGCGCCTGTGCTGGTGCGGCGGGCGGTGCCCGGCGTGAGCGCTGTGGCCTCGCTGGAGGAGGTGCCGGCCGAGTTGCGCCGCTGGCGAGAGGGGCAGGCTTCGGCGCGACCTTCAACCCTTGCCTAGAATCGAGAGTCCACCAGGGGACTCCGCCATGCTCTACCCCGAACTGTTCAAACAACTCGAAGCCGTGCGCTGGAATATGGACACGGACATCCCGTGGGCCCGGTTCGAGCCCGGGATGCTCACCGAAGAGCAGGCGCAGACGATCAAGATGAATGCGATCACCGAGTGGGCGGCCCTGCCGGCCACCGAGATGTTCCTGCGCGACAACCGCGAGGACAGCGACTTCAGCGCCTTCATGAGTGTGTGGTTCTTCGAGGAGCAGAAGCACTCGCTGGTGCTGATGGAATATCTGCGCCGCTTCCGGCCCGACTTGGTGCCGACCGAAGCCGAACTGCACGCGGTGCGCTTCGAGTTCGACCCGGCGCCGGCGCTGGAAACGCTGATGCTGCACTTCTGCGGCGAGATCCGCCTCAACCACTGGTACCGGCGCGCCGCCGAGTGGCACACCGAACCGGTCATCAAGGCCATCTACGAAACGCTGGCTCGCGACGAGGCGCGCCACGGCGGCGCCTACCTGCGCTACATGAAGCGGGCGCTGGCCAAGTTCGGTGACGAGGCGCGTGCCGCCTTCGCCAAGGTCGGCGTGCTGATGGCCAGCGCGCGCCGCACCGCGCAGGCGCTGCATCCGACCAACCTGCATGTCAACGTGCAGCTGTTTCCGCGCGACACGATCCAGAGCCGGTTGCCGAACCCGGAGTGGCTGGAGCACTGGCTGGACACCCAGATCCAGTTCGACAGCGTGTGGGAGAACAAGGTCGTCGACCGCATCCTGCACAACCTCAGCCTGCTCATGGAGCGAAGCTTCGCCAGCGTGCAGGAGCTCAATCGCTACCGCAAGGAGATCGGCGCGTCGCTGGCCGCCGCGCAGGCGCAGGCGCGGCCGCAGCCGGGCTGACTTCCCCCCTCTCCCGCTTGCGGGAGAGGGCCGGGATGAGGGCGCGTCGCCAAGGGCAACACTCAGCCCCTGGCCGCCTGATCGGCCTTGCGGTCGGCCGTCACCTTCTGTGCCGACGGTCGCTCGCCGACGAGTTTGGCGTAGGTCTTCCAGTCGATGCCGGCGGCGGCCAGCAGGTCCTCGCCGAGCACCGACTTCGTCGCCATCGCCACCAGCGGCAGGCTGACCCAGCCCGAGCAGTCGGCCAGCGTGAAGCTCTCGCCGGCGAGGTAGGGCGTGAATTTCGCCAGGCGCTTGAAGCCGGCGATATTCTTCGTCAGCACCTTGCGCACCCGTTCCTTGGCGCTGTCGCTGACCGTGCCGCCGAAGAAGGCCTGCGCATACAGGTCGCGCGCGATCAGTTCCAGGTGCAGGTCGACGAAGATGCACAGTTCGCGCACCTTGGCTGCAGCCAGGGCGTCGGCCGGCAGCAGCGGCGGCTGCGGATGACGCGCTTCCAGATATTCGGCGATGACCTGGCTCTCGCACAGCGTCTGGCCGTCGACGCGGATGAACGGCACCTTGCCCAGCGGCGAGGCCGCCAGCACGGCTTCGTCCCTGGAGCCGGTGGGCACGCGTTCCTCGGTGAAGGGAATGCCCTTCTCGAGCAGGATCAGCTTGACCTTGTTGTAGTAGTTGGACAGGGTGATGCCACACAGCGTGATCATGGGGTGCTCCAGGTTGAGGTTCAGCCGAGTCTAGGTCTTCGGGCGCGCGCGGTTGACGAGCGCGATGCCCGCGCACACCGCCGCCAGCGCCACCACCAGCCGCATCGTCAGCGGTTCGCCGAGCAGCAGCACGCCGGCGAGCAGGCCGAAGATCGGCGTCAACAGGGTGAAGGCGGAGATGCGCGTCGCCGGGTAGTGGCGCACGAGCCAGAACCACACCAGGTAGCTGGCGAATGTGATGACGACGGTCTGGAAGGCCAGCGGCCACAGCGATGCACCGCTCAGCCGCACCGGCCAGACCTCGCCCGCCGCCAGCGACGCCGCACCCAGCGCCACGGCCGAGACCGCCAGCTGGTACAGCAGCGCCTTCTCGGGCAGCGCACTGCCCAGGCGCGAACCGCGCAGCACCAGCGTCGTCAGCCCCCAGAGCACGGCGCCGGCGATGCCCAGCGCATCGCCCAGCCATTGCAGCGGCCCCGCCGTCGGGCGCACGAAACCCTCGAAGTAGGCCCAGACGACGCCCCCGAAGGCCAGCGCCAGGCCCAGCGCCTGCCAGCGGTCGAGACGCTCGCTGTGCGCGATCAAGGGCATGCCCAGCGCGACCACGAAAGGTGCGAAATAGATGAAGACCGACATGCGCGACGCCGTCGTGTACTGCAGGCCGACGAAGATGCAGCCGAACTCGATGGCGAACAGCGCTCCGGCCAGCAGCCCGGCGCGTCCCGTGCCGTCGGCGCGCCACAGGGCCAGGCCGCGCCAGCTCGACCACGCCACCAGCAGCAGCGCCGCACCCAGCGAACGCGTCGCCGCCTGCAGCAGCGGCGGGATCTCGCTCAGCGTCAGCTTGGCCGCCACCTGGCCCAGGCCCCAGACGGCGCAGCAGCCCAGCAGCAGCGCCACCGCGAGGCCGTCGACATGGTCCTTGCGGTCGCCGTGCCGGGCCGTGGGCAGGGTGGCGCTCATGAACGGGATTCTCCGCCGGGCAGGGCCAGCGCCAGCGCCGCGCACAGCAGCCCGGCCAGCGCGCCGGTGCCATGCGCCAGCGGTGCCAGCGCGATATCCCAGCCGGCAGAGTGCTGCAGCGCCGGACCCCACGGCCGCTCGAGCAGCAGCTTGACCACCAGCCCGGCGCCGACGAGGCCACCGACGGTCCGCCGGCGGCCGCGGCCGCGCACCAGCAGCCAAAGCACGGCCACCGCCACGCCGCCGTGCAGCACGCCGGACAGCCCGCCGTAGTGCGCCAGTTCGGGCCGCAGCAGCAGTCCGAGGTGGCCCAGCGGCCAGGCTGCCGCCCAGGCCAGCGTCGCCCGCAGAGGCATGCCCGCCGCCCAGCCGAAAGCCGCCACCGCGGCGGCAGCGCCGAGGTTGGCGCCCAGGTGCAGTGCGCTCCAATGCACGAAGGCGGCGCTCCAGGCGCGCCACGATTCGGTGGCGGCGCGCGCCGGTTGCCAGTCCAGCAGGGCCGCCGGCGCCCACCAGGCGAGCAGCGAACCGAGGACCAGCCAGAGCGCCAACGCCGCCCAGGCCCGCCCCGGCGCCGTCAAGGAAAGACGGCCTGCCACAAGGCGAGCACGGCGTCGCGGGGCCCGGTCAGGGTAGCGGGTTCGAAGTGGGTGGGCTGCTCGTCCAGGCGTGCCTGGTGCTGGGCGCGGCGCAGCTCGCGGTAGGCATCGGCGGCCGCGCGCCCGATGCCGGCGGGCAGCAGGCCGGCAGCTTCGGCACGCTGCAGCAGCGCGATATTGCCGGCGTTGTCGAGCAGCTCCGGATGTGCCGCGGCATGCGCCAGCACCAGGTACTGCACGGCGAATTCGACGTCCATCATGCCGCCGGCGCTGTGCTTGACGTCGAAGCGGCCGGCCGGCACCGGCCGCGCGGCACGCACCTTCTCGCGCATCGTGCGCACTTCCTCGCGCAGCGCCTGCGGGTCACGCGCGGCGGTGAGCACGGCGCGGCGGGTGGCCTCGAAACGCGGCGCCAGCACCGCCGCGCCGGCGGCAAAACGAGCCCGCGTCAGCGCCTGGTGCTCCCAGGTCCATGCCGTATTGCTGCCGCGTCCGGCCTGGTAGGTCTCGAAGGCGCCGATCGAGGTCACGAGCAGGCCCGAGTTGCCGTTGGGCCGCAGTGCGGTGTCGATGTCGAACAGTTCGCCGGCCGAGGTGCGCAGGGTCAGCCAGGTGATGAGCTTGCGCACGAAAGCGGGGTAGACCTCCTGTGCACGCAGCTTCTCCTCCTCGCTGGCGTCGGCGTCGTCGTAGACGAAGACCACGTCGAGGTCGCTGCCGTAGCCGAGTTCCTTGCCGCCGAGCTTGCCGTAGGCAATGACGGCCAGCCCCGGCGTATCGCGGTGGCGCAGCTTCAGGCGCGCCCAGGCCCACCGCACGGCAGTGTCGATCACGACATCGGCCAGCGCCGACAGGTCGTCGGCCACCTGCTCCACCGTGAGGTCGCCCTCGATGTCGCGCACCAGGGTGCGGAAGACCTCGGCATGGTGGGCGTGGCGCAGCGTATCGAGCAGCTTTTCCTCGTCGTCCTCGCCGCCGCGTTGCAGTGCGGCCAGCCGCTGCTCGAGTTCGCTCGCGAAGGCGGCGCGGTCGAAGCGCAGGTGCAGCAGCCGCTCGTCGGCGAGCTCGTCGATGACGCCGGGGTGGCGCATCAGATACTGCATCGGCCAGCGTGCGGTGCCCAGCACGCGCAGCAACCGACGGTGCACCTCGGGCCGTTCGAGCAGCAACGCGAGGTAGCTCTCGCGCCGCAGCAGCGGCTCGACCCAGTCGACGAAGCGCAGCGCGGCCGTCTCGGTACAGGCGCCGTCCTGCATGCACTGCGCCGTCTTCCGCATCAGGCGGCCCAGCCGCAGCCGGCTCTCGTCGCGCAGCGCCAGCACCCGCGGCTGCTGCGCCCAGGGCCGCAGCCGCGCCGCCAGCTCGGCCGGCATCTTGTCGAGCAGGGCCTCGCTGTCGATCGGCAGATGCACCGGTCCGCAGCGGCGGCAGGCGCCGGCCGTGCCCTCGGGCGTGGCACCCTGGCCGTCGCGCAGCAGAGCGTCGAACTCGGCGGCGACCAGTTCGCGCACCTCGCCCAGGCGCGACAGCAGTTCGCAGGCCTCGGGCTGGCAAGTCATGCCCAGGCTGCGTGCGATCCAGCGCAGGTCCTCGTCGGCCCCCGGCAGCAGGTGCGTCTGCTGGTCGTCGAGATACTGGATGCGGTGCTCGATGCGCCGCAGCAGCGTATAGCCGGCGGCCAGCTTCTCCGCGGTCTCGGCCTTCATCAGGCCGCGCGACACCAGGCGGTCGAGCCCGCGCAGCGTGCTGCGCGTGCGGATCTCGGGAAACTGGCCCCCGCGCACGACCAGCATCAGCTGGACGATGAATTCGATCTCGCGGATGCCGCCGCGCGACAGCTTGACGTCGTTGGCACGTTCCGGCCGCCCGGCGGCGCGGCGCTGCGCCTCGTCGCGGATCCTGCGGTGCAGCTGGCGCAGTCCCTCGAAGACGCCGTAGTCGAGATAACGTCGGTAGACGAAATATGTCACCAGCGAGCGCAGCGCCAGCGCACGGCTGCTGCTGACCGCCAGCCGCGGCGCCACGACGCGGCTCTTCAGCCAGGCAAAACGCTCCCATTCGCGGCCCTGCACCTGCAGGTATTCCTCGAGCATCGCCAGGCTCACGACCGGTGGACCCGAGTTGCCGTTGGGCCGCAGCGCCAGGTCGACGCGGAAGACGATGCCGTCGTCGGTGGTCTCGCCGATCAGCGCGTACAGGCGCTTGGCGACATAGGCGAAATATTCGTGGAACGACACCGGCCGCGGCCCCGCCGTCTGGCCGTCCTCCTCGTAGACGTAGATGAGGTCGATGTCGGACGAGACATTGAGCTCGCGCGCACCGAGCTTGCCCATGCCGACGATCCACATCTGCACCCGCTGATGCTGTGCATCCAGCGGCGCGCCGTGGCGTTCGTCGGCCTCGGCCTCGGCCTGCGCCAGCGCCAGCTCCAGCGTCGCCTCGGCGAGCCAGGTCATGGTCGCAGTGACGGTCTGCAGCGTGGCACCTTCCTCGACATCGAGTACCGCCAGCCGCTCGAGCACGAGGTGGCGGGCGACCCGCATCGCCGAAGGCAGGTCGCGGCCGCCGTCGCGCAGCGCCTGCACCAGCGCGGCGATTTCGTCGCTGCCCGGTGCGCCGGGCGGCAGCAGCGCCCGCTCGGCGGGCCAGCGGCGGCGCACGCGCTGCACGAAGCGGCTGTGCGCGGCGTCGGCGACGGGAGGCGGCAGGGCGACGGCGGGGATGGTGGCCATGGGCGGTGAGGCGGCGCGGCCGCTAGCTCGGCAGGGCGCCACCGGCCGCACTGTCGCGGCGTGCATTCATCGGCATCGTTCGCCCTCCGGTGTCATCGCTTCTCGGCGCTGCTAACGCTCCGGCGGAGCCGGGTCCTCGGGGCAGCTTTGGGGCGCAAGCGTAGTCCCGATCCCATGGCCCACCGGGGCGGGGGGATATGTCGGTGCGCAGGCCGGCCACCGCCACCGCACAATGCGGGCATGAAGATCGCCGCGGTGCAGATGGTCTCGACGCCGGACTGGCCTGCCAACCGCGACGCCGCGGCGCGGCTGATCCGCCAGGCCGCTGCGGCCGGGGCCTCGCTGGTGGCGCTGCCCGAATATTTCTGCATCATGGGGCGCCGCGACACCGACAAGCTGGCGCTGGCCGAAGCGCCGGGCGACGGGCCGATCCAGGCCTTCCTGGCAGCGACGGCGCGCGAGTGTGGTGTCTGGCTCGTCGGCGGCACGCTGCCGCTGCGCAGCGATGTGCCCGGGCAGGTGCTCAACCGCTGCTGCGTCTTCGCGCCGGATGGCCGCGAGGCGGCGCACTACGACAAGATCCACCTCTTCGCCTTCGACAACGGCCGCGAGAGCTACGACGAGGGACGCACCCTGCAGGCCGGCCAGGCGCCGGCGGCGCTCGACGTGAGCGCCGGCGCGGCGACGCTGCGCGTCGGCCTGTCGATCTGCTACGACCTGCGTTTCCCCGAGCTCTACCGCGCGCTGATGCAGCCGCCCTGCGACCTGATCTGCGTGCCGGCAGCCTTCACCGACACCACCGGCCGTGCGCACTGGGAGTTGCTGCTGCGCGCCCGCGCGGTGGAGAACCAGTGCTACGTACTGGCTGCCGCACAAGGCGGCACGCACCCCAACGGGCGCCGCACCTGGGGCCACAGCATGGTGGTCGACCCCTGGGGCGAGGTCGTGGCGCTGCACGAAGAGGGCGAAGGCGTGGTCGCGGCCGAACTCGACCCGGCACGCCTGGCCCAGGTGCGCATGCAACTGCCCGCGCTGCGCCACCGCCGGCTGTAGCGGCTGCTGTGGCGGCGGGTGCAACCGCCTTCAGCGGCTGCCGAACATCATGCGCCGTGCCAGCCAGTCGCGCACCGGCGGCAGGCCCTGCAATGCCGCCAGGCCAAGGCCGCGCGCGCTGGCCGCCCCCGGCAGCTTCCAGGTGAAGCTGCGCGCCAGGAAGTCGGTGGCGGCGATCATCGTCCAGCGGTCGGCGGCGCGTGCCCACTCGGCCTGCCGCAGTGCCGTCTGCAGGGTGTCGGCACGGCGCAGCACCGAGACCAGTTCGTGGGCGTCGCGCAGCCCCAGGTTGAGTCCCTGGCCGGCCACCGGGTGCAGCGTCTGCGCGGCATTGCCGATGCGCACCGTGGCGCCGCTCACCAGCGTGCGTTCGGCGTTCAGCCCCAGCGGGAATGACTTCAGCGCGCTGATGCCGACGACGCGGCCGGCCTCGGCGGGGAAGAGCGTATTGAGCACCGCCAGGCGCTGAGCGTCGCTGAGCCCCTGCACCGGGTCGTCGGCGCTGGGCACGCACCACACGAGCGCGGCACGCAGGGCGTCCGGCGGCGCATCGGGATCGCGCGGCAAGGGCAGCAGTGCCGCCGGCCCGTGCCGCGTGAAGCGCTCGAAGGCCACGCCGCGCGCGGCGCCGCGCAACGTGACGCTGCCGACCCAGGCCGTCTGCCCGTAGTCGCCGACCAGCGCCTTGCGCGACTGCTCGGCGAAGACGCCGCCTTCGGCGACCACCGCCAGTTCGTAGGGCTCGGCGATGCCGGCGTCGATCTCGACGCCGACGGGCAGCGGCTTGATCGCCGCCACCGGCGTGCCGAAGCGGCTGCGCAGCCGATCGGGCTCGGCGGCGACCTCGGCCTCCCAGGCGCGCTGCAGCGGCGCCACCAGCGCGCCGTAGGGCAGCACGGCGCCCAGGCAGGGCACGCCGAGATCGAGCGCGCGCAGGAGCACCGCGGGTTCGCCGAACAGCGTGCTCAGCGTCGGCGGGGCCTGCGAGACATGCACCTGCACGATGGGCTCGGCCGCCGCGGCCGGCCACGCCCCGAGGCGGCGCAGGAATTGCACGCTGCCCAGCGACAGCGCCAGCGTGCGCGGATCGGCGCCGACGTCGCGGTCGGCCGGCCGGGCGTCGAACAGCGTGATGCGGGACTGCGGCAACAGCCGCGCCGCGTGCAGCGCCAGGGCCAGCCCCACCGGGCCGGCGCCCACCACCGCGATCTGCCATGCCTTGTTGGTCACGGGAATCCTTGCTCTGCCGCGTATTATTCGCCGCGCCCCGATGCGGGGTGAGCGGAGGGTCGAAGCATGGCGCTGATGGACTTCATCAAGAAGCAGTTCATCGACATCCTCGAGTGGACCGAATCCGGCGACGGCACGCTGGCCTGGCGTTACCCGATGGCCGGCAACGAGATCCAGTATGGCGGCTCGCTGACGGTGCGCGAGAGCCAGTTCGCGGTCTTCGTCAACGAAGGCCGGATCGCCGATGTCTTCGGCCCCGGCATGTACAGGCTGACGACGCAGACGCTGCCGGTGCTGACCTACCTGAAGAACTGGGACAAGCTGTTCCAGAGCCCGTTCAAGAGCGACGTCTATTTCTTCAGCACGCGCCAGCAGCTCGATCGCCGCTGGGGTACGACGCAGCCGGTGACGATCCGCGACAAGGATTTCGGCGCCGTGCGCCTGCGCGCCTTCGGCAACTACGCCTATCGCATCGCCGACGCCAGGCTGTTCCACACCGAGGTCTCGGGCACGCGCGACCGCTACACGGTGGACGAACTCGACGGCCAGTTGCGCGGCCTCATGCTCCAGCACATCAGCGATGCGGTGGCGCAGAGCGGCGTGCCCTTCCTCGACCTGGCGGCCAACCAGGTCGAGTTCGCCAGCCAGCTGCGCGATGCCACGCTGGCCGATTTCGCCAAGCTCGGCCTGGCGCTGGAAGCGGTGACGGTGCAGAACGTCAGCCTGCCCGAGGAATTGCAGAAGGTGCTCGACCAGAAGATCGGCATGGGCATGGTCGGCGGCGACATGGGCAGGTTCATGCAGTACCAGACGGCGCAGGCGATCCCGAAGTTCGCCGAAGGCGCGGCCGGTGCCGGCGGCGGTGGCGGCGGCGTCGTCGGCGATGCCATGGGCCTGGGCGCCGGCGTCGCGCTCGGCCAGGTCATGGCGCAGCAGTTGAGCCAGGGCCTGCAGGGGAGCAATGCGGCCGCCGCCGCAGCGGCGGCACAGGCGGCATCGCCGGCGGGCCTGAAACCCGACGAGGTGATGGCGACGATCGAGAAGCTCGCCGACCTCAAGGCCAAGGGCATCCTCACCGAGGAGGAATTCAGCACCAAGAAGGCCGAGCTGCTGAAGAAGCTCGTTTGAATGTCCGCGGCCCGGGGTCCGGCGGCGGGGACGCGTAAGGTCCGGCCTGGGGACGCCCCGTGACGCAGCGCGTCTACCGCGCCGCGTGCCCCAATTGCGGCGCACCGGTCGACTTTGCCTCGGCCGCGTCGGGCAGCGCGGTCTGCAGTTTCTGCCGCAGCACCCTGGTGCGCGACGGCGACGCCCTGCGACGCATCGGCGTTTCGGCCGAACTGTTCGACGACCACACGCCGCTGCAGCTGGGGGCCGCCGGCACGCGGCTGGGGCTGGGCTTCACGCTCGTCGGCCGGCTCCAGGTTGGTTACGAGGGCGGCACCTGGAACGAGTGGCATGCGCTCTTCGACAACGGCCGCAGCGCCTGGCTGAGCGAGGACAACGGCGCCTACGTGCTCGCCTTCGACGCGCCGCTGCCGGCCGACGCGCCGGGGCTCGACACGCTGCGCGCCGGCCAGCGCGTGCTCGCCGACGGCCGCGCCTGGGACGTCGCCTCGGTCGTGCGCGCGCACCTGATCGCGGCGCAGGGCGAGCTGCCGGCCCCGCCGCGGCTGGAGGGCGAATTCCTCGTCGTCGATCTGCGCAACAGCGCGGGCGAAGTGGCGACGCTCGACGCCAGCGACCCGGCGGCTGTGCACTGGTCGGTGGGCCGGTCGGTGGCGATCTCCGAACTGGCGATGAGCGGCCTGCGCGAGGCGGCCGAGAAGACGCTCGCATCGCGCGCACTCGAATGCCCCAGCTGCGGCGCCTCGTTGCAGGTCACGCTGGCCACCACGCAGAGCATCGCCTGCAACGAATGCAAGGCGGTGGTCGATATCTCCGGCGGTGTCGGCGCCGAACTCGCGCACTACCGGCAGAACAATGAGGGGGTCGGCGGCCTGCAGCCGCAGATCGCGCTCGGCAGCAGCGGCACGCTGGCCCTCGGTGGCGAGCCGGTGCCGTGGCAGGTGGTGGGCTATCTGGAACGCTGCGACATCCCGACCGATGCCGACGAGGACACCAGCTTCTGGCGCGAGTACCTGCTTTACGGCCGCCAGGCGGGTTTTGCCTTTCTCGTCGACAGCGACGACGGCTGGAGCTGGGTGCGGCCGATCACCGGCGTGCCCGTGCTGCGCGGCCCGCTGGCCACCTGGGAGGGCGCCAGCTACCACCGCACCGCCAGCTACGGCGCCAAGGTGACCTGGGTGCTGGGCGAGTTCTACTGGCGCGTGCAGCGCGACGAGCGGGCCGTGGTCGCCGACTACGAAGGCATCGGGGCCCACGCCGCGCGGCGCCTTTCGCGCGAGGAAAGCGGCAGCGAGGTCACCTGGTCGGCCGGCGAGACGATCGCCGCCGCGGCGGTGGCCGACGCCTTCGGCATCGCCCCCGGCGCACGCGCGGCCCTGCAGCGCGACACCGCGCCGGTGTCGGCCGGCAAGACGGCGCCGGGCAAGGCGATGATGATCTTCGGGCTCGTGGTGCTGGTCATGCTGGTGCTCGGCGAGTGCAGCGGCGACGACTGCGACGACATGCGCGCCACCTTCGGCGAGTCCAGCAACGAGTACCGCCAGTGCATCGCCAGCGCCGGCACGGGCCCGCGCACTGGCGGCGGTTCCTACGGCGGCTGGGCCAGCGGCGGTGGCCACAAGTGACGGACCGGCACTTATTCAAGGAGGCCTGAAATGATCGGAATCGAATGGCTCAAGCCCGCGGTACTCTTCGGCTCGCTGCTGTTCGCGCTGCTCGGGGTGGGCGTGTTCTGGCTCTGCTTCGTGCTCATCGACAAGCTCACGCCCTACGACCTGTGGCGCGAGATCGTCGAGAAGCAGAACCTGGCGCTGGCCATCGTGGTTGGCGCGATGTGCATTGCCATCGGCCTCATCGTCGCCGCCGCGGTACTCGGCTGAAGCGGCCTCTTGGTGGCTGGGCCGCCCGGCCGCTTCAGCTGTAGGTGACCCAGTCCCGCCGCGCGGCGTCGTCCAGGTGCGGCAGGTGGTTGTAGCTGACCAGCATGTGGCGCTTGGGCGTGTAGGCAAATTCGGTGAGCGAGCTGTTGCGAATGCGCATATTCAGCTCGATCACCGTCTCCGCCGGCGTGCCCAGCACCTGGCCGACGGCGGTGGCGATGGGGCCGCCGCTGGAGACCAGCAGCACCTCGCCCTGGTGCTGCCGGCGCACATGGTCCAGCGCGCCGCCGACGCCGGCCGCGAAGTCGCTCCAGCTCGGCATGCCCGCCGGCGCGCTGCGACCGGCCATCCAGGCCGCCAGGCCCTCGCGCAGCAGGCGGAAGTGCGCACGGTAGGCCTCGGGGCTGTCGGCCGCCGCGACGGGGCCGGGGTGGATGGCGCGCACCACGGCATCGGCGTCGTATTCGTTCAGTCCCGGCCACGCCAGCGCCGCCGGCACGTTGCCGTGGCCGGCGGCCAGTGCCTCCAGCGACTGCACGTGGCGGCGCAGCGTGCCGCACAGCACGGCCTCGAAGGCCACCCCCCGTTCGCGGAACCAGTGCCCGAGCGCATGGCACTGGCGCATGCCGAGATCGCTGAGCCGGTCGTAGTCGGTGGTGCCGAAGGAGGCCTGGCCGTGGCGCACGAGGTAGAGGGTTCCCATGGCCGCGATTCTGCCGGCGCCCCGCCGCCGGCCGTGTCGCGCCGGTGACCGCTGCGCTACGCTCGGCCCCCATGCCGCCTGCCGCCGTCTCCGCCCAGACCCCTGCCGTCGATGCGCCGGCGCTGCCGCCGGGCCGCGTCTCGCCAGCCGAACTGGCGCTGCTGGTGTCGGTATTCGTCGTCGCCGCCTGCGGCCTGGTCTATGAACTGGCGGCCGGGGCGCTGGCGAGCTGGCTGCTCGGCGACTCGGTGCTGCAATTCTCCACCGTCATCGGCACCTACCTGTTCGCGATGGGCATCGGCTCCTGGCTCAGCCGCTATATCGAACGCCAACTGGTGGCACAGTTCCTGCGCATCGAGCTGCTGGTGGGCCTCATCGGCGGGCTCATGCCGGCGGCGCTGTTTCTGGCCTACAACAGCCTGCCGGCGGACGCCGGCGCGGCCTTCCGCGTCCTGCTGTATGCGCTGGTGGGGCTGATCGGCGTGCTGGTGGGGCTGGAGATCCCGCTCGTCATGCGCATCCTCAAGCGCCATTTCAGCCAGCGCTGGGCGCTGCGCGAACTGGTGTCGGAGGTGCTGACCTTCGACTACCTGGGCGCGCTGCTGGTGGCGCTGGCCTTTCCGCTGCTGTTCGTGCCGCACCTGGGCCTGGTGCGCACGGGGATCTTCTTCGGCCTGCTCAACGCCGCGGTGGCGGTGTGGGCGCTGTGGCTGTTCCGCGGCGAGATCCGGCGCTTCACGGCGCACGCGGTGGCCTGCGTGGCGGTGATCGGCGTGCTTGTCATCGCCATGGTGGGCGCCGAGCGGCTGACCACCTGGGCGGAGGACAGCTTCTACGGCGGCGACATCATCGTGCGCGAAAGCAGCGACTACCAGCGCGTCGTCGTCACCGCCGGCCCCGGCGGCGTGCGCCTGTACCTGAACGGCAACCTGCAGTTCCACTCACGCGACGAATACCGCTACCACGAGTCGCTGGTGCACCCGGCGCTGGCCGCGCACGGCGCGCCGCGGCGCGTGCTGGTGCTCGGTGGTGGTGACGGCCTGGCGGTGCGCGAGGTCCTGCGCCACCCCGGCGTCGATCAGGTCACGCTGATCGAGCTCGACCCGCACATGACGCGCCTGTTCGCCAGCCACCCGGCGCTGGTGGCGCTCAATGGCGGCGCGCTGGCCAGCCCCCGGGTGCGCATCGTCAATACCGACGCCTATACCTGGCTCGAGCAGACCGAGGAGACCTTCGACGTCATCGTCGTCGATTTCCCCGACCCGACCAATTTCTCGCTCGGCAAGCTGTATACGACCAGCTTCTACCAGCGCGCCGACCGCGCGCTGGCGGCCGGCGGCTACATGGCGGTGCAGACGACCTCGCCGCTGATCGCGCGCAAGAGCTACTGGACGGTGGTGGCCACGCTGGAAGCGGTGGGGCTGGGCACGACGCCCTATCACGCGCATGTGCCGAGCTTCGGCGAATGGGGCTTCGTCATCGCCGGCCGCCGCCCGTGGCGTTTGCCCGACAGCTTGCCGCCGGGGCTGCGTTTCCTGACGCTGGAGGGCCTGCCGGCGCTGCTGCAGTTTCCGCCCGACATGGCGCGGCTGCCGGCGCCGGCGAACCGGCTGTCCAACCAGGTGCTGGTGCACACCTTCGAGGAAGAATGGGGACGCGTGCAGCGTTGACGCGCGCCGCGGTGATGCCGCCGACGCTGACGCGCCGGCAATGGCTGAGCGCTGCGGCGCTCGGCTTGGCCGGCTGCGACGCCAGGGACGCCGACGAGGTGCCGCCGCCGCCGACGGCCTGGGTCGGCGCCAGCCACGGGCGCGGGCACCGGCTGCAAAGCACCGATCCACTGCCCGCACCTTCGGTGCTGCGCAGTGCCGGTGCGCTGGTCGTCGGCGCCGGCATTTCCGGGCTCGCCGCGGCGCGTGCGCTGGTGCAGTCCGGCATCGACGATGTGCAGCTGCTGGAACTGGAGGACAGCGCCGGCGGCAACAGCCGCGGCCACGCCATGGCCGGCCTGGCCTGCCCGCTGGGCGCGCACTACCTGCCGCTGCCGGTGCCCGAGTCGCACGAGGTCGCGGCCTGGCTGCACGAGATCGGTCTGCTGTCGAGCCGCCATGGCCGCACGGTGGCCGACGAGAGGCACCTCTGCCACAGCCCGCAGGAGCGGCTGTTCATCGACGGCGCCTGGGTCGACGGCCTGCTGCCGCCGGCCGAACCGGGTTCGGCGACGGCGCGGCAGTACCGGCGTTTTGCCGCTGTCGTGGCTGCCGTGCAGCGGCGCCCCGGCGGCGGCCGTGCCTTTGCATTGCCGGCGCACCGCGCGCCGTGGACGCCGGCGCAGGCCGCCCTCGATGCCACGCCCTTCGAACGCTGGCTCGATGCCCGGGGCCTGGACGATGCGCGCCTGCGCTGGTATCTCGATTACTGCTGCCGCGACGACTACGGCGCCGGCGTCGACACCGTGTCGGCCTGGGCCGGCCTGCACTATTTCGCCAGCCGGCACGGCTTCGCCGCCCCGGGCGACGAGGAGAGCGAGCGCGACGCCGTCTTCACCTGGCCCGAAGGCAACGCCTGGCTGGTGCAGAAGCTGGCGGCACCGCTCGCCGGTCGCCTGCAGACCGGCCGCACCGTGCTGCGTGTGAGCGAACGGCGCCACGGTGTACAGGTTCTGGCCTGGGACGAGGCCGCATCGCACCTCGAGGCCTGGAGCACGCCGCTGGTCGTGCTGGCGGTGCCGCTGTTCGTCGCTGCGCGGGTGCTCGAGTCGCCGCCGCAGGCCTTGCGTGATGGCGCCGCGCTGCTCGGCTACGCCCCCTGGCTGGTGGCCAATCTGCACCTGGCCGAACCCCTGCTCGACCGCATCGGCGCACCGCCGTCGTGGGACAACGTCGTCTACGGCGGCCGCGGCCTGGGTTATGTCGACGCCATGCACCAGAGCCTGCGCCCGCATGCCGGGCCGACGGTGCTCACCGCCTACCACGCGCTGCCCGCCGGCGAGCGCCCGGCACTGCTGGCCGACGACCCGGCCCCATGGCGCGAGCGGGTGCTGCAGGAACTGCAGGCCGCCCACCCCGACCTGCGCCGCCGCGTGCGGCGCATCGACCTCATGCGCTGGGGTCACGCGATGGCGATCCCGCGCCCCGGCGTGCAGCGCCACCCGGCGCTGCTGGCGCTGCGCCGCCAGCGCGGACGCGTGCGCTTTGCCCATGCCGACCTGGCGGGCTGTTCGCTGTTCGAGGAGTCCTTCACCGCCGGCTGCGAGGTGGTCTCACCGCCTTGGCCTGCAGCCTGAGCGGGGCTGCGCTACGCTCGTCGGCTTCGTCAGCCGTCACCAGAAAGAAACGCCACCATGCAATATCGCCGTCTCGGCCGCGCCGGCCTGCGCGTCAGCACCCTGTCCCTGGGCTCCTGGGTCACCTATCACAACCAGGTCGATACCGGCGCCGCCGCCGAGATGATGGCCGCGGCCTTCGATGCCGGCATCAATTTCTTCGACAACGCCGAGGTCTACGCCGGCGGCCGCAGCGAGGAGATCATGGGCGCCGCGCTCAAGCAACTCGCCTGGCCGCGCCTGAACTACGTCGTCTCGACCAAATTCTTCTGGGGCCTGGACCGCGCCGGCGATGCCGTCAACCGCAAGGACACGCTGAACCGCAAATACCTGATGCAGGCCATCGACGGCTCGCTCAAGCGCTTCGGCCTCGACCATATCGACCTGATTTACTGCCATCGCCCCGACCCGCACACGCCGGTGGAGGAGACGGTGCGCGCGATGAGCGACACCATCACCCAGGGCAAGGCGCTGTACTGGGGCACCAGCGAATGGAGTGCGGCCGACATTCGCGCCGCCTGGGAGATCGCCGAGCGCCACCACCTGCACAAGCCGGTGATGGAGCAGCCGCAGTACCACCTCTTCCACCGCCAGCGCGTCGAGCAGGAGTATGCGCGCCTGTACGACGACATCGGCCTCGGCCTGACGACCTGGAGCCCGCTGGCCAGCGGCCTGCTCACCGGCAAATACAAGGACGGCGTGCCCGAGGGCAGCCGCGGCGCGCTGGAGAATATGGCCTTCCTGCGCGACGGCCTCACGCATCCGGCGAAGAACGCGGCGGTGGCGCAGCTGGCACCGATCGCCGCCGAGCTCGGCGGGTCGCTGGCACAACTGGCGCTGGCCTGGGTGGCGAAGAATCCGTGCGTCAGCACCGTGATCACCGGCGCGTCGCGGGTATCGCAGCTGCA
>Ga0105090_10000052_pt1 | contig 42173 bp, 42 predicted proteins | sample PPLLak3March2015_FD_79110 | JGI IMG/M metagenome (GOLD analysis project Ga0105090, IMG submission 79110) | Freshwater sediment microbial communities from Prairie Pothole Lake near Jamestown, North Dakota, USA - PPLs Lake P7 Core (1) Depth... | ecosystem: Environmental > Aquatic > Freshwater >...
AACAAACACGCCAGCAACAAATCGAGGAAGCCCGCCGTGAGCAGGAGCAGCAAATCCGCCGCCAGCAAGAGCAGCAACTCGAAGAAAGCCGCCGCCAGCAGGAACAGGAACGCCGCCAGCAAATGGAGGAAGCCCGCCGCGAGCAGGAGCAGCAAATCCGCCGCCAGCGTGAGCAGCAACTCGAAGAAAGCCGACGCCAGCAGGAACAGGAACGTCGCCAGCAAATGGAGGAAGCACGCCGCGAGCAGGAGCAGTTAGTCCGCCGTCAGCGCGAGCAGCAACTCGAAGAAAGCCGACGCCAACAGGAACAGGAACGTCGCCAGCAAATGGAGGAATCCCGCCGCGAGCAGGAGCAGCAAGTCCGCCGCCAACAGGAGGAAGGTCGCCGCCAGCAAGAGCAGGCGCGTCAGCAACAGGAACGCTCACGCCCTCCCGAGCAAAGCGACTCCTTGCGGGAGCAATTCCAGCGGCACCGCCAGGAGCGATGAAGCAAGACGCCGTTGCCGCCGCTTATTTCACCTCCGCCTTGAGATCGCCCATCGCCCAATGGATGCCGGCCAGGTAATGACGCACGACTTGCGGGTGCCAATAAATCTCATGGTTGTGGCCCAATGAGCAGTAAAACACCCGGCCCTTTTCCCAGTACCGCGCCCAGGCGATGCCGAAGTCCTTGTCCGTGCGCTTGATGCCGGGCAGTGTCATGTCGGTTTTTTCCGTATCCAGCCGCAGCAACATGTGCACCGCTTTGGAGTCATAGGGATCCTTGAGTTGATGGATCTCCTCCTTGAACTCGACATTGCGCCCCTCGAACATCGCGACGAGTGGATGCGCTTCCTGGCCGGGCTCCACCTTCACACTTACCTGCGTGCCAGCCGTCCATGGATGGCCGTCGAAGTATCCGTTGATCATCCTGCCATAGGCGGGCCAGTCATAGCAGGTATCCGTCGCCGCGTGAATGCCGACAAATCCGCGGCCGGATTTCACGAAACCCATCAGGTTTTCCTTCAGCCGTGCATCGCGCTCGCGGGCGGCCTGCTTTTCCTCGGCAGTCAGTTTCTCCATCTCCTTGGGATGCGGCAGGAAAACGCTCTGCGTGGTGTTGAGGAAACACACCGCGTCGTATTGATCCAGATTGGCGCTCTCGAACTGGTCCGGCTCATCGCTGATGACCGCCTCAAAGGCCCCGGTCATGTTGCCCAGCTCCGCCAGCAGGATCTTGCCGGTGGCGATGGATGCGTGGCGGAAACCATTGGTCTTGGAAAACACCAGCAACTTGCGCGGCTTCTGAGGCGTCGCATAAGGCTTCGGCGGGATCGCAGCGGCCATTTTTTCAACAACCCCGGGCGGGGCCTGCTCGGCGGCGGGATTTTGCGCCACCATTAAAATGGCGGCGGCTCCGGTCAACACACAGGGGATCGAGGCTTTCATGGTAAATTCAGGCTGGCCAGCCTCCTATCCCGCATTCCCCCGCCCGGCAACCCGGGTCCTGCTTGCGACGCAAATGCGCCCGACTCCGTGCGGAGCGACAAATCCGGTTGTCAGCGGCATTTCAACTTGTTAAGACCACGCAAAGCCCGTGCCGACCTCATTCGACAAGTCAGCCAGATTCCTGTGCGCCGCACTCCGCCTGCCGGTGGTGGCCATCGCGGCCTGCTTGCTGGCGCTGACCGCCACACCGGCGTCCGCCTGGGATTTGAAAAAAATCGAGAACCGCGACTACGTCTCGCTGGAAAGCGTGAAGCGCTTTTACAATTTCACCAAACTCAACCGCAGCGGGAACTCGCTGGTTCTCGAGAACCCGAAGGTCGAGATGAAGCTCAAAATCGGCGGCAACGAATGTCTGATGAACGGCGTGAAATTCGTCTTCACCCACAAGGTCGAAGTCATCGGTGACATGGCCTATGTTTCACGGATGGACCTGGCCAAGCTGATCGATCCGGTGCTGCGGCCGAATTTCATCAAGAACGCGGCGGACTTCCGCACCGTCATCCTCGACCCCGGCCACGGCGGCAAGGACCCCGGAGCCACCAATTCGCTGGGCAGCGAGGCTTTTTACAATCTCAAGGTCGCCGGCCGCGCCAAGTCCCTGCTGGAAGCCAAGGGCTTCAAGGTCGTGATGACCCGCACCAGCGACCGCTACCTCTCGCTCCAGGAGCGCGTGGATCTGGCCAATGCCATCCGGGAGAATGCCATCTTCGTGAGCATTCATTTCAATTCCGGCGGCCGCGAGGCGCGCGGCATCGAGACCTTCACCCTCTCGCCGCCCGGTGTCTCCCACTACGGCCGCGGTCTCATCGCGGCGGACAGCCAGGCGCGCGCCGGCAACGAGCACGACTCCGCCAACATCGCGCTGGCCACCTCCATCCACGGCTCCCTGCTGCGCCGTCTGCAGAAAAACACCTTCGATCGCGGCATCAAGCGCGCACGTTTCAGCGTGCTTTCCGGCGTGCGCCACCCGGCCATCCTGCTGGAAGGCGGCTTCATGAGCCATCCCTACGAGGCCCGGTTGATCCAGAACGAGGCCTATCAGAACGCCATCGCCAACGGCATCGTCGATGCGGTGGTCAAATACCGCTTCGCCGTGAGCAAAAGGCCCACAGGCGCAGGAAGCGCGCCGAGGTAAGATCCAATGGTGTGCTTTGAGATGGCAGGCGGATGCAATTCCTCCACCGCTCAAGCCAGGCTCTGTTTCACCCGGCCGAGGACTTCCTCATAGGCTTCCATGACGTTGCCAAGATCGCGACGGAAGCGATCCTTATCCATTTTCTCGCCGGTCTTGAGGTCCCAGAGGCGGCAGCTGTCCGGGCTGATCTCGTCGGCGAGCACGATCACCGAGGGATCGGTGGCGAGGCGGCCGAACTCGAGTTTGAAGTCCACCAGCTTGAGCCCGCACTTGGCGAAGAAGTCACCGAGCAACTCGTTGACCTTGGCGGCGGACTTGCGGAGGAAGGCGACTTCCTCCGGCGTGGCGAGACCCATCTCGCGAATGTAGTCATCGTTGATGAGCGGATCGCCGAGCTCGTCGCTCTTGTAGGAAAACTCGATGATCGGCTGCTTGAAGGGCTGACCTTCCGGCACTCCGGTGCGGCGGCTGAAACTGCCGGCGGCGATGTTGCGCACGATCACCTCGACCATGAGGATCTCGACCTTTTTGACCTCGATGTTGGTCTCATCGATGGTGCGGATGAAATGGGTGGGAATGCCCTCTTTTTCCAGCATCGCATAGATCAGCGTGCTGATGGCGTTGTTGAGGCGGCCCTTGTTTTCAAACTGTGCCTTCTTCTTGCCGTCGAACGCGGTGGCGTCGTCCTTGAATTCCATGCGCAGGACGTTCGGTTCTTCAGTGGCCCAGAGTCGTTTCGCTTTGCCTTCGTAAAGTTGGGAGGACATGGGCTGTTTCCTAGGAGCCGCCCCGGCCGCGGTCAAGAGCGCGTCATCTGGAAATCAAACTATTTCCGCCAAGCGGGGAAATCCGGCGCTTGGCGGCATCTCGTGCCTTGCAAACGCGGGCGGCGGTGGCGAACCTCGGCCCACAACCATGCCCGAGTCCACGCCAGCCACCCCGCCAGACGTCCCGGAGAAGGCGCGGGTGCCGCGCGCGCGGGCGGTGCCCACGGCGCGGCCGTTCCGGGTGGCGGTGTTTTTCGCGGCGCTGCATTTCCTGGGGTTGATCGCCACGGCCACGGCGTTGGCAGGATTTTTCCTGCGGCCCAGCCTGCTGGCCTCGTGCTTTCTGTTAGGTGGACTGGTCTTCTGCGCCGTGAGCTGGTTGATCGCGTATTTCAAGCGCCGCGCCGTCCACTGCCCGCTGTGCAAGGGCACGCCGCTCATCAACAGCGGCGCGCTGCCCCACATCCGGGCGCACCGGATCCGCCCGTTCAACCACGGCACCAGCGCCGTGCTCTCGATCCTGGCGACGCAGAAATTCCGCTGCATGTATTGCGGTTCGGACTACGACCTGCTCAAGCCGCGCACGCGGCTGCTGCCGGACACGGAAGGCGACGGCACGGAGGAGTCCGCCTAGGAAGTGCGGAGCCGGGCGTGGCGCTCGGCCATGGCCCATGCAAGCTCGGGCACGAATGCGCGCCAGCGTTCGTCGCCAGCCACGATCATGCGGCAGACGTCGCGCCCGGTGAAGGCGAGCAACGCTTCATCGCCGCAGCAAATGCCACGGATGCGGCTGTTTTCGACAAAATGCTGATAGAGATGGCGGCAGTTTTCCGGAGCGAGGAAAGTGCCAGCGGTGACCAACTCGCCGGTCTTGCGGTTTTGCCAGGGAAAGACGTAGAGCGTGACGCCCTCCTTGAAGAGCCGGCCGAAGGATTCCAGCAGGCCGCCGGCGAGATTCTCCGACCACTTGGCTTTGAAGAGCTCGTTGAGCAGGCCGATACTGAGGATGATGCCGACCTGTCTGGTGGTGCAGCGCTTGAGAAACGCGGCGATGCGGTGGAACTCGGCGCAATTGGAAACGAGCACGGTCTTGCCGAGTGTTTGCAGGGCGTCGGCACGGTCGATGAAATCCACGGGATCGATGTCTGGACCGCGCAGCAGGTTGTGCATGGAAATCTCACAGAGTTCGATGGTCTCGGCGCGCTCGTTCTCAGGCAGCGTTCCGCTGAAGCCAGCCTGTGCCTGCTCCAGCATGGCGAGGTGGAGATTCATCACAGGATCAAAACTGCCACGCAACAACAGCACCGGATGGCGGTAGAGAGCCTCAGCGGGTTGCACGACCTCGCCGGTGGGCAGGAACATCGTGGCCTCCGTGAGGCCGCATTCCACAAGTTGCAGCGCACACAGGCGGTTGTCGAAGGACTCGTAACCATGGCCGGTGAATTTCAGCAGGTCCACTTCCACCCGGCCGGGCGCGAGGTTTCCGATCAGTGCCTCGACAAATTTCCGCAAGTGCCCGCGGTGGCGGAAGGCGGCGTGGATCAGGTTCACACCGACGATGCCGAGGGCCTCCATCTGGTCGATGGTGCGGGCGTCGAGCAGGCGGACGTGGAGCGTGATGTCGGAGGGCGGGTCGCCGGGTTTTTTCTGGAACCGCACGCCGAGCCAGCCGTGGCACTCGCCGCTGTCCTGATAGCCGCGGGCGCGCACGGTATTGCAGAACGAGAAGAAGGTGGTCTCCGCGCCACGCTGCGGACCGAGGCGCTCTAACAAGATGGAGTATTCGTGATCGAGCATCGCCGCGAGGCGGCCGGCCGAGACATATCTTCGGGCGCGGCCATAGATGGCATCGCTCATGGTCATGTCATAGGCGGAGATGGTCTTGGCGACGAGACCGGCGGTGCCGGAGGCGCGGAAGAACCAGTTGGCGGTTTCCTGACCGGCACCGATCTCGGCGAAGGCGCCGTAGATCTGCGGATCAAGATTGAGATCAAGAACCTTGTCGTAAGTGGTCGGTGTCACGGCGATTCTGCGTTTTCAAGCATCCATCCCTCGGCGATCATTTTGCGGATGAGCACCTGCTTGGGGGAAGTTGCGTTTTCAGGAAACTCCAGCTGCAAGGTCATGGCGGCCTGTTTTTGATCGGGCGAAGGCCGGATCATCGAGTCGAGCGTGGAATTCCGCTCCACATAGCCGTAGATGGCATGCACGCCATCCGGCGACTCCAGGCGGTAGGACTGCCACTTGCGGTCGTCGGAAAAAGCGAAGTTATAATATTCCACCGGACTGAGCACCACGCGGAAGAGTTTCAGGCCGGCAGGTTTGGCAGATAGGAATTCCTCCCACGGCATCTCGGACCAGCCGGACCACGCCTCCCAATCAATTCTCAAGCCATCCGGCGTCGAAAAGAAGGCCAGCGGCTTCTCCTCCATTCCCTGCGTGCGGACAGTGACGGAAAGGAACGAACCCAAACGGGAAACTTCCGCACGCGTGTTGAATGCGACCATGCCGGGTGCCTCGATTTTTCCGTCGGGATAGATCCCGCGCAGCCTGGGCTCCGCCACCTGAGGATTGCGGACAAGCGACAGCAGATCCTCGATCCGGCTGGCGGAAAGGAATTTACCGGCCAACGGCTCCGCCTGCGCCAGGAATTCGGCATCGGACAGAGGAGCATCCGTGGCAACAGCCGCCTGCGGTGCCGGTTTTTCCAAGGCCGCAGGAATACTCACTGAGGGAGTTTCCGGCCGACTGCCCAGCATGGTCATCAGCACGCCGGCCACGATGAGCGCGAAGAGCGTGCCGCCGCCCAGCAGCATCCAGAACATCTGGCGGCTCGCCCGTTGTGGGGATGGCGCTTCGTCGGCATCCGTGCTTTCCCAATCATGCCCGGCGCGGCGGCGGGAATTGCGGCGACGGTGTTTTTTGTTACCCGATTCAGGAGCGCCGGGGGACAGAGGAATCACCAACTCCGGAACCTGGTCTTCCGGCAGCGGGATTTTCAGAAGCCTGCGGCAACTCGGGCACACCACGCCGCGGCCGTCGTGCTCGCGGGGCACACGAAACACGAACCGGCAATCCGGACACACAAATCCGCTCCATCGTCTGGCGCTCTCCATCGTTTCGGGCACGCGCGAAACTGAGCGGCTTCACGCGCCGCCTGCAAGCCTCGGGATTGGCGGATTGATTCCCGCGCTTGAAACTTCCGCCGTTCCCCGCGATGAACGGCGCGCCATGACCCACGACTTCGACACGCCCGTCCAGCGCCGCGGCACCGGCTGCATCAAATACGACCGCCGCCCGGAGCTCGATCCCTTCTGGGTGGCGGACATGGATTTCCAATCGCCGCCCGCGATCCTGGAGGCGCTGCACCGCCGCGTGGACCACGGGATTTTCGGCTATGCCCAGGCGCACGAGGGGCTCAACGATGCCGTCCTGACCTATCTGCGGAAGCGTCAGGGAGCGGATGTACCGCTGGATCACATCGTCCACCTCGGCGGCTTGGTGCCGGCGCTTTCGCTGGCCGCACGCGCCTTTTGCAAGCCGGGCGAGGCGGTGATGACCTGCACGCCGGTCTATCCGCCGTTCCTCAACGTCCATCACGATGCCAAGGCCACGCTCATCACCGTGGATCACGTTTTTGATGACGGCAGCTGGCGTTTCGATTGGGAGGCGATGGAAAATGCCGTCACGGCGGAAACCCGGGTCTTCCTGCTGTGCAATCCGCAGAACCCGCTGGGCCGGGTGTTTTCCATCGAGGAAATCGAGCGGCTCGCCGGATTCTGTGAAGCTCACGATCTGATGTTGGTGTCCGACGAAATCCACTGCGATCTCATTTTCGACGAGCAGGCGACACCGCATGTTTCGGCGCTCAAGCTGCCTGAGCGATTCGCAAAACGCACGATCACCCTGCTCTCGCCCAGCAAGACATGGAACATCGCCGGGCTCGGCTATGCCTATGCGGTGATCGCGGATGACTCGCTGCGCCGCCGCTTCAGCGCCGCACGCGGCCACACGCTCGCCGAGATCAACGCGCTTTCCTATTACGCCGCCGAGGCCGCCTACCGCCACGGCGAGCCGTGGCGGCGCGAACTCATCACTTATCTACGGCAAAACCGCGATACCCTCGTGGACTTCATCCAGACCCGCTGCCCCGGGCTTTCCGTTAGAACCGGCGAGGCCACCTATCTCGCATGGATCGATGCGTCCGGCCTCGGTGCGGACAACCCGGCGCTGCATTTCGAAAAACACGCCGGCTTGTTTCTATCCGACGGCGCGTTTTTCGGCTGGCCGCAATTCATCCGTTTCAACTTCGGCTGCCCCCGGGCGAGAATGATGGAAGGCCTTGAAAAGATCGCCTCCGACATATCATAAACATTCCACCCATCCATCCCAACCCATACCACCATCATGAAACTCGCCTGCGCCGACTTTACCTTTCCCCTGCTCCCGCACGACAAGTCGCTTGATCTCATCGCCTCGCTCGATCTCGAAGGCGTCGATATCGGTCTGTTCGAAAAACGCTCGCACCTCTGGCCATCCAAGGAATTCCGCGATGTCTCCAAAAACGCGCGCGCCCTGCGCCGGAAACTCGACGACCGCGGGCTCGCCTGTGCTGATATCTTCCTCCAGTGCGATCCGGATTTCACTCCATACGCGTCGAATCACCCCGACAAGGCCCGCCGCCGCAAGGCCGCCGACTGGTTCCGCAAAGCGGTGGAATACGCCTGCGAGGCGGGTTCCAAGCACGTCACCGGCCTGCCCGGAGTGGAGTTTTCCGGCGAAGAAAGCACGCGGGATTCGTTCCGCCGCGCCGCCGAGGAACTCGCATGGCGCGTGGAGGAAGCCCGCAGCGCCGACATCACCTTTTCCGTGGAGCCCCACATCGGCTCCATCGTCCCCACGCCGGAAAAGACACTCAAGCTCATCGAAGCGACGCCCGGCCTCACGCTCACGCTCGACTACACGCACTTCACCCGCGTGGGCATGGAAGACTCGCGCATCGAGCCGCTCTGCGCGCACGCCGGCCACATCCACACGCGCGGCGCACGCAAGGGCCGCCTCCAGGCACCGCTCAAGGAAAACTCCATCGACTACGCCCGCGTCGTCCAGATGCTAAAGAAATCCGGCTACGCAGGCTGGCTCGGCATCGAATATGTGTGGATGGATTGGGAGCATTGCAACGAATGCGACTGCGTTTCCGAGACCATCCTGTTCCGCGATCTGCTGCGCAAACTCACCCGCCGCTGACCCGCTTTCGTCTATCCGCTTGCCAAATCCGCTCCGCCCGGACTAGTCCCTCAGCCCGCATCCGCGAAACGGAGCGCTTTCACCATGGGAAAAACACTCATCATCGCCGAGAAACCCAGCGTCATGACCGATCTCAGCCGCGCGCTCGCCAAGCCGCTCGGCAAGTTCGAAAAGCAGGGCTCCGGCCGTGATGTCTATTATGAAAACGACCACGCGGTGATCACTTCCGCCGTCGGACACCTGGTGGAACTTCGCATGCCGATGGGCCCGAATGGCAAGAAGCTGCCGTGGAACTTCGGCGTCCTGCCCGCCATCCCGGACAAGTTCGAACTCGATCCGATCGCGGATTCCGAGGCGCGGCTCAAACAGGTCCTCAAGCTCGCCAAGCGCAAGGACGTCGACCGCATCGTCAACGCCTGCGACGCCGGTCGCGAGGGCGAGCTCATTTTCCGCTACATCATGGACATCGGCAAAATCCAGAAACCAACGCAGCGGCTCTGGATGCAGTCGATGACCAACAACGCCATCCTCGAAGCTTGGGATTCGCTGCGCAGCGACGAGCAGATGCGGCCGCTGGCCGACGCCGCCAAGTGCCGCTCGGAGTCCGACTGGCTGGTCGGACTCAACGCCACCCGCGCGCTCACTTGTTTCAACTCGCGCCACGGCGGCTTCAACATCACCGCCGCCGGCCGCGTGCAGACGCCCACGCTTTCCATTCTCGCCACCCGCGAGGCGGAGATCCAGGCCTTCAAGCCAGCGCCTTATTTCGAGGTCCACGCCACCTTCGGCGTCGCCGCCGGGGAATACCTCGGCAAGTGGATCGACGAAGCATGGAAAAAGGACGAAGCCAATCCGCACGGCCGCCCCGAGCGCATCTGGGAACAATCCCTCGCCGAGGAAATCAAGAACCGCTGCGAAGACAAAACCGGCGTCGTCACCGAGGAAAAGAAAGCGCAGACGCAGATCGCACCGCAGCTTTACGACCTCACCACACTCCAGCGCGAGGCGCCGTTTTCCGCCAAGGGCACCTTGCAGATCGCCCAGGCGCTTTATGAAAAGCACAAGGTGATCACCTATCCGCGGACGGACTCACGCTACCTGCCGGAAGACTACACCGGCAACGTCCGCGAGACCATGCAGGACATCGCCAACAGCGATCTCGACGTGGCAAGATATGCCAAAGCCGTGCTCGCCGGCGGAGCCAATGGCGGCCCGCACCTGCACAAGTCACGCCGGATTTTCGACAACAAGAAAGTTTCCGATCACTTCGCCATCATCCCCACCGGCAAGACCGCCAAGCTCAGCGAGACCGAGCAGAAGGTCTATGACATGATCGTCAAGCGCTTCATCGCCGTGTTCTATCCGGTCGCCGAGTTCGAACAAACCACGCGCCTCACCCGCATCAAGGAAGACACCTTCAAGACCGAAGGCCGCGTGCTCATCAAACCCGGCTGGCTCGAAGTCTATGGCCGCCGCCCGGGCGTCGCCAATGGCAAGGACGAACTGGTCCCCGTCTCCACCGGCGAAAGCGCGAATGTAGAACACATCGAAGTGCTCCACGAGGAAACCAAGCCGCCGGCGCGTTTCACCGAGTCCACCCTGCTATCCGCCATGGAAGGCGCGGGTAAACTCATCGACGACGAGGCGCTCGCCGAGGCCATGGCCGAGCGCGGACTCGGCACGCCCGCCACCCGCGCGGCCACCATCGAGGGGCTCATAGCCCAGAAATACCTCGCCCGCGACGGCCGCGAACTCCACGTCACCGGCAGCGGCATGCGCCTCATCCAACTCGTGCGCGAGATGAACATCGAGGGGCTTTATTCGCCCATGCTCACCGGCGATTGGGAATACAAACTCCGCCGGATGGAGCACGGCCAACTCGAGCGCGAGGCCTTCATGAAGGAGATCGTCTCCTACACCAACGACATCGTCACCAAGGCCCGCAAGCTCGCCGAGGATGCGAAAAACCAGGTTTTCCCCGATCTCACGGTCCCCTGCCCCGCCTGCGGCACGGAGAACCTGCGCCAGACGGACGCCACCTACGAGTGCCGCCAGCCGGACTGCAAGTTCAAGGCCAAGAAACACATCGCCGGCCGCCTTCTAACAGACGACGAGGCCAAGGAACTTTTCACCAAGGGCTTCGTCGGCCCGCTCACCGGCTTCAAGTCGAAGTTCAACAAGCCCTTCGATGCCGCGTTGAAAATGGACGAGAAGTTCAAGGTCAATTTCTTCTTCGAAAACGACGACCGCGACAACGCGCCCGAGCTTACCGAGGAACACTTCATCAGTGATGTCGCCATGCAGGACGGCCGCACCGTGAAACTCTACGAGACCGAAAAGGCCTATCACCTCCCCGAGCTCGTCACCAAGAAGGAACCCAACGGCATCCGCATCGGCAAAAACATCCTCCACCACGAGATCACCGTGGAGCAGGTGAAGAAACTCCTCACCCACGGCAAGACCGACGTCATCAAGGGCTTCGTTTCCAACCGCACCAAGCGCAAGTTCGACGCCCACCTCACCTTCGATCCCAAGGAAGGCAAGATCGGCTTCGACTTCCCGCCGCGCCCTGCCAAGAAGGCCGCGGCCAAAAAGGCGGCGAAATCGGAGTAATCATCGTGGAGTCCCCGCCGCAGACGTTGAAAACGCCTCTTGCTGATCAAAGTCGTTACCAATGACTTGATCGGCTCACTTCACCGGCACCGGCACCGCCTCGCAGACCTCCCGCCAGCCGGGGAAGTTCCACTTGTTGGGAAAACCGGCGCATTGCGCGGGCTTCACCGGATGGATGCGGCAGGCCTTGCCATCGAGCATGATGCACTCGTGGTTTTCCTTCTCGATGAGCGAGAGCCCCTGGCGGTTCGAGCGCAGGCGGGTGAACTGATGGATGAACTCATTTTCCGATAGATCGAGAAACTCCGCGATGGGTGCGATTTCATTTTCCTCGATCCTCACGTCGCCCGGCCACTTGCAGCAGTTGGTGCAGCGCTGGCAGACATAGAACACCGTGGGATCAAGTACCACATCGCGGTTTCCCGGGCTGCCGAAATCCTTGGACGGTCCCGTCATCACTCCATCCGCTGATAGTATTCGTTCACGCGGCTGAGGAACCAGCGCCACTTTTTGCCGGGCTTTCCATTATCTAACAAGAAATGCGGGCAGTTCTTGTGCGGCGGGGTTTTCCCCCGGCGCGGCCAGTGATAGTGAGGCACCACCTGGCGCAGCGGGATGCGGTGCTTCTTCATCAGGATGGCGGTGAGCTTGGCGGTGCGCTCGATGGTCGCCCGCCTGTCACTGCCGCGGTGTTCGCACATCTCGATGCCGATGGAGAGGCGGTTTCCGGGGCCATGGAAGTCGGCGTGCTCGCCCTGCTCGGTGGTGGGCATGTGCTGGATGGACACCTTGTCATCCACGGTGAAATGCCAGATCATGTAGCCGATGCGGTTGCCATAGCGCGTCTTGGGGGAGCGCAGTGCGCCGTTCTTGAGCGCCCGGGAATGTTGCCAGGCATCCGCCGTGTAATTCTGCGTGCTGTGGATGGTGATGTAGCGCGGGTTCATCGGGCGGATCACCTTGCGGCCATGTCTGCCGCGGGGAACCAGATCCGCCTTGAGATTCACCTCCCGATACAGCCGTGAGACCGGGACCTTACCGGAGGAAGAAGAGGTGCCGGATGAAGTCGGAACACGCACCGATTCCATCGGCCGGCACTGGAGACAGACCAGCACCAGCAGGGAAAAGGGAAGGAACCAACTCAGGAAGCGCACACCCGTCCCTTAGCACATTCTGCCATGGGGCGAAATTAAATTTCCGCTGATCATCCGGTTTTCATGGGTAAACCGGACCCGGGCCTTGCGGAGCATCCCGGCGGCCCTTAGAAAAATGCCGTGGAACCGATCCGCTTTTTCAACCGACACACCGGCACCCTCGAGACCGAGGAAGTCTATGGCGAGGGTTTCCTGCGCTGGACTTACAACCATCCGCTGGGGGCCATCGCGCTCTCGGCATTCGTCAAGCGGCCGTTCTTCTCGGCATGGTATGGCCGGCGCATGAGCACGGCAAAATCCGCCGCGCGGGTGGCTCCGTTCATCTCCCGCTACGGGCTGGATCCCTCCGACTTTGCCGATCCTCCGGAGTCGTTTCGCAGCTTCAACGAGTTCTTTTACCGCAAGCTCAAGCCCGCCGCACGGCCGGTGGATGCGGATGCAACCAGCGTGGTGTTTCCCGCGGACGGCCGGCACCTCGGCTTTGACCGTGCCTCGGCCATCGAGGGGGTGTTTGTGAAAGGCCAGAAATTCGATCTGCCCGCGCTGCTCGGCGATGCGGATCTCGCCCGCAGATACGCCGACGGCGCGCTGGTGCTCTCACGGCTGTGCCCGGTGGATTACCATCGTTTTCACTTCCCGGCCGCTGGCACGCCCGGCGAGACACGCCTGATCAACGGCCCGCTGTTCTCGGTTTCCCCAATCGCGCTGCGCAAGCGCCTCGCCTACCTGTGGACCAACAAGCGCACCCTCACGCCATTGCAAACCGAGCGCTTCGGCACCGTGTTGCTGTTGGAAATCGGCGCCACCTGCGTGGGCACCATCCGCCAGACTTTCACACCCGGACAACCCGTGGAAAAAGGCGCGGAAAAGGGTTATTTCGCCTTCGGCGGCTCCTCCACCATCACGCTCTTCGAGCCCGGCGCGGTGAAGTTGGAACAGGACCTCGCCGCACACTCGTCACGGCAGACGGAACTTTACGCCAGGTTCGGCACACGGATGGCTGGCATCGCTTGACCTTGCCGGATCACCCGCCAAGCTCCCGTAACCATTGCCGCACATGCCCGATTACCTCACGACGCTCGCCCAGCACGCCCGCGACGGTCTCAAACCGGCCACCGAAGGCCAACTCTCGCCAGCCGAGCGCATCACTTTCTACAAGCGCTTCCTCGAAGTGGAGGGAAACGCCATCCTCGCCCGCCACCGCGAAGGAGACGGCGGTCTCGAAATCGCCCGCGACCGCGCGGCCCTCATCGACACCCTGCTAGGCTCCGTTCTCCAAGCCGCCATCAACACCCGCGGCGCGGACAGCGTGGCGCAGCACATCGCGCTGGTGGCCACCGGCGGCTACGGCCGCGGTCTGCTCAACCCGCGCTCGGACATCGACCTGCTTTTCCTCCTGCCGCGCGCCTCCACCAAGCTGCCCAAGGCGCTGCAGGAACTCGTCCAGGACGTGCTCTATCCGCTCTGGGACGTGGGATTCAAGGTGGGCCACGCCTGCCGCTCCATCCCGGAATGCATCGAGCAGGCCAAGGCCGACCAGCAGAACAAGACCGCCCTGATGGACGCACGCCTGATCACCGGGGACGCCACGCTGTTTGCGAAATTCCAGACGCGCTTCGCCAAGGAGTGCATCGACAGAGGCCAGCAGGCCTTCTTCGAACTGCGCCGCCAGGACTTGCGCAGCCGTCACGAGAAATACTCCCACACCGTTTTCCTGCAGGAACCCAACGTGAAGGAAAGCTGCGGCGGCATGCGGGATTATCACAACGTCCAGTGGGTGGCGCGCGTCAAAACCGGCAGCGCACGGCTCGAAGACCTGGTGGAAAAAAAACTCCTCACCCCCGGCGCCCTGCGCGAAATGGAGGAGGCCTATGAATTCCTCCACCGCGTCCGCAACGAGCTCCACTACCACACCGGCAAGGGCACCGACCAGCTCACGCTCCAGCTCCAGGGCGTGGTGGCCAACGCCTTCAACTACCCGCAACGCAACATCCTGCGCAGCACCGAGGCCTTCATGCGGGATTACTACCGCCACACCCGGCATATCTATCAGCACACCACCTCGCTGATGGAGGCCTTCCAGATCGAGGATGAACACAGGGCGGAATCCGGCATACGCTCGTTCCTCACCTTCCGGAAAAAAAGCCGCGAGGAGTTCGACGGCTTCATCGCGCGCGACGGTCGCCTGTTTCCCGCCAATCAGGATGTTTTCAAGGACGATCCCAACCGCCTGATGCGGCTCTTCCAGCATTGCCAGCTGCGCAACCTCAAGCTCAGCCCGCCACTGCGCCGCCTCATCGCCCAACATTGGGACGACATCGACCGCCCGTTCCGCTACTCGAAAACCAACCGCCTCATCTTCCAGGCCATACTCGAGCGCAAGGGCGATGTCGCACGCACCTTGCGCCTGATGCACCGCATCAGCTTCCTCGGCCGTTACCTGCCGGAGTTCGGCGCGCTCGACTGCCTCGTCCAGCACGAGTTCTTCCACCGCTACACCGCAGACGAGCACACGCTGCGCTGCGTCGAGGAGCTCGACAAACTGATTTCCGAAAACGAGCCGCGCCGCGAGATTTACCGCCGCCTTTTTCACGAAGTGGCCGATCCCTACGCGTTCTATCTGGCCGTGATCCTGCACGATACCGGCCGCGCGGAAAACGTCCGCGAGCACATCGACGGCTCGGCCATCCTCGCCGCCAAGCTCTGCAACCGCCTCCAGATCCAGGGCGCGCGGCGCAGCCTCGTCATGTTCCTGGTGGACAACCACCTCACCTTCTGGCGCACCGCCACCACCCGCAATCTCGATGACCCGGAAGTCATCGCCGAGTTCGCCACCATCGTCAAAAACACCTCCAATCTCGACGCTCTGCTGCTTTTCACCTTCATCGATTCCAGCGCCACCGCGCCCGATGCCTGGAGCGGATGGAAGGAAAGCCTGATGCTCCAGCTCCACACCGCCACCCGCAACTTTCTCGAAGGCGGCCGCGAGAAATACTCCAGGAAACTCGACGCCGACCGCCTCGCCCTGCGCGACGCGGTGATCGGCCTGATGCGCGAGGACTACCACCCGGACATCAAGCGCCACTTCGAGCGCATGCCCGCCGCCGCCTTCCACTTCCGCCAGCCCGGCCAGATCGTCACCCAGGTGCGCACCGTCCGCCATTTCCTCCAGCGCGAGGCGGATGCCAAGGGCCCCTTCGCCTCATGCATCAAGTGGATCGACCACTCCGAGCGCGGCTATTCCGAGCTGGTGCTCGCCACGCGCGACAAGCCGTTGCTGTTAGAGAAAATCTGCTGCGCCCTCGCCTCCGAGCAGATCAACATTCTATCAGCCGATTTGTTCACCCGCAGCGACGGCATCGTGGTGAACATCTTCCGCGTCTGCACCACCAACTTCGAGGCCGTCTCCTCCGCCGCCACGCGCAAGCGTTTCCTGGAAACCTTCGAGGCCATCCTCGCCGCCGCGGATTACGAGCCGGAAAAATACCTCAAGCGCCGCACCAATTTCCTCAAGCCCCGCACCGACCACGGCATCCCCGTGCCGGTGCGCGCCTACGTCAGCAACGAACTCCATCCCAGCTGCACCACCGTGGAGCTCCAGGCGCTCGACCGCATCGGCCTGCTGCACGATCTCTTCCACACCATCAACCAATACGGCCTCAACACCGCCCATGCCCGCATCTGCACCGAGAAGGGCGTGGCCATGGACACCCTCTACATCACCACCACCGCAGGCGGAAAAGTGGAGGACCCGCAAATCCTCGCACAACTCGAGGAGCGATTCTCCGCCCTCATCGCCCGCCCGGAAGCCGCCGAGTGATCCACACTTTCCGCTTCCCCGCTGGCAACCCCCGGCATAGCGTCCCGCCGCCATGAGCAGTTGCGGCCCGAAAATGAAAATGGATCCGGTCCTGCACCGAACCCAGAAGCCCGAGTGGATCAAGGTCCGGCTCCCGAACAACCCGGAGTTCTGGTCCACCAAATCCCTCATCACCGATCTCAAGCTCGTCACCGTCTGCGAGGAAGCCCAGTGCCCGAACCGCTGGGAATGCTGGAGCCAGCGCACGGCCACCTTCATGATCGCCGGGGAAAAATGCACCCGCGCCTGCGGTTTCTGCGCCGTCAAAACCGCCAAGCCCGACGCGCTCGAGGCCGACGAACCGCAGCGCGTGGCCGAGGCCACCCGCCGCATGGGGCTGCGCCATGTGGTCATCACCGCCGTCGCCCGCGACGACCTGCGCGATGGCGGCGCCGATCATTTCCGCCAAACCATCCAGGCCGTCCGCGCCGCCAATCCCGAAATCATCATCGAAGTGCTGGTGCCCGATTTCAACGACCGCGACTGGGCGCTGCAAATGGTCATGGAAGCCCGCCCGCACATCTTTAATCACAATATCGAAACGGTGGAGCGCCTGACGCCGCTTGTGAGATCACGCGCTCAATACCAGCGCAGCCTCACCGTCCTGAAAAAAGCCAAGGCAATGGTGGACGGCAAGGTCGCCACCAAGAGCGGCATCATGCTCGGCCTCGGCGAGCGCAAGGAGGAAGTGCTCCGCGCCTTCGATGACCTCCGCGCCCACGACGTCACCGTGCTCACCCTCGGCCAGTATCTGCGGCCCACTCCGAAGCACCTGCCGGTCGTCGAGTTCATCCGCCCGGAAATGTTCGATGAATACAAGGCCATCGCCCTGGAAAAAGGCTTCCGCCACGTCGCCAGCGGACCGCTGGTCAGAAGCTCCTACCACGCCGCCGAATTCCGCCCGGAGCTCGACGTGCTCGAAGCCATCGAGGCCGACCTGCGCGCCATGAAAGGCATGGAACTCGGCCCCGAGCACCTGCCGCTGCCGGCCATCAAGCCGCAGCTCGAAAAAGCCATCGCCTCATGAATCACTGGCTGATCAAGTCCGAGCCGGACGTTTTCTCCATCGACGACCTCGCCCGCGTGAAGCGCGAGCCATGGACGGGTGTTAGAAACTATCAGGCCCGCAACTTCATGTGGAAGGAGATGAAACCCGGCGACCTCGCGTTGTTCTATCATTCCAACGCCAAGCCACCCGGCATCGCCGGCGTCGCCAAGGTCGCAGGCGTCCCCTACCCCGACGAAACGCAGTTTGATCCGAAGAGCGAATATCACGATCCCAAGACCACCCGTGAAAACCCGCGCTGGTGGTTGGTGGATTTCGAATTCGTCGGCAAGTTCTATGATCTTCTGCCGCTGGAAAGCATCAAGGCGGATCCGGTTCTATCGCAAATGATGGTCTGCCAGCGCGGCACGAGACTCTCGATCACCCCGGTCGATCCGCTGCATTTCAAGCGCGCCTGCAAGCTGGCGGGCTGGGGAGCACACACGGTCTCCGGTTGAATCAGAAGCGCGGATCGAAGCGAAACACCTCGGGATCCGAAACCCGCAGTTTCGCCGCATCCGGATGAAGTGGCTGCACCAGCAGCGTGTGCTCTTGCGGGACGATCACGCTCGGCAGCCGCAAGGCCACATTTATCCCCGCACTTAACCAATGCCCGCCGAAGCGCCGGGCACCGGACGAGGACGGCAGGGCCTGCCAATCCGCTGGCAAATCCGCAGTTTGGGCCGTTGCGATCCACACGTCGGGCACCTCCACGGCGATGGCGCGCCATTCCAGATGGATCGCCTCACGCGGCGCGTGGACGAGGATTTCCAGCGCTGCCAGCGCCCTGGATTCCGCCAGATACACCGCCGCCATGCCCTGCGGATTCCAGCGCCCTCCCCACAAGCGCGCGCCCTCGCCAGTCATGGCGGAGTCCGCCCAATGCGCCTGCACAATCCGGTAAAACGTGGCCATGAATCAGGAAAACACGCCGTGTTCCAAGCGCCCGAGCAAGGCCTCCACCTCACGCGCGCCGATCTCGGTATCCGCGTAATCCAGCGGCCATTCCCCATGAAATGCCAGTGCCGGGGCCGTCAGCCAGGAACGTGCGCCCTCGGGACCACCGAGCGCCGCGCTCGCCCGCGTGAACAGGCGTGCATAGCGCACCAACCGGTCTGATTCCGCGCGGTCCAGGTGCCCGCTTTTCTTGCGCCGATGCAAGGTGGCGCGTGACATGCCCAGCAGCGCGGCGAGACGCTCTTCACTGAGCCCCAACATATCCCGTGCCGCATGGAATTCCGCCATCGGCAGGCCGTTGCGGACGCGGTCAATGATGTAGGCCGCCTCCGGCTCCCGCAGCACCGATTCCTCGCTCGCCGCGAATTTTTCGAGCGCGATTTCGTAAATCGTTTTTTGTTTCACAAGAAACAATTAATCCATTCTTCTGAATCCAACAAGCATTTTCCAAAAAAAATCCCACATCCCCGGAGTTTTTCGTCTTCCTGAACGCGATTGCCATGCCGCCGCAATCCCGGTGCAATCGGCAGCGGGAACGCATGAAAGCCGCCATTGTCCACTATCACCTCGGCCACGGCGGCGTTTCGGAAGTCATCTCCGCAAGCTCACGCCTGCTGACCGGGGCCGGGATCCCGCACGTCATTCTGGCGGACTCCTCGCCGGATGACCCTCCGCCGGGCCTGCCGCTGCACATCGTCCGGGAGCTCGGCTACGGTGATTCCGGCGGAAATGTGGAAGATTTATTGGAACGACTGCGCGAATCCGGCGGAGCACCGGACCTCTGGCATTTCCACAACCACTCGCTCGGCAAGAACCCGCTCATACCGGAACTCGTCGCCCGTCTCGCCGCGCGAAACGAGCGCTTACTCCTGCACATCCACGATCTCGCGGAGGACGGTCGCCCGGAGAACGCCACCTGCCTCGCAGGATGCCGGGCGCTCTACCCGCTCGGGCCGCGCGTGCACTATGCCTTCCTCAACTCGCGCGACCGCTCCCGTTTCATCGCCGCCGGCCTGCCGGAATCCAGAGCGCATTTGCTGCCGAATCCGATCGAACTCCGGCCATGCCCCCCCGCCGCGGCCGCCGCCCCGCTCTTGCTCTACCCCGTGCGCGGCATCCGCCGCAAAAACCTCGGGGAGCTGCTCCTGCTCACCGCGCTAGCCCCAGCGGGCACAAGGGCCGCCATCACCCGCGCGCCGCTCAATCCGGAATCCAAGAAATTCCACGATGCCTGGCGCAGGTTTTCAGAGGAAATGGAACTACCGGTCGGATTCGACGTGGTGGACCGCCTTGCACCGGAGCCGGGTGGCGCGACTTCCTACGAGGCATGGCTGGCGCGCGCCACGCATCTCGTCACCACCTCGGTCTCGGAGGGCTTCGGCATGGTGTTTCCCGAATCCATCGCGCGGGGCAAGCCGCTGCTGGGGCGCGACCTCCCACATCTGACAATCGACCACTACGCCCATGGCATTCGCGCCGGACGGCTTTACGACCGGCTTTTGGTGCCGCGGGAATGGATCGACTCGGAAATCCTCAGTCGCTGCCAGCGCGAGGCGATGCAGGCCAGCTGGAGCGCATGGGGACTTCGCGCGCCAACCGCCGCTTTGGCAAGCGGTCCAGTCGATTTCGCAAACCTGCCCGAATTTCTCCAGCAACGCGTGATTCAAAAACTGCTGGAGCCCGGCATGAAACTCCCGCCTCTGGTGGAAACCGGCGGCCGCACGTTTCCTGCCGCCGAGTGGCTGGAGGAGACGCTGGCAAAGCGCCAGCCCACCGCCACTCCCGCGCAACTCGCACCGTATGCACCGGCCATCTATCAGAAAAAACTGACCGGCATCTACCGGCAGTTGATGGCGGAACCCGCCGCGGATGTCACCACGCTTGATCCGGTAAAAATCCTCAACGCGTATCTCAGCCCGGAGAGTTTCCATTTCCTCAGCTCACCCGCCGCGGCACGACGCACGACGCCGGATTTCAGCTCCTTCCGCGCGCTGGTCTTCGACGTTTACGGCACCTTGCTCAGCGCACCCTCCGGCGGCGTGAAGCCGGATCCCGCCGCAGATCCGGCATTGCGGGAAATCCTCATCCGCCACGGCCACGCGCCGCCGGACTCTCCATCCACCGCGCTCCATGCCGCCGTGCGGCGCCACCACGCCGCCGCCGGAGTCCGCCACCCGGAAGTGGACCTGCGCGAACTGTGGCGGGAAGTGCTCTCGCTGCCGCCGGAAACGGACACCACCGCGCTGGTGCTGGAAATCGAGACCGCATGGCACCCGGCGCAACTCATGCCCGGTGCCTTGGAAACGCTGCACGCCCTCTCCGCCTGCGGCATCCCGCTCGGCCTGCTCTCCAACGCCCAGTGCAACACCCTGCCATCCCTCGGCGCAGCCGCCGCGCTCTTCGCGCCGGATCTCACCATCCTTTCCTATCAGCACGGCATCGCCAAACCCTCCCCTGCCTTGTTCGATCTGCTCGCGGAGCGTCTCGCCACGCGCGGCATCGCACCCGCCGGAACGCTCTACATCGGCAACGACCCGCTCCACGACATCGAGCCCGCCGCCGCACGCGGTTTCCGCACCGCGCTTTTCACCGGGCATCCGGACTCACACCGCCACGGTTTTTGCCTGCCGGATTTCGAAATCCGCGATTGGTCCGCACCTTCACGGCCGTGATCATCGGATATTCACAAGATATCATTTGCTAACAAAAACCTCCGGCGCGAGTTTTTCCGCATGCCCCCCACCGCGCTGCCGGAAAACCCGGCATGAACCCCAGCAAAATTTTTGGCGTGAGTTTCTGATTCCGGGGGGGATTATGAGACCGCCAATAGCGCCACCACTGGCAAGCCCGGTGGTGGCGTCATTGTCTCAACACGTCGTGCACATACCAGTCCTCCAGGCGTTTGCGCGCCCACGGGGTTTTGCGCAGAAACGTGAGGCTGGATTTGATCGTCGGATCGAACATGAAACAACGCACCGGAATGCGCTCCGCCAGCCGTGGCCAGCCGTAGCGGTCCACCAGCGTGCGCAGGACCGTCTCCAGCGTCACGCCGTGCAGGGGATCGTTCGGGTGGGACTGCATGGGCGCGATGCTGGCCGCCTGCATGACCCGCGTCAAAAACCAAGTGCCTTGCAGGATCCGCCCGCATCGTTCATGGCTTGTGCATGCAACGCGAGGAATTGCCTCTCGACCGCCAACTGCGCCAGGAAATCCTGCTGGCCCGCGAGCGCGTCTATCGCTTCGGCAGGCCCACTCCCATCGAGCGGCTCGAACTACCCGGCCCCGGCCCGGAAATCTGGGTCAAGCGCGAGGACCTCTCCGCCGTGAAATCCTACAAGTGGCGCGGCGCCTGCAACCGCATGGCCACCCTCAGCCCCGGCGAGATGAAACGCGGCGTGGTCACCGCATCCGCCGGAAACCACGCCCAGGGAGTGGCACTCGCCGCCCGCGCCCTCGGCATCCGCGCCCGCATCCACATGCCGCGCTCCACTCCGAAAGTGAAACAATCCGCCGTGCTCCACCATGGCGGCGGGTTCGTGGAAATCCATCTATCAGGTGACAGCTATGATGACGCGCTGCAGGCCGCGCGCGAACACGAGGCCACATCCGGTGCGGTGTACATCCATGCCTACGACGACCTACAAGTGATGGCCGGCCAGGGCACGCTGGCCGACGAGGTGGTCCTCTCAGGCCGCGGCCCGTTCGATGCCGCGTTTCTCCAGATCGGCGGCGGCGGTCTCGCGGCCGGGGTTTCCACCTGGCTGAAAACCTACTGGCCGGACATCGCCATCACCGGCGTGGAGGGCGTGGGCCAGGCATCGATGAAAGCCGCGCTTGAGGCCGGCCAACCCGTGAGTCTCGGGCAGATGGACCTGTTCTGCGACGGCACGGCTGTTAGAATGGCGGGCGCACTGCCCTTCGGAATCTGCCGCCACACGCTCTGCGGCATCGAGACGGTGACCAATGCCGAGGTCTGCCACGCGATGCGCGTGCTGTGGGAAGGCCTGCGCTGCATTTCAGAGCCCTCAGGGGCCATGGGCCTGGCCGCCGTGCTCAAGAACCGGGAAAAACTCACCGGCAAGCGCGTGCTGGTGGTGCTCTGCGGCGCGAACATCGACTTCCTGCAAATCGGCCTCGTCGCCCAGTCCGTGGGCGCGGCCAGCCAGGCGAGCCGCACCCTGCGCGTGCGCATCCCCGAGCGGCCCGGCACCATGTTGGCGCTGCTGGATTACGCCTTCGCGGGCATCAACATCGCGGATTTCCAATATGGTAAAACCTGTGAAACCCATGCCTGGCCGGTCTTCACGCTCAGCGCAGACGACCCAGCCGAGCTAGCCGGCATTCCAGTGAAGCTCGATGCCGGCGGATTCGAGTGGCAGGAACTGACAGATGCCGAGGACGTCACCTTCCGCGCCATCCCGCTGCGCGGCGATCTGTTGCAAAACCCGGTTTTCCTGCGGCTGGATTTCTACGAACGCCCGGACGCGCTGCACGAATTCCTCGCCCAGCGCGTCCGCGGCAACGCGAATCTCTGTTATTTCAACTACCGCCAGTCCGGCGAGCGCATCGGCCGCGCACTGATCGGGCTGGACTTCCCATCGCCCTTCGAGCGCGACGCCATGATGATGACCATCCCGCCCCAAGGCGAGGGCTACCGCCTCTGCGAGCGGGTGGACGAACAAACCTGCAAACGCCTGGCAGGCGTGTGAACATCGACCGCTTCCCACTATCCACTATCTAACAATTTCCACCCATCCACTCATCCTCATGTCCACCCTCGCCATGCTTTCCAACGCCGTGAACGCCAATAAATGCTCGATCTCACGGACTACGGCTTGAACAAGCTCGCGCCCGGCGCGCGGACGCCACGCCATTGATCCGCCGCGCGATGGAGGACTGCATCGTCCGCAAGGCTGGCGGCCTCAAAATCCCGGCCGGCGAGTGGCATTTGCACCCGGATTTCGCCTTCGAGTCCACCCGCGTCATGCCGGAGCCCGGCATGGTGGTGGTGAGAGGCATGATTCAGCCGAACCGGATTTCCCCTGCCATCGTCATTTCCGGCTGCTCGGGCGTTACGCTGGAAGACGTCACGATCCACCACGCCGGCGGCATGGGCCTCATTGCCCAGCGCTCGGAAAATTTCACCATCCGCCGCATGAAAGTGACGCTGCCTGCGGGCAAGGGCCGCTACGTGACCACCGCTGCGGACGCCACCAACGTGCACGGCTGCTTCGTGCGGGTGGAAAAGGCGGACGGCAACACGCTCACCTGCCAACTCGATGTGAAGGCCGGCACGCCCGCCGCCAAACCGGTGATGAAGAACAACCACGGCATCGTCATGGCCGAGTGACAATCCGGCGGCACAACCAGCCAGTTTGGATTTGACCCTGCCCCGAATCGGGGCCAAGGGCAGCCCGTGCGCCAACTGATGAACCATAGCGTCAAGCTCGCCGCGCTAGCAGCCTCATTGCTGTGGATCTCCTGTTCCCCGGCACCGGGCCCCGCGCCGGAAACTCCGCGCATCCTGCCCGCCGGCGCGATGAATGATCCGCTTGAGCCACTCAACCGCGGGCTGTGGGTGGCCAACCGCGGGCTGCTCGCCGGGATCTTGCAACCGGCCGGCCGCGTCTGGCGCACGCTGGTGCCGACGCCGGCGCGCGAATCCATCCAGAACTTCAACCGCAACGTGAGATACCCCGGCCGCGTGGCCAACCAGATGCTGCAGGGGCGCTGGCAGGACGCTGGCGACGAATCGCTGCGTTTCCTGGCCAACACCACCGCCGGCGTCGGCGGCTTGTTCGATGTGGCCAGCAAGTGGGACATGCCGAAATCCAATGCGGACTTCGGCCAAACCTTCACCCGATGGGGCTGGCGGCCGGGCACTTACCTGATGCTGCCGGTCTTCGGCCCGAGCGATGAATGCCACGCCCTGGGAACTGCCGCGGACCGCTTTGCGGATCCACTCAACTACTCGGAACCCTATTCTTATATCTCCGCCGGCACCTCCTTCAACCGGCTCTCCGAAAGCACCGATGAAGTGCTGCGCCTGATCCGAAGCTCCGCCGATCCCTACGCAGACACCAGAATCCTCTGGACCCACGCCGTCGCTCCCGGCACGCCGGACATGCGCCTGCGCGGACCGGTGGACATGCCCACGCTGCAAACGCTCGGCATCTCGCTCATCCGCTGCAAGGACCGCGACTTTCCGCTCCGCGGCCGTGAAATGAGCGTGCGCGTGCCCGCCACCGGCCGCACGGCACCCTTCAACGTGTGGCTGCAAAAACAGCCCGCGCCGCTGGTTTACATCAACCCCGGCCTTGGCGGACACCGACTCTCCCTCACCCAGCTCTCGCTGGCAGAGTTTCTCTATCAGAATGGTTTCTCGGTGGTCGTCACCAGCAGCGTGTTTCACCCGGAGTTCATGGAGCGCGCCGCCACCACCGGACTGCCCGCCTACCCGCCCGCCGACAGCGCGGACCTGCTCGCGCTGCTGGCCGCCATCGACGCCAGGCTCGAGCGCAGGCACCCCGGGTTGTTAGGACCGCGGGCGCTGGTCGGCTTCTCGATGGGCGGCTTCCACGCGCTAAACCTCGCCGCCCGCGAAAAAAACCATCCCGCCGGCTCACCACGCTTCGAGCGCTACGTCGCGATCAACCCGCCGGTGGACCTGCACCGCGGCATCAGCGCCCTGGATCGCTTTGTCAACGCGCCCGCCGCGTGGCCGGAAAACGAGCGCGAGGCACGCATCGACAACACGTTTCTGAAAGTGGCGCATTTCGCCCGCCAGCAGCCGTCGGAGCTTGCCGCGCCGCCGCTCGAGGCCGCCGAGTCGAAGCTGCTCATCGGCCTGTCGTTCCGCATGATCCTGCGGGACACGATCTTCAGCAGCCAGGCGCGCCACAACATGGGCGTGCTGCAAAACCCGCTTTCCAAATGGCGGCGCGATCCGGTCTATCAGGAAATCCTCGGTTATTCCTACGAAGACTATTTCCACCGGTTCGTGTTGCCGTATTATCATTCACGGGGCATCGGCATCGGGGACTTCAAGCGCGAGGCGGACCTGCACAACTTCACCGCCAGCCTGGCACCGCAGGACAAGGCGCGCGTCATCACCAACCGCAACGATTTCCTGCTCGAAGCGCATGACTTTGCCTGGCTGGAAAGCACCTTCCGCAGCAAGCGCCTGCACCTCTTCCCCAGCGGCGGCCACCTCGGCAATCTCGGCGATGACGCGATGCACGCCGCACTGCTCGAAGCGCTCGGCGGGCTCAACGGCAGTTCGGCAGAGGGCCCCGGAAATCCCGCGGCCCGCAGCATGAGTGACCGCCGCAAGTTGCATGAAAGACCGCTCGATGCGGCGCGTTACCGATAAATCACCTCCACTCCGGAGAACGCATCCCATGAAAACCAGGCTCCTGCTTGTTCTCCCCCGAGCTTGGCGCAGGCGCGCCACAACCCAAGAGCGATGGCGACCAGGTGCGGGGCATCGCCCTGTAGTATTGGAAACCGGAGTTCGGCTCGATCCGGCCGGTGGTCACCCACGAATTCGTCCACAGCGTGCTGAGCAACCACATGCTCATCGACTCCTCGCACTCCGATTGGTGGCAGGAAGGCGTGGCAAGCACCTATCAACTCCGCTCCCACCCGCAGGATGACTTCTGGCCCATGGTCCGCGAGGGATTGCAAAACCCGGAGATGCGCAGCCCGCTGGGGCAACTCTGCAACGGCGGCAGCATCCCGATGCACCGCTACTGGCAAGCCGCCACCTTGGTGCAAATGCTGCTCACCGATATCCCACCTGCAGTCCCAAGTCCCAGGATCTGATGGATGCCATGCGCAAGACCTGGGACGAGCTGACAATTGACTGGGCACGCTGGTGTGCCGCCAAGGTAAACGCCGACGAACCGACCATCGAGGACTTCAAGTAAGGCCGCGCTGCGACAGGTCACCCGCTTGCGAAAGCGGGTGCCCGCGCGGGCTCACCTTTCGAGAAACTTGCGGGAACCCTTCACGTATTTCTCGGCCCAGTATTTCACCTTGGCCTGCTCATCGAGCGAAAGGGTGCGCACCACTTTCCCCGGCGAGCCGAGGACCAGCGAACCGGGCGGAATGACCGTGCCGCCGGTGACGAGCGCGCCCGCACCGATGATCGAGCGCTCGCCAATGACCGCGCCGTCCAGAATGATGGAACCCATGCCCACCAGCACCTCATCCTTCACCGTGCAGGCATGCAGGATGGCCGAGTGGCCCACGGTCACGAGCTCGCCCACGTAGCAGCCGTAATCGTCCGCCAGATGGATCACCGCGTTGTCCTGGATGTTGGAGCGCGGGCCGATGACGATCTCATTGATATCGCCGCGCAGGGTGGCGTGATACCAGATGCTGGTTTCCTCGTGCAACGTCACCCGGCCGATCACATCGGCGCTGGCGGCGATGAACGCCGTTTCATGGATCTGCGGGGAAAACTCCGCGAAATTCTCGATGGCCATGCGCGGACGCTAGACGATGCCTCCCCGGCCCGCAAGCCCGGCGCGGAGCGGGGGTCTCAATGCGGGATCGGCGCGGAGCGGAAGCGCTCGTGCTGGCGGCGCAGCAAGGTGTCTTCCGGGGCGAAGTTCACGGCGCGCAGCGACCACTCGATGGCCTTGGCGCGCTTGCCGCGGGCAAACTGAATTTCCGCCATCGTGTCCAGATAGGCTGGCTGGTTGGGATTGGCGGCGAGGGCGCGGCGGAGGTGCTGCTCGGCGGCATCCAGCTTGCGCACAGCACGGGCGGCGAACCATGCGGCCGTGTTGCGGGTATTGTCGCAGTCCGGATAGCGCGCGATGACCGCCTCGATGCGGTTCCAGGAATCCAGAAACCAGGCGTCGTGCTCCTTGAGCAGGCCGGCCTTGCGCAGGGCGGGAAAGAAGAAATCCGCCAGTGAGCCATCGCTGGCGAAGGTGCGGTGGCAGCGGGCAAGGGTGGCGAGCGAGCCGGAGCGATCGCTGGCCAGGCGGGCGAGCGAGCGGGCCATGTCCGCCTGCAGGCGCTGGCGCATGAGCGGGAGTTGGTTGGCCCACTGGTAATCCGAGCCGGCGTAGATGGCGGCGATCAACTCGGAAGTGGCGGCGGTTTCCGGCCATTTTTCCTGCTCCAGCAGCGCGTCGGAATGGAGTTTCATGGCCAGCGCGAATTCCTCGGATTCCGGCTGCGCCTGGATGGCGGCCCTGGCCCACCACTCGGCGGCGCGGCGGTAGTCGAGGCCGAAGGCATAGCCATTGCCCACCCGGATGGCGGTCTCGGCACTGCCGAGCGCCAAAAGTTCCACCCAGCGGTCGTGCTCCACCGCCTGCTCGTGGCGGCCTGCGATGCGCAAGGCGGCGGCGGCGTAGGCGTGCAGATCCGCAGTGGGTTCCTGCCTGGCCTCGATGATGGTGGCGATCTGTTTGAGAATGACCTCCGCCGCTTCATCCCAGCGCTCGGCAGCGGACAGGTGAACGATTTGCAGACCCCAGAAAACCTTCTCGCGGGATTCCGGCGGCATCTGGTCCCAGGCCTTCAGGCAGGTGGTCACATCGCCGGTCTCGGCCGCGAGTTGGTGAATCCGCTCCAGAAGTGCCGCGTGCTGGTTTGGCTCCGCAGCCGCCACCGCCTGCCACAGCCGCTCCAGCCAGATGCCGCGCAGTCCTCCGGGGTCCGGGCCGATGCCGGAAATCGCCAGCATGGCATCAAGACGCTCGGCACGGCCGGCCTCCGGTTTGATGTCCGCCAGCCATTGCCACCAATTGCGGCTCTCATCGTCATCACCAAAGGCGGCCACCACCACTTCATCCCAGCGTTTGTCATCGTCTCCGGCCCAGGCGATGCCGGTTTTTTTGGCCAGCCCGGGAGCGCCGCTGAGCGTCTCGCGGCCGCCGAAGAGCTTGCTGAGGAAGTCCACGAAGACATTGATGTCCTTTTCCGCCATCGCCGCCAGCGGCGCGCCGAAGGCCTCCCCCAGCTCGGCATGCATGCGGCGGCGTTCGAGGAAATTCGCCAGTGCCACCAGTTCCTCGGCATCGTTGGAAACCTCGGTCTGCTCGCCCACATCCTCCGCCTGCAAGCGCGTAAAACGCAGCTCCACCCAAGACTTGTAATCCGGTGCCGCAGGGTCGAGACCGAGCGCCCGCAGCGCCTCCGGAATCCGCTCCAGCGCCTCAAAATGCCGGAATGCCGTGAGCGGCTGCGTCTTTGCGAAAACCGGCTCGGCAGCCTCCAACTCGCCCAGCAGGAACAGGGCGTTGAGCGCGCCGCCCCGCTCGTCCGGGTCCCGCCCGGAAAGCATGCGCAGGAGTGGCTCCAAATCCGCCTGCCGCACTTTCTGCCCGCGCCAGTGCCTGGCCACAATGGCCGCGTAGCTGGCCGCTGCCGACGATTCTTCGCCCTTGGTCTGGATTTCCCGCAAAAATGGCAGCGGGTCGCCAGCCAGGGCGGCCATCGCCACGGCGATCTGGTCTTCTCCGGCGGCAAAAGCCTCGTCGCGTGCCGCAGCGGGATTTGCGGCGGCCCGTTGCAGGGCCATGCGCCACGCCGCAGCCTTGGGGCCCTTTTCCGCCGCCGCCCGCTCCAGCTCCGCCGCCAGCGTGCCATGACTGCGGTGGAATTCCGCCAGCGCCAGCAGGTTTGCCGGGTCCGCCGGGGCCATCTCCAGAAACTCGCGCGCTCCCGGCCCATCGCCGAGCATCAGGCGCTCGCGGGCCGCCTTTTGCGCCACCGCCCCCATCATCGGTCGCAGCTTCTCGCGTAGCTCGGCATCCGTCTCCGCCGCGTAGAGCTTGAGCATCTGCCGCCACGCGCGCTTGCCGCGCATTTTCCCCAACAACGACGCTTTTTCCGCCAACGAGGCGGTGCCGTAGTTCTCCACCAACGAAATCACCGACGGGTCGGTATCCGGCGTGATGTGGAGCTGGATCTTACGCACCAAATCGTGCGCACGGATGGCCTGCTCGGGATCCGCTGAGTCCGCCACCCCGCGCAAGGCGGGCAGTGCGGCCTCGCCCAGTTTCCACAGCTCCTTGGTGGATTGCTCGCGGACGCGGAAACTCTCATCGGCCAGCCCGCGCACCAAGGCATCGATCCTCAGGTCCACCGCAGGCGCGGCCTCCGCCGTGGCCGCGCGCAGCCCGGTGCCGCACACCAGGCCCGCAAGAATCGGCACCAGCAGGATTTTCATGGTTTTCAAAACGTCGGGACTCAGCGGGATCATTCAAGCGGCCGGCAGACGGGAATGTTTCATGCCGCGAAACTCTCGCCGCACGAACAGGTGACCACGGCGTTCGGATTGCTCACTTTGAACCCGCCCTGCTGCAAGTCATCTGAAAAATCCAGTTCGCTGCCGCTCACAAACAAGGCGCTCTTGGGATCGATCACCACATTCACGCCGTTGCTCGGCACCAGGATGTCGCGGTCGCGCGGTCCGTCCACCAGATCCATCTTGTATTGCAGGCCGGAGCAGCCGCCGCCCACCACGGCGATGCGCAGCGCCCCGTCCGGGCGGCCCTGCCGGTCCAGCAGTCCCCGCAAGTGCGTGGACGCGCCCTCCAGCACGCGCACCAGTTTCTCGTTGCCGATCTTGTAATTCACGGTCGCCGTCATGGCCGCAAGCTGCCTCCGCCCCGCCGCGCCGTCAATCCCCGCCCTGTGGCCGGAAAAAGAAAACGGACCGCCCGGTTGAGGCGGTCCGTAAGAGAAAAAATCCGGGTGATGCCGGGAAATTGCTCAGCCCTCGGCGGTTTCGGTGGCCTCGGGAGCGGCGGCTTCGGCAGCAGTCTCGGGAGCGGCGGTCTCAACCACTTCCGGTGCCGTTTCCTGCACCTCGCTGGCCACCTTCTTGGCAGCCTTCTTGGCCGGAGCCTTCTTGGCGGCGGCTTTCTTGGCCGGAGCCTTCTTGGCGGGCGCGGCTTCCTTTTTGACGGCTGGCTTCTTGACGATGCCGCCGAGTTTCGCCTGCTCATTCTTGCGCTTCAGGTAGTCAGCACGACGGCGGCGTTTGATGATCTTGTTCGTTTGTTGGCCCATGGTTGGTGACCACTGGCTAGGGACTCCCCCACCCGGGATCAAGAGAAAACTCCAAAACCCCGCGCCGCTCCGCACTTGCCAAGCGGCGGGCCGCACGCTTGTCATGACGCATGGACCACTTGGCCAAGGCGCGATTTGTGATCGAAACCGAAATTGACGGGCTCCGGCGCATGGCCGGCCGCCTCGACTCCCGCTTCGTCGATGCCGTGGAAATGCTCCACCACACGCTCGATCAACGCGCCAAAATCGTCGTCGTCGGCGTGGGCAAATCCGGAAACATCGGCCACAAGATCGCCGCCACGCTCAATTCCACCGGGGCCACCGCCGTGGTGCTCGATTCGCAAAACGCGCTGCACGGTGATCTCGGCCTGCTCTCGGACGGCGATGCCGTGCTGGCCCTTTCCTACTCCGGCGAGACCCGCGAATTGCTCGACCTGCTGCCCTTCATCAAACGCTTCGAGGTGAAAGTGATCGCCATGACCGGCAAGACGGATTCCACCCTCGCGCGGCTCAGCGATGTGGCGCTGGACACCTCGGTGGAGCGCGAGGCCTGTCCGCTCAACCTGGCCCCCACCTCGTCCTCCACGGCGATGCTGGCCATGGGCGACGCGCTGGCCATGGTGCTGCTGGAAACGCGCGGCTTCACGGATGAGGACTTCGCGCGTTTTCACCCCGGCGGCTCGCTGGGGCGCGCGCTGCTCACGCGCGTTTCCGACATCATGCGCGCCGACAACGCCCTGCCCACCGTGGGCGAGGACGCGGATGTCTTCACCGCGCTGGATGCGATGAACCGCGCCCGCGCCGGTGCCTGCCTCATCCTCGATGCCAGTGGCGGACTGGCCGGCATTTTCACCCACGGCGATTTCGCCCGCAGCTTCCGCATCGATCCACTGCTCGGCGGAAAACCCGTGGCCTCGCTCATGACGCGCCGCCCCATCACCGTGCGGTCCGATGCCTTGGCCGTGGAGGTCCTGCGCACCATCGGCCAAAACCGCATCGACGACATCGTCGTGCTTGATGGCGATGCCAAGCCGGTGGGCCTGATCGACACCCAGGACCTCGCGCGGCTCAAGATCCTCTGAGCCCGGCACATAAAAAAAGCGGACTCCACTGGAAGCCCGCTTTTTTTCAAAATCGTTGAATCCGCCGGATCAACCTTGCTGGCTCGTGATGTAATCAATCACGTTGCCGACCGACTGAAGTTTCTCGGCTTCTTCATCCGGGACTTCGATGTCGAATTCCTCTTCAAAGGCCATGACGAGTTCGACGGTGTCGAGCGAGTCGGCGCCGAGATCCTCGACGAATTTGGCTTCGGGGGTCACTTGGTCGGCGTTGACGCCGAGTTGATCGACGATGATGTCCTTCACACGGGCTTCGATGCTTTTATCTGACATGAGTTGCAGTGGTTGTTGGTTGGCGTTGAGAGGTTCCTTAGCGGGTGGCGGCGGGACTTTGCAACCCCGAAAAAAAAACGGAAGAGGAAAAGCGGCGGATCGTGAAATTTCCGCTCAAGCGGTGCCCGGAGGCTTTTCATCCGGCTCCGGCGTGGCCAGCAGCGGTGCATACTCGATCACCTCGCCGGAAAAGCGCGAGCGGATCAGATCCATCAGCCGCTCGGCAGGTTCTCCCTGCTCTTTCTTGAAGCCGCCGTAGGTGAGTCCATCGATGCGGATGCGGCCCTTGCCGGACGGGCCGTCGTAGTCGATGAACGCCAGACCCTTGGTTTCCCACTTGCGCAGGTCCAGCGTCTTGAGCTCGGCATAAGGCACGCGGCGGCCTTGCTGGCTGGTGATGGCCTCGGCATCAGCGGAAATCTTCCGGCCCAGCGTGCGCACCAGGATGAACAAACTGCCGATGGCCAGCGCCAGGCAGGCCCAGAACACCACCCACTGCTCGCCGATCTTGCGGGCATCGTAGGGCTCCTCCGGCGGCTCGGCATCGAAGCCGCGCGTTTTCGAGTATTCAAGCCACAGCTTCTTCCACTGCAGCGGCTTCATCCGCTCATAGTCGTGCAGGATTTCCGGCCACGGCACCGGCAGTTCCAGCGCGGCCGGCAGCACCGAGCGGTCCTCGGGAAACTTCACCGCTTGCGCCGCAGCATACTCTTGCCATGCCGCAGGCGTGAGCGCGCCTTCCGTATCCCGCTTCGCAAACTCCTCGCTCGCCTGCTGGAAGGCCCGGTGCAGGTAAAACACCTCGTTTTTCTTCCGGTAACCGGTGGAGCCATCGATGTAGAACAACACCGCAAACACGCCGAACATCAACAAGATCACCAGCGCCCGGAAAAGAAACCATGGCGTCGGCTTGCAAACAATCGGATCTGGCGCGCTCGTCATCGGCGCAGACCATGGCGAGCGGCACCCCTTTTGCAAGACAAACGGGCAGCACCGGAGCGCAAGATTTCACCGATTACAGCTTGTCCACCACCGCCTGTGGGTTTACTGGAAGCCCGCCATGCCAATCGCCACCCCCGCGCAATACCGCGCCATGCTGGATGCCGCCCAGAAAGGCGGCTACGCCTATCCCGCCATCAACGTCACCTCCATCACCACCATCAACGGTGCGCTGCGTGCTTTCGCCGAGTCCAAGTCGGACGGAATCATCCAGATCTCCACCGGTGGCGGCGAGTTCGCCTCCGGCACCGCCGTGAAGGATGCCGCTTACGGAGCCATCGTGCTTGCCGAGGCCGCCCACATCCTCGCGGAGAAATACGACGTGCTCATCGCCCTCCACACCGACCACTGCCAGCCGAAGAAAGTGGACACCTTCCTGCGCCCGCTGCTGGCCGCTTCCAAGAAGCGCATCGCCGAGGGCAAAGGCCCGTTGTTCCAGAGCCACATGCTCGATGCCTCCGAGCTGCCGCTTGAGGAAAACCTCACCCTCTCCAAGGCCCTGCTCAAAGAGTGCGCGGATCTCGACATCATCCTCGAAGTGGAAGCCGGCGTCGTCGGCGGTGAGGAAGATGGTCACGACACCTCCGGCGTCGCTGCGGAAAAACTCTACACCACCCCCGAGGACATGCTCGCCGTCTATGAGGCGCTCCAGCCCATCGGCCGCTTCCTCTTCGCCGCCACCTTCGGCAACGTCCACGGTGCCTACAAGCCCGGCGCGGTCAAACTCAAGCCCACCATCCTGCGCGATGGCCAGAAAGCCGTCACCGACAAGCACGGCCCCGCCGCCGAGATGGACCTCGTCTTCCACGGCGGCTCCGGCTCCGCCCTCTCCGAAATCCGCGAGACCCTCGACTACGGCGTCGTCAAGATGAACATCGACACCGACACCCAATACGCCTTCACCCGCCCCATCGTCACCCACATTTGCCAGAACATCGAAGGCGTGCTCAAGATCGACGGCGAAGTGGGCGACAAGAAAAACTACGACCCGCGCTCCTACCTCAAGAAGGCCGAAGCCGGCCTCTGCGAGCGCATGAAAACCGCCTGCGACGACCTCCGCTCCACCGGCCAGACCATCTTCGCCAAGGCCTGAGCCTTTCCCCGCGTTTTCACATCCCGACTTTCTCAAATTCCAACTCTGAGAGTCGGGAGATTCAACCCAGCGGCCCATGCCGGCTTTACCCACAAGAGCCGGGTGGGCTCGTCTTTCGGCGCTTTGGCGATCATGGCCCTCTCCATCTCATGAAACGCCGCCCTACCCCGCGTCCTCCTGCACCATGCTTTCGATCTCCTCATGGCCGAATTCCAGGCCGCGCAGTTTGAAACGTGGCGGCCCCTGATCCTTGCCGGCCCTCGTCGGTTCCAGCCATTCCAGCATCCCATGCATCGGCTTGGCATGATCCTTCAGCCACACCGTCACCCGCTTGCCCAGCACCACACCCCAGCGCGATTCAAATGCGCGCTTCTTCTCATCCAGTTCCTCGCGCCAGCGCCGCCACCCGGCATCACTGCCGGGCGCATCGAAGTCAAACTGGCCTTGATCAAATGACATGAACGGTTGCGGCTGGATTCTTGGTCCACACCGCACGGACATGCAACCACCTTCCATCACCACGGAGCGCGGACTTCAGTCCGCGAGTCCACCTCTTCCCATCTCCCGCACAGGCACACAGCCTGCCCGGGGCCAGCGCCACCCCGGCAAGCATCCGCGACAAGCCCAGGAAATCGCCCGGAATTTTTGACAACTCAACCGCCTAACAGAGCGCCGTCTTCAGCCGATCCCTTCCCTGTTGCATCACCCCTCTTGCGAGGGGCGATGGAAACAACGGGACAGGTTGTCCCGCCCACGGACTGGAACAGCATGTTCCAGCCACGATTCCCTGCTGCGGGACGAATCATGGAGCGGCGGTTCTTTTTAAAAAAGCCAACGGCCGGGTATTTCGCATTTCTTAATATTTTTCTGGCCTTTAGCATCGGATTTCTGCTAGCGCTGCCGGTGATGCTGGAACAGTGGATGCCCTCGTGCCGCAACCGGTTCAGCCGCATGGACTTCGATTTTGTCGCGTCGGTGCTGGCTCCGGAGGGGACCGCGTGCCATCTGGAGAAGCTGTGGGAGGATCCGGACGGGATGCGGGAGATGCTGGATCTGAAGGAAATCTTCCGCTGCGTGATCGAGACGCCGGCGGCGCTGCGGGTGACGCCGCGGTTTTACTTTTACGTGCTGGTGCGGCACGCGTTCCTGCAGGCGGAGCTGCCGGATGTGGAGCTGGCGGACTACGTGGCCGGGGTGCTGGCGAAGCGGGTGTGTGCGGATGGAACGGATCCGCTGCAGGATGTGACGCGCGGCTTCACGCATGCGGCGGAGTTTCTCTCGTTCATCTCCTCGTCCAAGGGGCGGATGCGTTTTCACCTGCAGGTGGCGGCCGGCAACCAGTTCCTGGTGCTCACCGGGCTGTATCCGGACTTCATCCGGCACCGCAACCAGCTGGGCATCGCACCGGATGTGGAGTTTTATGAGAGTTTCGCGCAGCGGTCGTTCCGCAGCGCGGCGGACTGCTGCATGGCCTCGCGCAGTGCCTCGCGGCATCTCTTCGGGACGCTGGCCGAGATGCTGCCCACTGCCCGCCGCTCGCTCAACCGGGTGGCGGAGGAGTTTGTTTTCCTGGGCGAGTGATGGTGCGGGATTTCGCGCTTGGAAGCTGGCCAGCGCCGGGTTGTGATGATTCCGCCATGGCCTACCTCGACGAGAATTTCCTGCTGCATTCCCCCACGGCCCGCCGCCTGTTCCATGAGGTGGCTTGCGGCCAGCCGATCATCGACTACCACTGCCATCTCTCGCCGCGCGAGATCGCCGGCAACCATCGTTGGGAAAACCTGGCGGACATCTGGCTGGGCGGAGATCACTACAAGTGGCGGCTGATGCGCGCCAACGGCGTGGACGAGGATCTCATCACCGGCGAGTCCACCCCGCGCGAGAAGTTCCAGGCCTGGGCGGAAACCGTGCCCTTCACGCTGCGCAATCCCGTCCACCACTGGACCCACATCGAGCTGCAGCGCTACTTCGGCATTGATCTGCTGCTCGGCCCGGACACCGCGGATGAAATCTGGGAGCGCGCCAATGCCAGACTCGCCGCGCCGGATTTCTGCGTGCATGGCATTCTGGAAAAATTCGATGTGCGCGTGATCGGCACCACCGATGATCCGGCGGACCCGCTGGATGACCATGCCGCCATCGCCGCCTCCGGCATTTCCACACGGGTGCTGCCCACCTTCCGGCCGGACAAGGCGCTGCTGGTGGATCACCCGGATCTGTTAGCCCCATGGCTCGCGAAGCTGGAGGAGATTTCCGGCACCCACATCGCGCACTTGTCCGATCTGCTCGCCGCGCTGCAAAAGCGCCACGACGACTTCCACGCGGCGGGCTGCCGCCTGTCCGACCACGGCCTGGAGCGCATGCCGGCGCTGCGCTGCACGGATGCCGAGGCGGCGATGATCTTCGACAAGGCCCGCGCCGGCCACGCGGCCACGGCGGAGGAGCGCGAGAAGTTCTCCTTCTATCTGATGGTCTATCTCAGCCAGCTCGATGCCGCCAAAGGCTGGACCAAGCAACTCCACCTCGGCGCCTTCCGCAGCATCAACACCCGCATGGCCGGCATCGTGGGGCCGGACTCCGGATTCGACACCATCGGAGACACCCGCCAGGGCGCGGCGCTCATCACCTATCTCGATGCGCTGGCAGTGGAGGGCGCGCTGCCGAAAATCGTCATCTACAATCTCAACCCGGCTGATAACTATCTGTTTGCCGCGCTCACCGGCGCGTTCCAGGACGGCACCTTCCCCGGCAAGATCCAGTTCGGCTCCGGCTGTTGGTTCCTCGATCAGAAAAACAGCATGGAACTCCAGCTCGACGCGCTCTCGGCCACCGGCCTGCTCTCGCGCTTCGTCGGCATGCTCACCGACTCGCGCTCGTTCCTGTCCTACCCGCGCCACGAGTATTTCCGCCGCATCCTCTGCAACCTCATCGGCACCGAGGCGGACCGCGGCGAACTGCCGGACGACTTCGAAGCGCTCGCCGGCTTGATCCGCGCCGTGTGCTTCGAAAACGCTAACAAGCACTTCGGCTTCGGCGTGTGAGCCATGGAATTCTGCCCCGGCATCTATGAGCACGCGGCGGGCGTGCGCCCGGTTTTCTTCGAGTCCGGCGCGACTCCGCCGCGGAGATCGCCCGCAGCCGGGAAAACACCTCGCTCGGCTGCGGCGCGGTGCCTTATGACACTCCACCGCAAACCGTGCTGCGCCTGCGCGAATTGATTCCATTCATTATGAAAAACACCACCAGCACCCCGGAAATCCTCACCACCACCGTCGGCTCCTACTCGCCCATCGAGTTGGCTCGCCGCGCTGCCCAGCGAGCAAGCCGTGCTCGATGCTACGTCGGTGGTCATCAGCACCCAGCGCCGCGCCGACATCGACCTGCCGACTGATGGCGAACACTATCGGTTCGACGTCAACCACCCGGACATCAACGGGATGATTGAAACTTCATCTCGCGCATGGGCGGGATTTCCACCGCGGTGGGCCTCACCGATGCGAAGGCCTTCCGCGCGGCGAGCTCCTGGGTTTCCCGGAAGACGAGTTGGTCGCGGCGGTAGCGGGTTTTTTCCTCGCGGACAATTCCGGTGCCGGGCGCGAACCAAATGGTCCGGTGCAATTCCAGCTCGCCGTCACGGCCGGTGGTGAGCAGGCGGATGCAGCGGAAGGTGCCGGCGGGAACGGTGATGCTCTCGCGCGCAATCACCTTGGTCTGGCGCGTGATGTTGCCATCGGCGGTCTTCAGCTCCGGCATGGTTTCACCCGCCTTCATCCCGGCGATGACAAACAGAGCGGGCCGCTCCAACCACATCGGGCGGCTGGTTTCCGGCCGCAGGATCTGCGAGCCGCGGATGAGAATGCAGTCGGGATGAATCTCGACAAACTCGCGCTCGGGCGGCGAACCGGGAACCCGCACCTCGAAGCAATCGGCCACCGGCAGATTCTCCGCGGCGGAAATTTTTCCCAGATAGGTGCGGGTGCGCTGGTAGCTGGTGCCCACCTCCGCGGCACCGGCGGAGGTGACGCCGGCCGGGATCTCCAGCCGCACCTGATAGATCCACGAGTCACCGGGGGAAACCGGCAGCAGCGGCACATCCGCGGAGGCATCGTCCGGCGCGGTGCCCCCGCCGGATTTGGAATCGCAGGCGCAAACGGCCAGTGCCAGCCACGCGCAGGACAGGATCTGCGGGATGGTTCTCATCACTCCAACCGGATGGCGGTGGAACGGCCGTGGGCGTCCAGCCCCTCGATGCGCGCGAACTCCGCCACCACCGGCAGCGAGGCTCTGACGGATTTTTTGTCCAGCCGCACGATGCTGGTGCGGCGCTGGAATTGATCCGCGCGCAGGCCGGAAAACGAGCGGCCCGCGCCGCCGGTGGGCAGCGTGTGGCTGGGCCCGGCGAGAAAATCACCGACGGCCACCGGCGAGTCGTTGCCGAGATAGATGGCCCCGGCGGTGCGGATCTGCGGCAGCCATTTCTTCTCCGCGGCGGTGATGAGCGAAAGGTGCTCCGGGCAGAAGGCGTTGGAAATGGCCACGCCATCGGCGAAGGATTTCACATGCAGCAGGAAGGTGCCGGTTTTGAGCACATCGCGGATGATTTTCCCGCGGGAAAGCGTGGCGAGCTGGCGGTCCATGGCCTTGACGACTTTTCCTAACAGCGCCTTCGAGTCGGTGGCGAAGCCGACCACGCTGTCGCCGCCGTGTTCGGCCTGGGCAAGCATGTCCGCGGCGATGAAATCCGGGTTTCCCGTCTTGTCGGCGAGGATGAGGATCTCGCTGGGGCCGGGCAGCAGATCGATGGACACCGCACCGACGAGCTGGCGTTTCGCCTCGACGACGAAGCGGTTGCCGGGGCCGAAGATGCGGTCCACCGGGCGGATCGTTCTGGTGCCGAGCGCGAGCGCGGCGATGGCCTGCGCGCCGCCCACTTTGATGACCTCGGTGGCACCGGCGGCCTTGAGGGCGTAGAGCAATGCGGCATTCACCGTGCCATCCGGCGCGCAGGGTGTGGCGGCGATGATTTCCGGCACGCCGGCCGCCTTGGCGAAACCGGCGGTCATCAGCGCGGTGGAAACCAACGGGGCCTTGCCGCCGGGCACATAGACGCCCACGCGGTCGAACGGCGTGAAGCGCTCTCCCACGGTGGCACCCTCCGCATTCTTGAACGACCAATCCTTGCGCAGGCTTCGCTTGGCGAAGGCGTGGATGTTTTTGAGGCTGCGCCGCACCGCCGCGCGCGTGGCCGGAGTGACGGCTTTTTCCGCCGCGGCGAATTCCTCATCGGTGACGAAGAGTGTCTTGGACGTGAGCAGCGCGTTGTCAAAACGCTTGGTGAGCGCCACCAGCGCCTCGTCTCCCTTGGTGGCCACTTGGGCGATGATGTCGGTGACCAGATCCCGCACACCGGCTTCGGGCAGGGCGCGGCGGTTCAGGCGGCGGACGAAGGCCGCGTAGCCGGGATCGGTGTGGCTGAGGATTTTCATACCGGGATGGGAGGCGCGCAAGATGCATGCCGGAAAACGATTCGCCAAGCATGATCCCGGGGATGGCTGCAAAAATGGCGGAGATGCTTCACGCACCCGCACCGCAGGGCCGGCGCATCAAAGACCTTGGATTTGCCGCGTGGGAATGCGGGCTTGATTTTGAAGAGAATTGGGCTAAGCCATTCGCATGGTGTCATTGATGGAAATTGAATCCGCCACGAAGGAACTTTCCCTTAAGGAGCGCGAGGAATTGTTGGTTTTCCTGGCGGAAAACTTGCGCAAGGAACGGGCCGGACAGACTCCGCCTCCCCGGCGTTTCTCGAAAGAGGAAATCGAATCCTGGATTGCGGAAGATGAGGCGGACATGAAATCCCTACGTGATGCTTCGTGAGAATTTTTCTGGATACCAGTGTTTTGCTGGCAGCCTGTGGCTCCTCCACTGGAGCTTCGCGGGAACTGTTCCGATTGGCTTCGGAACGTGACTGGTCGCTGGTGGCATCGCCCTATGTGCTTTCCGAAGTTGAGCACAACCTTGCTGATTTGCCCGGCGATGCGGTGGGAACTTGGGAAATCCTGGGCAAGGAACTGAGCATTTGGCCTGACGTCTTGACCATGAATTTCCCAGTGGTTTTTTCCGTCTCTAAGGATCGCCCGGTTCTCTTCACCGCCATCGCATGGGCGGACGTTCTCCTAACGCTGGACCGCAAGGACTTTGGCGCACTCATCGGCACCGGCTTTTATGGACTCGCCATACAAACGCCCGGGATATTTCTCCATCGGCAGCGTGGGATGGAGTGAATTCTGATCATGTCCTGTGGGTGGCGGTAGCGCTTGGCTGTGGCATTCTGCCCGGAGCAGCGGACGGCCCTCACGGCGAGGAAGCGGCTTTCGCCGCGGCGCGGCCGGCGGCCTCGCCGGTGGCGAAGCAGGTGCCCATCACGCGGATCGACGCCTGTGCCTCGTGATCCGCCGAGATGCAGCGACCGGCGACGAACAAGCGCCCGATGCCCGCCGGCTTGAGACAGCGCAGCGGGATGCCCGCCGGCCGGTTGTCCTGCGGATAGCGCAGCTTCGGGCCCTTGGCGGTTTCGCGGAATTCCATCGGCCAGGTGGCCAGCGCGATCTCATCCTCGAAGCGCCTGCCGCTGGCCAGGTCGTCACCTGTTAGAGTGTATCCGCCGAGCCAGCGGCGGCTCTCACGGATGCCCGCCCGCACCGGCCAGTGGCTGATGTAGGAACCGCGCCAGTGCGCGTCGTGCCCGCAGAGCCAGCGGACGGCGGAGGCGGCGATCGCGCGGCCATGCGTTTCCAAGCGGCCGAGGCAGGCCGGATCCAACGGATCGTAATCCGCGGCGGCATCGCCGCCATCCAGATCCAGTGTGCCGAAGAACTCGCACGGGCGGCCGGAGTTGCGGAATGAAAGCCCGAGCGCGGCGGCGTGGAGCGCGCCGGAGCGCACGCCCTCGACGAGCAGGCCCGCAGTCCTGAGCCGCAGTTCCTCATCGAGCGCCACCGGCCCGTGCACGCCAAAGACATAAGCCGGCCGCTGCAGGGATAGCGGCGGCGCGATGCTGAATGCTCCGCCCAGAAAATCCGCCACCACCGCATCCCCGGAGGCATCCACCAGACTGCGTGCTCGAACCACATGGGCACCCGCGCAGCCTGCCAGCCGGATTTCCCAACCATCGGCATCACGGGAAACGCCGGTCACCACGGTGTGCAGCCGCAGCTCGATGAGCGGCTCCGAAGCAATCAACCCGTCCGCGATTCCAACAAACTCCACCGGATGCTGAGGCAGCACATCGAGCCTGCCCATGCGCAGCGGGCCGCGGCCCGTGGCCTGCGTCATGAGCGTGGCGATTTCCTCACAGAAGCCGGGATTGGCGATGACCGCGCCGGGTTCCTCCCGCAGCAGGTACAAGCCGCAGAACGTATGAACCAGCGAGGCGGTGCCCATGCCGCCGAGGCAGCCATGGCGCTCCACGAGCAGGGTGCGGGCACCGTTTCGCGCGGCGCTGATGGCGGCGGCCAGGCCGGCGCTGCCACCGCCGATGACCGCCACATCGAAGCGCCCGGAATCCGGCTTCATGACATCTTGGCCGCGAGCAATGCCGCAAGCGCCTTGGGGGTGGCGAGGTTGGCGCGGGTGAGATCATCCGGGCCGAGTTCCAGGCCGAAACAATCCTCCACCGCCACCACCAGTTGCATCACGGCCATTGAGTCCAGCCCGGCCGCCGCCAAATCCCCGTCCTCGGGAAAATCCCAGTCCAGCTCAAGCAGGCCTTCGTGGTTCAACCAATCAATCAAATCCGTGGGGTTGGGAGGTGTTGTTTTCGTGACGCGCATGCGGCGCGACGCTGCGACGGCTGCCACGGATTCATCAAGTGGAAATTGATGCGGCATGCGCAGGCGCATCCATCCACACGCGTCGATTGAAACCTTTCCGGCGCTGGCTGGCGGGAAGCTCGGGGATACGCCTTGGCCATTCGGGGCTGGCACTGGCCGGGGGTTCCGGATAGGCACAACGCAAGCCACCGCTTGCGAAACACATGCTCTCTTGGAACGAAATCCGCCACCGCGCCATCGGCTTCTCCCGCGACAACCGCGACAAGACTTCCGAGGAATCCGACAAGCAATCCTTCTGGAACGATTTCTTCCACATCTTCGGCATCAAGCGCAGTGCCGTCGCCTCCTTTGAGGAACCGGTGAAAAAGCTCTCCGGCAACCTCGGGAAAATTGACCTTTTCTGGCCCGGCAAACTGCTCGTCGAGCACAAGTCCGCCAGGCAGGACCTCGACAAGGCACACGCCCAAGGCATGGCCTACATCCGCGGCCTCATCGACTCCGGGCGGGAAAACGAAGTCCCGCGCTGGCTCATCGTTTCCGACTTCAAGCGC
>Ga0105090_10000053_pt1 | contig 41279 bp, 42 predicted proteins | sample PPLLak3March2015_FD_79110 | JGI IMG/M metagenome (GOLD analysis project Ga0105090, IMG submission 79110) | Freshwater sediment microbial communities from Prairie Pothole Lake near Jamestown, North Dakota, USA - PPLs Lake P7 Core (1) Depth... | ecosystem: Environmental > Aquatic > Freshwater >...
GCGTTCTGCAGCGCCTCGTTCGGCGTGGTGTAGGTCATGAACGGCATGTCGGCCATCAGGAACGGCCGGAACAGGCCCTTCGCCACCGCCTTGCAGTGGTAGATCACGTCGTTGAGCGTGACCGGCACCGTCGTGTCGTGGCCCTGGATGACCATGCCGAGCGAGTCGCCGACCAGCACGACGTCGGCACCCGACTCGTCGACGAGCGCGGCGAAACTCGCGTCGTAGCAGGTGAGGCTGGCGATCTTCTCGCCCTGCTCCTTCATGCGGCGCAGGGTCGCGACATTCACGGGCGGGCGGGCCGAGTCCCGCAACTGCAGTTGTGTGTACATGAAGCCGACTCGAAAGAGGCCGCAAGAATGACGGAGCGGCCCGGAAACATCAATTCCGGGATCTACAACAGGCTCTTCATCGGGTTGAAGTAGTGGCGGCCCTTGCGCGAGCGGACCACTTCCTTGAGCAGGCTGGCGTAGTCGGCGTCGCTGGCCACGAGGTCGATCTCGGCAGCGTTGATGATCAGTACCGGCGCCACGTCGTACTCGAGGAAGAAACGGGAGTAGGACTCGACCAGCCGCTCCAGGTAGCGCCGCTCGATGGCCTGCTCGTAGTGGATGCCGCGGCGGGAGATGCGCTCGAGCAGCACGTCCACCGGCGCCTGCAGGTACACGACGAGGTCGGGCACCGGCGCATCGATGGCGAGACGCTCGTACACCTGCTCGTAGAGCGCGAATTCCCCGTCGTCGAGGGTGAGCCTCGCGAACAGCCGGTCCTTGTCGAGCAGGTAGTCCGCGACGCGCACGCTCTCGAACAGATCGGCCTGGCGCAGTTCCTGGATCTGCCGCGCCCGCTGGAACAGGAAATACAGCTGGGTCTGGAACGCCGCGGCGCGCGGATTGCGATAGAAGCGCTCCAGGAACGGATTCTCGTCGCCCTGCTCGAGCACCAGTTCGCTGCCGAAGCTCCTCGCGAGGCGCCTCGCCAGGCTGGTCTTGCCGACGCCGATCGGCCCTTCCACCACCACGTAGCGGTGAGGGGTCCGGACGATCTCAGGCTGTTCCCCGGAATCGCTGCTCATGCTGCCAACCGCTCGACACCGCTCGAGTCTACCCGCGACAGCAGGTCGCGTACGCTTCCGACGCCGGGCACGACGAGGTCCGGGGCAATCTCGCCGAGCGGCACCAGCACGAAGGCGCGCTCGGCGAGGCCCGGATGCGGCAGCGTGAGTTCCGGCTGGGCGATGCGCGTGCCGCCCTGGGCAAGCAGGTCGAGGTCGATGCGGCGCGGCCCCCAGCGCACCACGGGCCGCTCCCGGCCCAGGCGCGTCTCGGTCTCCTGCAGGCACTGGAGGACGCGGGCCGGCTCGAGCGTGGTCAACAGCCCGGCGACGGCGTTGACGAAATCCGGCTGTTCCACCGGACCGAAAGGCCGCGAACGGTACAGCGACGAACGCAGCACCAGCCGCGTGTGCGGCAGCTCACCAAGTGCGTCCATGGCCCTGGCGACCTGGACGGCCGGGTCGTCAAGGTTGCTGCCCAGCGCGACGTAGGCCGGCACCCAGCGCTGCGGCTGCATCCGATCCCCCGCGGCGGTCACGTGCTGGGCGGGCGCTTGCGACGCCGCCTCGAGCGGGAACGCTTGCGCGGCGGCGTTGCACCGGACTCGGTCGGGCGATTCTCCACCTCCGCGATGCGTTCGTCTTCCGGCAACTGCTGCAGCCGCGTCCACCACGCCGCCAGTTCCGGGTCGATCTCGCCGGCGGCCGCGCGGAGCAGCAGCAGGTCGTACGCGGCGCGGAATTTCGGGTGCTCGAGCAGGCGCAGGGCGCGCCGCCCCGAGCGTCGCTCGAAGCGCGGCTGCAGCAGCACGAGGTCGCGCATCGGCAGGCCGAAGCGCTTCGGAATGGTGATCCGCCGCAGCTGCCGGCCGAGCACTTCGTCGATCGCGGTGAGCAGCAACTGCGGGTCCGACGGCAGCGGACCGTGCGGCGCGCCAGCGGCCCGCAGGATCGCGGGCCACAGCAGCACGGCGAACAAAAAGGTCGGTGTCACGGACTTGTCCGCGCGCACCCGCTCGTCGGTGTTCTCGAGGCCGAGCCGGAGGAGCCGCGCGCCCGGCGAATCCGGCGATTCGGCGACGGCCTTGGCCACGTCCGGCATCAGGTGCGGCAACAGGCCGAGTTTCACCAGCAGGTCGAACGATGCCACGGCGCTGCCGGCCAGCATCAGCTTGGCCGTTTCGTCGAAGAGCCGCGCCGGTGGCACGCTGTCGAGCATGTACGCGAGGCCGTGCAGCGGTGCCTCGGTATCGGGATGGAGCGTGAAGTCGAGCTTCGCCGCGAAGCGCGCCGCGCGCAGCATGCGCACCGGGTCTTCGCGATAGCGGGTCTCCGCGTCGCCGATCAGGCGCAGCACCCGGGCCTCGGCGTCGGGAACGCCGCCGACGTAGTCCCAGATCGAGTAGTCCTCGATGTTGTAGTAGAGCGCGTTGGCCGTGAAATCACGCCGCCAGACGTCCTCCTCGATGTTGCCGTAGAGGTTGTCGCGCAGGATTCGGCCGTGCTCGTCGAGCACGCGGTGTCCCGCCTCGTCCACGCCGTGGTCCTCGTCCACCTCGGTGTGGGCGGCGCGGAACGTGGCGACCTCGATGATCTCCATGCCGAAGCGCACGTGCGCCAGGTGGAAGCGGCGGCCGATCAGCCGGCAATTGCGGAACAGCTTGCGGACCTCGTCCGGGTGTGCGTCGGTCGCGACGTCGAAGTCCTTGGGATGCAGGCCGAGCAGCAGGTCGCGCACCGCCCCGCCCACCAGGAACCCCTGGTATCCGGCATCCTTGAGCCGGTAGAGGACCTTGAGCGCGTTCGGGGAAATGTTGGCACGCGAGATGGGATGCTCGGCGCGCGGAACGATCACGGGCGGCGGATGGCCGGATGGAGTTTCTTTTTCGTACGGATGCAATTAACGGGCTTCCGCTGGACCATGACAAACGGCTGCGTATAATACGCGGCCTCGAGCGGACCCGTTAGTCCGACCGTCACGGCACGCTCCCATCGTCTAGAGGCCTAGGACACAGCCCTCTCAAGGCTGGTACGAGGGTTCGAATCCCTCTGGGAGCGCCAACCCTTCGAGCTGCAGCTCGCCGTTCCGGCTGCCTCGCGCTTGCGCGATGGCTCAAGGACCGGCAAACGCTCCCCGGTTCGGGGGCCGCCCATACTCGTGACGCTCGAAATCCCGGCCGGGGCCGCGCGGCACCTCTGCGCCGGCCTGAAATGCCGGGCTGCCAGCCTGCGGACGCCGCGTTGCGTCGAGCAACGGATTCTTCCCGATGATCGCGTGCCGCTCCGCCGGCAGACCGTGACCGTACTCGGGCCCTGCGAAGGACTCGTCGTCCACGGCGTACCAGAGGTTCCAGCCGAACGTGAACGTCGCCGGCCGGCTCCGTGGACCCACGTCCACGTAGCCGCGCAGCCGCGATGACGCAAACACGACCACGTTGTTGACGAAGTACCCGCCCGTGCCCACGCCGCGCTCCGGGTGCTCCTCGACGATGCGTGCCACGTAGTCGCCGGGGTGGACGATGGTGTTGTTCGCGAACACGCAGGCATCGCAACCGGCGAACACTACTGCAGCACTGCCGCTGCGTTCGATGACGTTCGCGATCATGCGGATCCGCGCCGCCTCATGCGACGCGTCGAGCGGCCGGAAATAGGGACGCCCGGTGTGGCCGCCGGCATTGATGGCCCGCTGGCCGATGCCGGTGAACCGATTGCCGTGGATCAGCACGTCAGAGCTGCCACCCTTGGTCTGTACGGCACTGCCCGGCATGTCGGCGAACGTGTTACCCGCGATCACGCCGTGATGGCACCCGACCATGTCGATCGCTTCGCCCTGGTTGCAGCCGGCGAAGCGGCTGCGCTCGACGTAGAAGTGTTCGACGCCGGACATTTTCAGGCAGTCGTTGTTGCCGCCGTCGCCGATCCGGCTGAACGAAACGTCGCGTAGGACTATGTGACTGGCCGGCGAATCGTACGAGCCACCGTCGTCGATGTTGAGGCCGTGGGGTACCGCATTGCGGATGGCAAGCCCCTCGATGACGACGTAACGCGGATCGGCCAGGTGCATGCCGGCGGCCTTACCCGCGGCGTCGATGACGACCTCGCCGTCGCCGACGAGCGCGATCGGAGCCCGCGCAGTGCCGTGCAGTCTCGCGATCGACCCCACGGCACCGTACGTGCCCGCCGCGATGCGCACCCGCGTGCCCGGCGTCGCCTGCCCGAGCGCCACAGCGATGTCCCGCAGCGGCGCTTTCCGGCTGCCGTCTCCACCCGGTTGTGCCGAGGCATCGACGAAGAGCTCGCGGACATAGCGGGCGCCGGTGTCGAACGGTTGCGGGAAGTCGTCGCCCGCGATCGCCACGGAATGAGGCCACGCTGCGGCCAACAGGCAAGACGCCAGCAGACCGAACTTTGCGATCGCCGCCTGGCCACCCATGCCATCCCTCCTCCAGCCGCACAAGACGCAATCGGGCGGGCGTCACCCGAACAACCGGGCGAGACCTTCGAGTGAACGCCAGCCAAGGTAGATGGTCAGCAGCCATCCCGCCACCCCGATCGCCGCGAGCCCCCGCGGATAGCGATAGCCGCGGAGCAGGTCGGCCCGCCGCAGCGCCACCCAGAGGATCACGCCGACGCCGGTCGGCAAGATCAGGCCGTTGAACGCGCCCGCGAAAATCAGCAGCGGCACGGGCGCTGCACCGGCGACCAGGAACAACACGGTCGCGACCAGGATGAAGCCGACCACGAGACCGTTGCGTCGGGACTCGAGCGCCACGTGCAGGCTCGCCAGGAACGAGACCGACGTGTACGAGGCCCCGATGATGGAGGTGAGGGCCGCCGCCCACAGGACCAGGCCGAACACCCTGTGACCGACGTCCCCCGCCGCGGCTTGGAAGGCGGACGCCGTCGGGTTGTCACCCGACAGCCTCACGCCGGTCGCGACGACCCCCAACACGGCGAGGAACAGCAGCACTCGCATCAGGCCGGTCACGAGCACGCCCGCGACCGATGCGCGCGTGATCGCGCGGACACTTGCCGGGCCGTGGACCCCGGCGTCCACCAGCCGGTGGGCCCCGGCATAGGTGATGTAGCCGCCGATGGTCCCCCCCACCAGGGTCGTGATGGCCAGGAAATCGACTGCCTCGGGCACGACAGCGTTGCGCAGCGCCTGCCCGAGCGGTGGATGCGATGCGAACGCGACGTAACCGGTCATGGCGATCATCACGAACCCTAGCGCGACGACGACGCGATCCATCGCCACGCCCGCGCGGCGCGACAGGAAGATGCCCACCGCAATCAGCGCAGAGAGCGCGCCGCCCCAGCGCGGCTCGAGGCCCAGCAGCGCCTCGAGCCCGAGGCCGGCACCGGCGACGTTGCCTACGTTGAACACCAGTCCGCCGAGCGCGACGATCAGCGCGAGCGCATGGCCGAGCCCGGGAGCCACGCGATTGCCCAGCTCCTGGGCGCGCAGGCCGGACACCCCGATCACTCGCCAGACGTTGAGTTGCAGCGCGACGTCCACCAGCACGGATACCAGGATGGCGAAGGCGAACGCCGCGCCGAGCTGGGCCGTGAACTGCGTCGTCTGCGTGATGAACCCGGGCCCGATGGCGCTGGTCGCCATCAGGAACATGGCCCCAAGCATGGGACCGCGGGCCGAGAGGGTGCTCGTCTGTGCCTGCATCGGGTCTGCGCCGTTGGGACGGCTAGCCTGGGCGATGCGGCAGGGTCGACGCAACTGCCGGCTTGACGCTGCGGCCGGCGCGGATCACAACGGCAGTCGGCGGTGCGGGTGGCCACGAAAGTCGAGGAAGCGCATGAAGCAATTGGCACGATTGGGCATTGGCGTGATCGGCGCGCTTGCCTTGCTTGCAGCGTTCATCGCCCTGCGGACCGTCACGTACCGCGCGGCGGATGGCCCTCGTGCCGCCTCCCTCGAACTCGCCGCGCCCGTGCCGGTCGACCTGGACCTGGCAGCGCAGCACCTGGCCGAAGCGGTACGGATCCGCACCGTCAGTCACCAGGACCCGGCGCAGAACGACTGGTCCGAGTGGGAGCGGTTGCGCGCGTGGCTGCAGGCGACATACCCCGCGGTGCACGGGGCCACCTCGCTCGAACTCGTCGCGGGTCACACCCTGGTGTACACGTGGCCCGGCACGGATCCCGCGCGCAGACCGATCGTGCTGATGGCGCACCATGACGTGGTGCCCGTGACGCCCGGCACCGAAGGCGACTGGCGGCACGCGCCGTTCGGCGGCGTCCTGGCCGACGGCGCCGTCTGGGGCCGTGGCGCACTCGACAACAAGAGCTCGCTGGTGGCGCTGTTCGAGTCACTCGAAGGCCTGGCGAGGTCCGGCTTCGTTCCGGAGGCGACCGTGATCGTCGTGAGCGGCCACGACGAAGAAGCCGGCGGCTCCGGCGCGGCAGCGGCCGCCGGCCTGCTCGAAGCTCGCGGCGTCCGCGCAGAGTTTGTGCTCGACGAGGGCCTCGCCGTGGTGGCGGATTTTCCACTGCTGGGCCGGCCGGTCGCACTGGTGGGCATCTCCGAAAAGGGATATGGGACGCTCGCGGTCACGGCACCTGCCGCCGGCGGCCATTCGTCCGCGCCGCCGCCGCAGACCGGCGTCGGTACCCTGGCCCGCGCGGTGGTGGCGATCACGTCCGATCCGTTCCCGATGCGCTTCGAAGGCCCGGCGGCGGAGATGGTGCGAACGCTGGCGCCCGACGCGGGCACGCTGGTGAAGATGGCGGTCGCCAACGAGTGGCTGTTCGCGCCGCTGCTGGTGCGCAAGTTGGCCGCAACACCGGCTGGCGCGGCAACCCTGCACACCACGATCGCCCCCACGATGCTGCGTGGCAGCCCCAAGGAAAACGTGCTGCCGCAGGACGCCACCGCGCTGATCAATTACCGCATCGCGCCCGGCCACAGCGCGGCCGAAGTCCTGGAGCATGCACGGCAGGCCACCCGTGGCCTCGAAGTCACGCTGCAGTGGCTGCGGCCTCCGTATGAACCGGCCCCGATCTCCTCGACCGCGTCCCGCGGCTGGCAACTCGTCGCCGGCGCCGCGGCAGCCGGCGGCGACTGGCCCGTGGCGCCCGGGTTGGTCACGGCAACGACCGACAGCCGCAGCATGACCCGCGTCGGCGACGACATCTATCGCTTCCAGGCGATCGTCGCCTCGATGCGCGAGTTCCAGATGATCCACGGCACCGACGAGCGCCTCACGCTCGACAACCTGCGCCGGCTCACCGAGTTCTATTCGCGCCTGGTCGCCTCCGCGGCCGGCTGAAGGCCGCCCGGAGGCCAGGGGACGCGACGCAGTTCTCAATCACGCGATCTGGCCCGCGACGCGCGTCCCCGCCTCCGGGCAGCGCACTACACTTCCGTCGTGGCGCTATTTCGGGGGTGAGGCATGGGCGCGGCGGATGAGCGGGTGACGCAGCTGCTCGACCGGTGGCTCACGAGCGTGGAACTGCACGCGCGCTACGTGGCGCTCGACGATGCCGCCTACGCCAGGCTGCAGGCCTGGCCAAGGCACGAGCGCCCGAGCCGCTGGGTGGTGGATCTGGCGCGCACCCGCCTCCTCGAGGTCCGTCGCCTGCTCGGGGAACGCCAGGCACGAGGTGACGAAGGCTTCGCCGAGGCGCTCGAGCTGATGGCCTTCCTGACCAGCCTGCTCGGCTCGGAACACGTCGAGCGATTCATTCCGCTGGCCCGCCCGCCCGAGGTGGTCCGCCCGCGGAGTCGTCCGGCCCCACCCGAGACCGAACCGGCGGACCAGACCCCGGTGCGACAGTCACCCAAGCCCGCCGCGGCCCGTCGCACCGAACCGCGCACACCGGCTGCGACCCGCGCGACGAAGGCCCGGGCGGTACCGTCCCGCCGACAGTCCGCCCCTGCACTGCAGGCCGCCACCCCATCCGTCGCGGCGGCGGCCGTCAGCGACAAAGTCACGGCGACCGTCATTGCCGACGCCGCCCGCCTGATCAGCTGGGGCCGCGAGTGGCCACAGCTCGCTGGACTGATCGCGCGCCTGGCGGACCGCCCCGCGGAGGCCGAGGTGTGGAAAATCCTGCGCAGCCACCGCGCACAGATCGAGGCCACGGCGCGCTGGCCACGCGACTGAAGCGGACTGGCTTGGCAGGGTCGCAAGCGCTGCGGTACCTTCCGCGGCTCGTTCCGCACACAAGCAATCGGAGTCCACCATGCCGTCGCACCACGTCCTGCGCATCATTGCCCCCGCACTTCTCGTCGCGCTCGCCGCCAGCGGGGCCCAGGCCCAGGGCCAGCCGTCGAAGGCCGAGCAGGCAGTCAAGTACCGCAAGTCCGTCTATCAGGCGATTGCGTGGAACTTCGGACCGCTGAGCGCCATGGCGCAGGGCAAGATCCCCTACGACGCCGCCGAGTTCGAACTTCGCGCCGCGCGGGTGGCTGCGCTTGCGCCGATGGTCGGCGAGTCGTTCACGGCCGACACAAAGGGCGTCGCGGGATCGAAGGCCAAGCCGGCAATCTGGAGCAGCCGTGCCGACTTCGACACCAAGATGAAGGACCTCGTGGACCGCACGGCAGCTCTCGCCAGGGCCGCGCAGGGCGGCGACGCTGCGAAGGCCAAGGCCGCTTTCCTCGACGCGGCGGGGACCTGCAAGGCCTGCCACGACGAGTACAAGGCGGACTGATACCGGCGCAGTTCAATAGAGCGCGATCATCGCCTCGGGCGCGGCGCCGATCGCAAGCGCCAGGGCGGTGGCGAGGGCCACGACGATCGCCAGCGCGCGGCCGGTGCGAGAGCCGCGGAGCTCCTCGGTCGGCGGCACGAGTTGCGCGGCCTTGCGGCCCGTGAACATGGCGCTCACCAGCGGCCGCCTGCGTGCCAGTACCTGCCACGCAACGGCCGCGACGTGCAGCCCGATCAGTGCGAGCAGCACGTTCGAACTGGCGACGTGCACCCCGCTGATGCGATTGCTCAGCTGCGGGGAGATCCAGCCGTAGAACGGGCCGGCGTTCATGATCTCGTCGTTCGCGAACAGACCGGTCGACGCCTGCAGCAGCAGCACGACGAGCAGCGCGATCACGCTGAGGGCACCGAGCGGATTGTGTCCCACGACCGGGCCCGATCGGCCGCGCAGGTAGGCGAGCGTGGCCCGCGGACCGCGCAGGAAGGTGGCGAAGCGCGCGTGACGCGTGCCCACGAAGCCCCACACGAGCCGGAACCCCACCAGCACCAGTACCACGTAGCCGAAACGCCGGTGCCAGGCGAACCACTCGACGCCGGCGTAGTGTGTGGCCCAACAGCCGGCGACGGCCAGCAGCAGGGTCCAGTGCGCGACCCGCACCGGCAAGTCCCAGACGAGCCGCCCCGGCTCTCGCATCATCAGTGCACCCTCCCGATGGGCGCGGGATTCTAGCAAGCGACCTCGTGACTCAGGCGCGCGATTCGCATACCGTTGCGACTCCCGCCAACGTTCCCCCGCGACCGCGCATGCCACAGCTCGATCCCGTGATCTGGTTCTTCGTCCTCGGCGTCGCGGCGGGAGCGGCCCGGGCCGACCTGCGCCTGCCGGGCGCAATCTACGAGTTCGTGAGCACGGTGCTGCTGCTGGCGATCGGTCTCAAGGGCGGCGTCGAGCTGGCACGCGACACCGGCGCCATGCCCATCACCGAGCTCGGCAGCATCCTCCTGCTGGGGTTCGTGCTGCCACTGCCCGCCTTTGCAATCGCCTACTACGTCGGCCGCCTCGCACGGGCCGACGCGGCGTCGCTCGCCGCGCACTACGGCTCGGTCAGCGTCGGGACGTTCGCAGTGGTCGTCAGCTACCTTGCCACGCGCGATATCGCGTTCGAGGCGCGCGCCCCGGTGTGGGTCGTCCTGCTCGAGGTACCCGCCATACTCGCGGGCATCCTGCTCGCCCGCGGCCTGTCGGGCGACGTGGCCTGGCGCCACCTGATGCGTGAGCTGTTCCTCGGCCGCAGCATCGTACTGCTGCTCGGCGGCCTGGCGATCGGCTGGCTCGCGGGACCGGAAGGCAGCAGCTCGATCCAGCCGCTGTTCTTCGACCTGTTCAAGGGCATCCTCGCGCTGTTCCTGCTCGAGATGGGCCTGATCGCCGCGGCGCAATTGCCGACGCTGCGACACCACGGGCTGTTCATCGTCCTGTTCGGCGTGGCGGTCCCGGTCGCCTTCGCCATCGTGGGCGCCGGGCTCGGCCAGGTGCTGGGCCTTTCGCCCGGCGGGATCACGGTACTGGCCACCCTCGCGGCCAGCGCGTCGTACATTGCCGCGCCTGCTGCGATCCGCACCGCGGTGCCGGAGGCGAATCCGGCGCTGTCGCTCACCGCGGCGCTCGCAGTGACCTTTCCCTTCAACATCGTGGTGGGCATTCCGCTGTACGAGCGGATCGCCGTTGCCCTCGCCGGTTGAGGAGCCGGACGCCATGCAGCAATTTCCCCGCCGACTGCTCACCGTCGTGACCGAGGCCGTGCTCGAGCGCGAGCTCGTCGCGGAGCTCGAGGCCCTGGGCGTGCGCGGCTACACGATCACGGATGCGCGTGGCAAGGGCAGCCGCGGCCGACGCCAGTCCGACTGGGCGCAGGAGAGCAACATTCGCGTCGAGGTCGTCTGCGAACCGGCGCTTGCCGAGCGCGTCGCCGGGCACCTGCGCGACCGCTATTACGATCACTACGCGATGGTCCTGTTCCTGCAGGACGTCAGCGTGCTGCGACCCGAAAAATTCTGATCGACCCGTGACCGACGCAACCTCCGCAACGCCGCCCGTGCCCGTCCGCGCCGGCCTGCTGCGCCGGCTCGGTGCGCTGCTCTACGACAGCCTGCTCCTGCTGGCGGTGCTGATCGTGGCGACGGCGCTGTTCCTGCCGCTCACCGGCGGCGAGGCGATCGTCCCAGACGAGCAACCCGCGCTCGAAGCCGCCTACAGGCTGACACTCCTGCTGCTGATCGTGGGCTTCTACGGACTGTTCTGGACGCGCCGCGGCCAGACGCTGGGCATGGCCTCCTGGCGCCTGAGGGTGGAACGCGAGGACGGCCGCCTGCTGACCTGGGGCGATACCCTGCGCCGCCTCGGCTGGGGACTGCTGTCGGCGCTGCCGGCAGGGCTCGGCTTCGCCTGGATCCTGGTGGACCGGCAGCGCCGCGCCTGGCACGACCGGCTGAGCGGCACCCGGGTGGTGGTGGTACCGAAGGACCGCGGCTGAACGACTCAGCGCGTCCGCGCAAGCAGCACGAAAGTCAGCGCCGCCAGTATCGCCGTGGGTCCCCAGCCCACGACCAACGGCGGCAAGCCGAACAACTGGCCGCTGTTCTCCAGCGTCTGGCTGACCAGCACGAAGCCCGCGCCGATCAGGATGCCGATGATCGTGCGCGCCCCCTGCCCCGACGAACGCATGGGCCCGAGTGCGAACGGCAGCGCCAGCATCACGACCAGCAGCATTGCCGCAATCCGGGCGATGCGCGCCCAGAACGCGGACTCGAACGCGGCCGAGTCGAGATCGTTGCGCTGCAGGTGGCCGATGTACGAATGCAGGTCGCGCAGGCCCATGGTCTCGGGCTCGACCACTGCGAGGCCGAGGAAGTCGGCGGACAGCGTCGAGCGCAGTTCCTTCGTGTCCGACTGCGCGGCCTCCGTGAGGCCGTTTGCGAAGCGCGTCTCGGTGTAGCCCCTGAGCAGCCAGCGATTGTCGTCGTCCACGCTCGCCGACTCGGCGCGGCCTACGTACTGCAGGCGCCGCTCGGCATCGAAGCGGAACACCTGCACGCCGCCGTAGCTTGCGTCGGCCGATTGCTGCTCGATGCTGATGATCGTGTCGCCGTCGCGCACCCAGGTGCCGCGCTTGCCGGCGAAGCTGAACTCGCTGTACTTGCTGAACACCTTCAGCTGGCGGGCGTATTTTTCGAGCGGCGGTGCCACGACCTCGCCCAGGACGACCATCATCAGCGCAAGGACGATGCCCGCGACGCCGAGCCAGGCGCACATGCGCACGGTCGTCACCCCGGACGCCCGCATCACGACCAGTTCGCTGCCGCGCGCCAGGTTGCCGAGCCCGAGCAGTGCGCCGATCAGCGCGCCCACGGGCAGCAGCTGGAACAGGTAGCTCGGCAGGTTGAGGGCGACGAACATCATCGCCTGTGCGGCGGTGTAGCCGCCGGTGCCGATGTCGTCCTGCTGGCTGATGAACAGGAACAGCGCGCCGAGTGCGAGCAGCACGAGCACGACCAGCCCCGTGTAGCCGAGCACCGTCCGTACGACGTAGTTGCCGAGGATGGGCACGTCAGCCCTTCGCGCGCCGGCGCCGCCACAACGGCCCCGGCCGCTCCTCGCGCCACAGCAGCCACGCCGCGAGCGCGAGCGGCAGCAGGTGCACCCACCACATGCCGAGCGCGCCGCCGGGACTGCCCTTTTCGATCCAGACGCGTACCGCCGCGACGAGGTTCGAGTAGATGAAGTAGGCCAGCACCGCCAGGCCGACCCGCGCATAGCGGCCCTGGCGGGGACGCAGCCGCGCCAGCGGCACGGCGAGCACCATCAGCACCGTGGCCATCACGGGCACCGCCACCCGCCAGGCGAGTTCCGCGCGGTCCCCTTTCTTCTCGGACTCGACCAGCGTGCGCGTGGACTTGCTCTCGCGACGATCCTTGCGCGACTGGTATTCCGGCATGCGCACCGGGATGCCGTGTTCGGCGAACTCGACCACGCGCCATTCGCGGCTGCCGGGCACGCCCTCGTACCGCCGGCCGTCGAACAGCACGAACAGCTGCACGGCCTGTCCGGCGCCGCGCTGTTCGGCGCGCTGCGCCACGGCTATCTCGAGGCGGTCCTTGTCGCGCCGCTGCACGAACACGCCCTGCAGCTGCCCGGAGCGCTCCACTTTTTCCGCATAAAAGACCGCATCCCCCGCTGCGAAGGTGCGGAAGCGTCCGGGCTCGAGCGCGCCGAACTGTGCGGCGCGCATCGCCTCGATCCGGATCTTCTCCGCGCGGGCGCCTACCTCTGGTACGACCCGGAAGGACAACACGGCCAGCAGGGCCACCACGAGCACCGTGAACAGGGCGATCGGGCGATAGATGGCGAGCGGTCCGACGCCACAGGCCGCCATCGCCGTCATCTCGCTCTCGTGGTAGAGGCGACCGAGCGCAAGCACGATGCCGAGGAACAGCCCGATGGGCACCAGCACGGTCAATTGCTGCAGCGTGGTCAGGCCGATGAGCGCCAGCACCACCTCGCCCGGAAACTCGGTCTGTGCGGCCTGCCCGAGCACGCGCGCGAGCTGGTTGGAGAGCAGGATGACGAGCAGCACGCCGGTGACGGCCACGGAGGTCTGGACGACTTCGCGCAGCAGGTAGCGGTCCAACCGGGTGAGCACAGGTCGCGGCTCCGGACGGGAAACGGTAGACTTCGGCGTCCGCGCGGACGCGCCGGGCAAGTGTAGCAACCCGAGAGACGAAGGACACGAGACATGCGCTTTTACGCCGTCACCGGCTCGGCTGCGCGACATCGCACGGAGTGCGCGATCGTCGGACTGTACGAATCCGGCACCTTGTCCGCCGCCGCCGCACAGGTCGACACGGCGCTCGGCGGGCGCATCGCTCGGCTGGTGAAGCGGCGCGACGCGCGCGGCAAGCTCGGCGAGTGCACGCTGCTCGACGTCGACCACGGTCCGTGCGCGCGCGTCCTGCTGGTCGGGCTCGGCAAGAAGGAGTCCTTCGGCCGCAAGCAGTACAAGAAGGCGCTGCTCGCCGCGGCCGCCGCCGTCGCCAGGACCGGTGCGAACGATGCCGTGAGCTTCGTCTCGACCGAGCCCGTGGACGCCACGGACTCGTATTACCGCGGTCGCCTCGCGGCAGAGTCCGTCGGCAGCGCCCTGTACCGCGTTCCAGCGATCCGCAGTTCGCGGCAGCCGGCCGCACCGGCACTCAAGAAGTTCGGCATTGCCGTGGCGGACAAGGACCAGCTGGCGGAAGCCGGTCGCGGCCTCGAGCACGGTCGCGGCATCGCCGCCGGCGCCGCGCTCACCCGCGACCTCGCGAATTTGCCGGCCAACGTCTGCACCCCGGGATATCTTGCCCGGCAGGCTCGCGAACTCGCCCGGCAGTACGGCAGCGTCCGGGCCGAGGTGCTCGACGAGCCTGACCTGAAGCGCCTCAAGATGGGCTCGTTCCTGTCCGTCACGGCCGGCACGGACGAGCCTGCCAAGCTGATCGTGCTGCGCCACGACGGTGGCGCCAAGGGTGAGGCGCCGGTGGTGCTGGTCGGCAAGGGAGTCACGTTCGACTCCGGCGGCATCTCGCTGAAGCAGCCGCCCGGCATGGACGAGATGAAGTTCGACATGACCGGGGCCGCAAGCGTGTTCGGCGCGCTGAAGGCGGCGGCCGAGATCGGCCTGAAGCGCAACCTCGTCGGCATCGTGCCGGCCTGCGAGAACATGCCGAGCGGGCGCGCCACCAAGCCCGGCGACATCGTGCGCAGCATGTCGGGGCAGACCATCGAGGTCATCAACACGGACGCCGAGGGCCGCCTGATATTGTGCGACGCCCTCACCTACGCGCGCCGTTTCAAACCGGCCGTGGTGGTGGACATCGCGACCCTGACCGGCGCCTGCGTGATCGCGCTCGGCGCGCACACCAGCGCCGTGATGAGCAACGACGAGGACCTCGCCGCAGGCATCGAGGCCGCGGGCCGGCGCGCGGAGGACCGCGCCTGGCACATGCCGATGGCCGAGGAATACCACGAACAGCTCAAGAGCAACTTCGCCGATTTCGCGAACGCATGCGGCCGTGACGGCGGCGCCATCACCGCGGCGTGCTTCCTCGCCAAGTTCACCGAAGGCCTGCGCTGGGCGCACATCGACATTGCCGGCACCGCCTACCTCACCGGTGCGCAGAAGGGCAGCACCGGCCGGCCGGTGCCGTTGCTGGTGGACTTCCTGCTCCACCTGCCCTGAACGTGCCTGACACCAGGGTCGACTTCTACGTCCTTGGCGCCGCCGACCCGCGTGCGCGACTGGCGTACGCCTGTCGCGTGGCCGAGAAGGCGTACGAACAGGGCCTGCGCGTCGCGGTGCGCACGGCGAGCCCGTCGGAGACCGCCGAGATCGACGACCTGATGTGGACGTTCAGCGACCGCAGCTTCGTGCCCCACGCGGTCTGGCCGGCGGAGCCGGCGGTCGCCGAGCACACGCCCGTGCTGATCGCGAGCGGCCCCCTGCCCGATTCGCACTGCGACGTGCTGGTCAACCTCGCGGCCGAGTGCCCGGCCGAACCGGCCCGCTACGGACGCATCTGCGAGGTCGTCGGTGCCGACGAAGACACCCGGCGGCGGGCACGCCAGCGCTGGCGCAGCTACCGCGAGGCCGGCCTCGCGCCCGCAAATCACGACGTGTGACCCAGGAGGATGCCGTGAACGAGCTGCCCGACTCCATCCCGGTACTGGACGACGTCGTCGAGGACGACGCCGGCACGGCGCCCGTGCCGAACGCCGCGCGCCGTTCGCTCGACGAACTCGAGGGGCTCCTCACCATCGCGATCCACGAGAAGGCCGACGAGCTGGTGCACAATGCCTGCCGTGAAATGGAGGCCCTGCTGCTCGAGCAGGTCTCCGACCGGCTGCGCGCCGAACTGCCCGGCCTGGTCGCGCGCATCGTGGCCGAGCATTTCCAGGACCCCGAGCGCCCGCACTGACCCCGCATGGACAAGAGCTACGCCCCGGCCGACATCGAATCCCGCATCTACGCCCGGTGGGAGGCTGCCGGCTGGTTCGCGCCCGCCGGGGCCGGCACGCCCTTCTGCATCATGATCCCGCCACCCAACGTGACGGGCACGCTGCACATGGGGCACGCCTTCCAGCACACCCTGATGGACGCGCTCACGCGCTACCGTCGCATGGAGGGCGACCGGACGCTGTGGCAGCCGGGCACGGACCACGCGGGTATCGCCACCCAGATGGTGGTCGAGCGGCAGCTGAACGGCGCAGGCACGTCACGCCAGGAGCTCGGCCGGGAGGCGTTCATCGAGCGCGTCTGGGCGTGGAAGGAGCAGTCGGGCGGCACGATCTCACGACAGATGCGCCGCCTCGGCGACTCCGTCGACTGGTCGCGCGACCGCTTCACCATGGACGAGGGCTTGTCCGCGGCGGTCGCCGAGGTCTTCGTGCGGCTCTACGACAAGGGCCTGATCTATCGCGGCCAGCGGCTGGTCAACTGGGACCCGGTGCTGCACACGGCGCTGTCGGACCTGGAGGTGGTTGCGGAAGCCGAACCCGGCCACCTGTGGCACCTGCGTTACCCGTTGGCGGACGGCTCGGGCCACCTCGTGGTCGCCACCACGCGCCCCGAAACCATGCTCGGCGACACTGCCGTCGCGGTGCACCCCGAGGACGAACGTTACCGTCAGCTGGTCGGCCGGCAGGTCCGCCTGCCACTCACTGGCCGACTGATCCCGATCATCGCGGACGACTACGTGGACCCGGCGTTCGGCAGCGGCTGCGTGAAGATCACGCCGGCCCACGATTTCAACGATTACGAGATCGGCAAGCGTCACGGGCTGCCGATGATCAACGTGCTCACCGCGGACGCCGCCATGAACGACGCGGTGCCGGAGCCGTACCGTGGCCTCGACCGCTTCGAGGCGCGCAAGCGCGTCGTCGCGGACCTCGACGCCGCGGGACTGCTCGAGAAGACCGACGCGCACACGCTGCCCGTGCCGCGCGGCGACCGCAGCGGTGCCGTGCTCGAGCCCTGGCTCACCGACCAGTGGTACGTGCGCATCGCACCACTCGCCGCACCGGCCATCGCCGCCGTCGAGGACGGCCGCATCCGGTTCGTGCCCGACAACTGGGCGAAGACCTATTTCCAGTGGATGCGCAACATCCAGGACTGGTGCATCAGCCGGCAGCTCTGGTGGGGCCACCGCATTCCGGCCTGGTACGACGACGCGGGCAACGTGTACGTCGCACGCAGCGAGGCCGAGGCGCAGGCGGCGGCGACTCAGCGGCACGGCGCGCCCGTCGCCCTGCGCCGGGACGACGACGTGCTCGACACCTGGTTCAGCTCGGCGCTGTGGCCGTTCTCCACCCTCGGCTGGCCGGAGCGGACCCCGGAGCTCGCGGCCTTCTATCCGTCGACCGTGCTGGTCACGGGCTTCGACATCATCTTCTTCTGGGTCGCCCGCATGATCATGATGGGCCTGGAGTTCGCCGGCGACGTGCCGTTCCGCGAGGTGTACATCACCGGCCTGATCCGCGACGAGCACGGCCAGAAGATGTCGAAGTCCAAGGGCAACATCATCGACCCGCTCGACCTGATCGACGGCATCACGCTCGACGACCTGGTGGTCAAGCGCACGACCGGACTCATGCAGCCGCAGATGAAGGCGGCGATCGAGAAGGCGACGCGCAGGCAGTTCCCGCAGGGCATGCCGGCCTACGGCACCGATGCGCTGCGCTTCACCTTCGCCGCGCTCGCCACGATGGGCCGCGACATCCGCTTCGACCTCGGGCGGGTCGAGGGCTACCGGAATTTCTGCAACAAGCTGTGGAACGCTGCACGCTTCGTGCTGATGCACACCGAGGAGCACGCCGCGGACACTGCCAGCGGCGAGTGCGAGTTCGGCGTCGCCGACCGCTGGATCCGCGGACGGCTCGGCGCTGCGGTGCAGTCGGTGCGCGACAGCCTCGCCGGCTACCGATTCGACCTCGCCGCGCAGGCGGTCTACGAGTTCGTGTGGTACGAGTTCTGCGACTGGTATCTGGAGCTCGCCAAGCCCGTGCTGCAGTCGGCCGAGGCCACGCCGGCCGCGCGGCGCGGCACGCGACGCACGCTGGTCGAGGTGCTCGAGGCGACGCTGCGCATGCTGCACCCGCTGATGCCGTTCATCACCGAGGAGATCTGGCAGCGCGTCGGCCCGCTTGCCGGCCGCGCGGGCCCGACGGTGATGCTCGAGCCGTATCCGCGCGCTGCGGAATTCCCCGTCGATCCGGCGGCGGAACGGCAGGTGGCGGCGCTCAAGGCGGTGGTGCTCGGCATCCGCCAGATCCGCGGCGAGCTCGACGTGCCGCATGCGCGCGCCACGCCCGTGTACGTCCGTTCGGATCGCGCGGGCGACGCCGAGGCCATCGCGGCACTGCGCGCAACGATTACCCGGGTCGGCAACCTCGAGTCCGTGACGCTGGTCGCCTCGGAAGCGGATCTGCCGCCCTGCGCGATCGCGATCATCGAGGGGCGCACGGTGCTCGCCCCGTTCGCGCGGCTGGTGGACGACGTCTCCGCGGAGATCGCGCGCCTCGAGAAGCGGCGCGCCAAGGCGGGCCAGGAACGCGACAAGTGCGCGGCCAAGCTCGGCAACGCGAACTTCGTCGGCAACGCGCCCGCCGAGGTGGTGACGCAGGAGCGCGATCGACTCGGTGAGTTCGAACGGCAGCTCGAGCAACTCGGGGAGCAGCTGCGGCGACTCGAGTCCGTGCGGGCGGCGGGGACCGCGACGTGAGCCTGCCGCCACCGGACGCTGGCGCGCACGAGCCGGCCACCCTTGCACTGGTCGAGAGCGCGGTCGCCGGGCTGGGCGAGATCATCCTCGGCAAGGAATCACAGCTGCGCCTGTGCCTGGCCTGCCTGCTTGCGCGCGGCCACCTGCTGATCGAGGACATCCCCGGCGTCGGCAAGACGACGCTCGCGCACGCCCTCGCCCGCACGCTCGGGTTGTCCTACCAGCGCATTCAGTTCACCAGCGACCTGTTGCCCGCCGACATCATCGGCGTGTCGGTGTTCGAGGCCGAGAGCGGCCAGTTCCGCTTCCACCGCGGCCCGGTGTTCGCGCAACTCGTGCTCGCGGACGAGGTGAACCGCGCGACGCCCAAGGCGCAGAGCGCGCTGCTCGAGGCGATGGAAGAGCACCAGGTCACGGCCGACGGCCAGACCTATCCGCTGAGCGAGCCGTTCTTCGTCATCGCGACGCAGAATCCGCTCTACCAGGTCGGCACCTTCCCGCTGCCCGAGTCGCAACTCGACCGCTTCCTGATGCGGGTCGAGCTCGGCTACCCGGCCGAGTCGCTCGAACGGCAGCTGTTGCTCGGCAGCGACCGCCGCGACCTGCTCACCAGGCTGGCGCCGGCGCTGACCGCGCGGCAACTGCTCCGGCTGCAGGGCGAAGTGCCGCGCGTGCACGCCTCGGACGCGCTGCTCGATTACGTACAGGCCGTCGCCCGCTATACACGCCGGTCCGCCGAGTTCGAGGCCGGGCTGTCGCCGCGCGCGGTCATCGCGCTGCTGCGCGCCGCCCAGGCCTGGGCACTGATGCACGGCCACGAGGGCGTGCTGCCGGAGGACGTGCAGGCCGTGCTCGGCCCCGTGGTCGGGCATCGTCTCGCGCCGCGGGACGAATCGCGCTTCCGCGGTGCCGCGGAGGTGGGCCGGCACGTGCTGGAATCCGTCCCCGTGCCCTGAAGCGCGATGAGACGCACGTTCGCCCGCCTGCGTTCGGCCATCGACGCGCGCACGCAGGCGTGGATCCGGCGACGGCAGGGGCCGGACACGGACCCGGTGCGCCTCGACCGCCGCCGCATCTACATCCTGCCCACGCCGCTCGGAATCGCCTTCGCCGTGATGCTGCTCGGCATGCTGCTGGGCGGCATGAACTACGGCAACAACCTCGGCCTGGCGCTGGCTTTCCTGCTGGCGAGCCTCGGGCTCGTAGTAATGCACCATTGCCACGGGACGCTGTCCGGCCTGGTGCTGCGCCTCGCCGCGACGGAATCCGCCTTTGCGGGCAGCGAGGTAGTGTTCCGCCTGCTGCTGGAGAACGCCGCGCTCGCGCCTCGGCCACGGATCGAACTCGGCATCGGCCGCGAACCGACCTGCGTCGTGGACGTGCCGGCAACCGGGTCGGCACCTGCCGAACTCGCCCTGCCGGCCACGCGCCGCGGACGCGTGGTCCTCGGTCGCTTCGTGGTCGCGACCCGTCACCCGCTGGGACTGTTCCGCGCGTGGTCGGTCCTGCACTGCGACTACCAGGCCGTCGCCTGGCCGGCGCCGACCGAGCGCGACCGCCTGCCGCCCGGCGTGGCGACCGACACCGGCGGCGCGCAGGAACATGCACGGGGCGACGATGACTTCGCCGGCTTGCGGCCATTCCAGCCCGGCGACTCGCTGCACCGCGTCGCGTGGAAGGCGTACGCGCGCGGACAGGGCCTGCACACCAAGCAATACGCGGGCACCGACGTGGTCTCGCACATCTTCGACTGGGACAGCCTCGCGCCGCTCGGCACCGAAGCGAGGCTCGCCCAACTGTGCCGCTGGGTGATCGACGCACACGACCACGCCGAGGCGTTCGGCCTGCGCTTGCCCGGCGTGTCCATCGAACCGAACGTCGGCACGGCGCACCGCGAACGCTGCCTCAACGCCCTCGCCCTGTTCGAGGATGGCCATGGTCCGGCCTGAACGCATCTCGCCGGGCCTGCGAGGCCTGCCCTGGGTCGTGGCCGGCCTGGCCGCCGCTTTGGCGCCACACGTGAGGTTCCTGCCGGCGTGGGTCACGCTGCTGTTCGTGGCAGCCGCCGCCTGGCGCTGGGCTGCGGATCGCCGGCCGTGGTCGCTGCCGCCGAAATGGCTGCGCGTGGCCGCGACGCTCGCGGCGACGCTCGCGGTGCTCGGCACGTTCCGCACGCTGAACGGCATCGAAGCCGGCACCGCGTTCCTCGCGCTGATGGCAGCCGCAAAACTGCTCGAGACGCGTGCCTCGCGCGACCTCTCGGTGCTGGTGTTCATCGCTTATTTCATGCTCTACGCGGCACTGCTGCGCGACCAGGGCCTGTCACAGCTGCCCTATCTGCTTGCGGTGACGGTGTTCGCCACCGCCGCGCTGATGCGCGTCCACGCCGGCTCGACCGGCGACTCCGGTCGGGACGTGCTGCAGCGGGCCGCCGTGCTGCTGCTGCAGGCGCTGCCGCTCGCGTTGCTCATGTTCCTGCTCTTCCCGCGCCTGCCCGGGCCGTTCTGGGGCATCGCGGCAGGCGACTCGGCGCGCACCGGCCTCGGCGACGAGATGACCCCGGGCGACATCTCCGACCTCAGCGTTTCAGGTGACGTGGCCTTTCGCGTGCGCTTCTTCGGGCCGTTGCCGCCGCCCGCACTGCGTTACTGGCGCGGGCCGGTGCTGCACGAGTTCGACGGCCGCAGCTGGCGGCGGCCGCGGGCACAATCGTTCCCCGAGCAGCCGGTCGAGTACGTCGGCGAGCCAGTGGACTACCAGATCACGCTCGAGCCGACCGACCGGCCGTGGATCACCGCGCTCGACGTCCCGGCGGAGTGGCCAGCCCGCCAGGCCTACCGCAGTTACGACTTCCAGCTCGTGGCGCCACGACGACTCACCGACGTGTCCTCGTACCGCCTGCGCTCCTACCCGCGTTACGTGGCGGGCAAGGCATTGCCACAGACGCTGCGCGCCACCGACACACGGCTGCCGGCCGAGGGCAACCCCCGCAGCCGCGCGCTGGCGCGCGAGCTGGCCGCCCGCCACGGCGGGGACCCGCTGGCGATCAGCGACGCCATGCTCGACATGTTCCGCGAGCAGCCTTTCGTCTACACACTCGACCCGCCGAAACTGGCCGAGAACGCGATGGACGAGTTCCTGTTCGATACCCGGCGCGGGTTCTGCGAGCACTATGCCGCGGCCTTCACGCTGGTGATGCGCGCCGCCGGCGTGCCGGCCCGCGTCGTCACCGGCTACCAGGGCGGCGAATTCAACCCGATCGGCGGCTACCTGATCGTGCGCCAGTCCGACGCGCACGCGTGGTCGGAAATCTGGGTCGAGGGCCGCGGCTGGCTGCGGGTGGACCCAACCGCAGCCGTCGCGCCGGAGCGCATAGAGCTCGGCCTGATCCGTGCGGTGTCGGGGGACGAGGCGGTGCCGGGCCGGCTGCGAGACGCGAGCGACGCGTGGCTGCAGGTGGAACTCACGTGGGACACGCTGAACGACTTCTGGAACGAACGGGTGGTGCGGTTTACCGCCGCGCGGCAGGTGGAGATGCTCGAGCAGCTCGGGTTCGAGTCGCCGGACTGGCGCACGCTCGGCCTGGGGATGGCCGCGAGCCTCGCCGCCTTCTTCGTCTCGTTGTCGCTGTACCTCGCCTGGCGCTACCGTGAACCCGCACGCGACTGGCCGGCACGCCTGCACGCGGAGGTCGTGCGGCGCCTCCGCAAGCGCGGTCTCACGCCGGCTGCGGCCGAGGGCCCGACGGCATTCCTCGAGCGGGCGATGCAGGCATGCCCGGACCTCGAGAGCGATCTCGCGACGATCCGGAGGCTGTACGTGAGCCTGCGCTACGGGCCCGTGCCCACCGACGCCGATCTGCGCCGGCTCAAGCACGTCGTCAACCGGCTGCGGCCCTGATCCTCGCTCGGGTATGCTGTCGCTCCCCAGGACAGGGAGCCACGCATGAGCGATCTCGACAAGAAATTCGTCGCCGCACAGGCCGACGTCAAGACACTGACCAAGCGACCCGACAACGAGGACATGCTGCGCCTGTACGCACTCTACAAGCAGGGCAGTGCCGGTGACGTGGCCGGCGACCGGCCGGGGGCCTTCGACATGATCAACCGTGCCAAGTACGACGCGTGGGCCAAGCTCAAGGGCACCGCGGGCGACAAGGCGAAGCAGGACTACGTCAAGCTGGTCGAGCGCCTGAAGAAGACCTACGGCTGAAGTGGCCTCCGCGCCGCTCATCGCGATCGCCGCCGTCGCGATCGGCGTGCTCGGCTGGCTCATCGGCGCGCCGCTGTGGCGCACCCGCCACCGTGCAGCGGTCATGGCACGGCCGCTGGCGGCCAGCGCGGTCGCTGCCGTCGACGCCAACGTGCCGGCCGTGCGCAAGCTGCCGCCCGAGCTGCGCGTGCGGCTCGAGTCATTGATGGCGGCGTTCCTGGCCGAGAAGGAATTCATCGGCTGCAACGGTCTGGCGGTTACCGACGAGATGCGCGCCACGATCGCGGCGATGGCCTGCCTGCTGGTGCTCGGCCGCCGCGGACACTTCGACGACCTGCACTCGGTGCTGGTGTACCCGACCGCCTTCTACGTGGAGGACGAGATCGAGGACGAGGCCGGCGTGGTCGAGAAGCGGCGCCGCGTGCTGTCGGGCGAGGCCTGGGAATCGAGCCGCATCATCCTGTCGTGGGAGGACGTGCTCGAAGCCGCCCGCCATCCCGGCGAGGGCTACAACGTCGCGCTGCACGAGTTCGCGCATTACCTCGACGCCGAAGGCCTGGGACTCGGCGCGGGCACGCGCGCCGTCGCCGCGTGGGCGGACGACCTCGCCCGCGAGTTCGAATCTTTGCTGGATGCCGTCGATCGCGGCGAGCACACGTTCCTCGATCCTTACGCCGCCGAGGACGAAGCCGAGTTCTTCGCCGTGGCGACCGAGGACTTCTTCGAACGCCCTGCCGAACTGCGCGCCGCCCACCCACGCCTGTACGCACTGCTGCAGGAGTTCTATGCCCTGGACCCCGGGTCGTGGGCCGCGCACGACGATGCCGCGACTCGCTCCTGAGCCAGCGGGCTCCGGGACTTACCCGGAGGGGCGTCGCGCCGCATGGACGCGGCGCGCGAGCCTCCAGGGATGGATTCACGGCGTCCCCTCCGGGTAAGTCCCGGAGCCCGCTGGTTCAGGCCGCCGAGGCAGCCGCCGCCGCGCGCCGCTCAGCCCGCGCCGCCAGCACCAACAACGTGCCGCCCGCGATGAACAGTACGAGGATGGAAAGAATCGACAGGCGCGAGTCGCCGGTGAGCCGCGCCGTGATCGCCATGAGCAGCGGCCCGAGCACGGCGGCGAACTTGCCCATCATGTTGTAGAAGCCGAAGAACTCCGACGATTTCCCCTCCGGCACCAGCCGCCCGAAATACGAACGGCTGAGCGACTGGATACCGCCCTGCACGAGACCGACGGCGATCGCGAGGATGTAGAAGTCGCGCGTGCTGTCGATGAAGTACGCGAAGCACGTGACGCCCGCGTACACCAGCAGCGCCAGGAAGATGCCCCGTCGCGCACCGATCCTGCGCCCGAGCCAGCCGAACGCGAGCGCCGCCGGGAACGCGACGAACTGCGTGAGCAACAGCGCCTTCATCAGGTCCGCCGGGCCGAACCCCAGCGACAGGCCGTAATCGACGGCCATCTTGATGACCGTGTTCACTCCGTCGATGTAGAGGAAGTAGGCCGCCAGGAACCACAGCACCGGCCGGTAGTTGCGCAGTTCCACGAGCGTGCCTCGCAGTTCACGAAGCCCCTGCCGCACCGCCTCGGCAGCGCCCACCGACGGCACCGACGATCGCTCCTTCACGATGAGCACGCATGGCAGCGCGAACAGCAGCCACCACGCACCCACCATCACGAACGACGCGCGCACCGCCTCGCCGGCATCGGCGAGACCGAACAGCTGTGGCTTCAGCGTCATGAACACGTTGACGGCGAACAGCAGGCCGCCACCGAGGTACCCGAGCGCGTACCCGAAGCCGGACACGAGGTCGTATTCCTCCGGCTCCGCCACGTGCAGCAGCAGCGAATCGCTGAAGACGATGCCGCCCCAGAAGCCGAGCGAGGCCAGCATGTAGAGCAGCGACGCCGCCACCCAGTGCCCCTGCGCTACGAGCGCCAGCCCGGCGGTCGCTGCACAGCCGAGCAGCGTCACCATCATCAGCATGCGCACCCGCGAACTGGAGCGGTCGGCGATGGCGCCGAGGACCGGCGCGAGCAGCGCGATGAGCGCCGCACCGATGCCGTTCAGGAGCCCTAGCCGGAACGTGCTCTCGGTCGCCACCACCCCGGCGTTCCAGTATTCCTTGAAGAACACCGGGAAGAACCCGGCCATCACCGTCGTGGCAAAGGCCGAGTTCGCCCAGTCGTAGAACGCCCAGGCGACCACCGGCCGGCGCCGGAGCACGCTATGCGGCGGCGGCGAGGTGCTCACGCGTCTCCCGGAAGGTGATCTCGGGCCAGCGCTCCAGCGTCAGCTGCAGGTTGACGCGCGTCGGCGCCAGGTAGACCAGCGCCCCGGAATGATCGAGCGCCAGATGCTCGTGGGCCTTGCCGCGGAACTCCTCGAGCTTCTTCGCGTCGTCACAGTACACCCAGCGCGCCGTGTGCACGTTGACGTTGTCCCAGGTGGCCTGCACGCCGTACTCGTCCTGCAGGCGGAACGCGACCACGTCGAACTGCAGCATGCCGACCGCGCCGAGGATCAGATCGTTGTTGCGCAGCGGACGGAACACCTGCGTCGCGCCCTCCTCGCACAGCTGGTCCAGGCCTTTCTGCAGTGCCTTCATGCGCAGGGGATCGCGCAGCACGACCCGGCGGAACATCTCCGGCGCGAAGTTCGGGATGCCCGTGAACATCAGCTTCTCGCCCTCGGTGAAGGTGTCGCCGATGTTGATCGTACCGTGGTTGTGCAGGCCGATGATGTCGCCCGCAAAGGCCTCGTCGAGGTGCTGGCGGTCGGCCGCAAGGAAGGTCAGCGCGTCCGCTACGCGCATCTCCTTGCCGAGGCGCACGTGGAAGAAGCGCATGCCCTTCTCGTAGCGCCCCGAGCAGATGCGCATGAAGGCGATGCGGTCGCGGTGCCCCGGGTCCATGTTTGCCTGGATCTTGAACACGAACCCGGTGAGCGGCTCCTCCTCGGCTCGCACTTCGCGCGTGGTGGTGGCGCGCGGGCGAGGGGAAGGCGCGTACTCGACGAACGCCGCGAGCAGTTCCGTCACGCCGAAGTTGTTGATTGCCGAGCCGAAGAACACGGGCGTCTGGCTGCCCGCGAGGTACCCCTCGATCGAGAACTCGTGCGATGCGCCGCGCACCAGTTCGACTTCGTCGCGGAACGCCCGCGCGCGATCGCCGAGGAACTGCGCCGCCGCGTCGCTGCCGAGCCCGTCGATCGTCTCCGTGGTGCCCGCCCGGCCCTTCTCGCCCGCGTGGTACACGTAGATGCGGTCCTCGAGCAGGTGATACACGCCGCGCAGGTCGCGGCCCATGCCGATCGGCCAGGTCACCGGGGCGCAGGTGATCCTGAGCACCTTCTCGATCTCGTCGAGCAGCTCGAGCGGCTCGCGGCCCTCGCGGTCGAGCTTGTTGATGAAAGTCATGATCGGCGTATCGCGCAGCCGGCAAACCTCCATCAGCTTGATGGTGCGTTCCTCGACGCCCTTGGCGCAGTCGATCACCATCAGCGCCGAGTCGACCGCGGTGAGCGTGCGGTAGGTGTCTTCGGAGAAATCCTCGTGGCCCGGCGTGTCGAGCAGGTTCACCACGCGCCCGCCGTACGGGAACTGCATCACGCTCGAGGTCACGGAAATGCCGCGCTGCTGCTCGAGCCGCATCCAGTCGGAGGTGGCGTGGCGCGCGGCCTTGCGGCCCTTGACGGTGCCCGCGAGCTGGATCGCGCCTCCGAACAGCAGCAGCTTCTCGGTGAGCGTGGTCTTGCCGGCGTCGGGGTGCGAGATGATGGCGAAGGTGCGGCGTCGCGCCACTTCGTCGCGGGTCGGGGTCATCGGTCGGGATCGGTCGTTCGCGGAACGGGCCGCAATTCTATCAGGCCGGGGCGCCGTCCCGGCCTTCGCCCAGCTCGAGCTTGAGCACCAGCGCATCCTCGCGGCCGCCCTCCGCCTGGTAATACCCCTTGCGCAGGCCCACCGTGACGAATCCGACCGACTGGTAGAGCGCGATCGCGTGCAGGTTCGAGGGCCGAACCTCGAGGAACACGGCCTGCATGCCGGCCTGCCGCGAGCGCTCGAGCAGCAGCGCGAGCATCTGGCGACCCACGCTGCGCCCCCGCAGGTCGGCGCGGACACATAGATTCAGGATGTGCGCCTCGCCCGCGCCCATTGCGACCACGCCGTACGCGACCACCGCGGCGTCCAGCTCGGCGACCCGGCACAGGTAGCCCACGCGCAGGCAGTCGCGGAAAATGCCTTCGCTCCACGGGAACTGGTAGGAAGCCCGCTCGACCGCCGCGACCGCTGGCACGTCACCCGGGGTCATGGCACGGAAGCGAACCAGGCGCGGCTGCTGGGAAGTTCCAGCGTCCGGCGCCGCGCTCAAGGCAGCACCCGCTCGCCGTCCTGGATGCGCCCGTAGACCTGCCGGGCGAACAGCAGGTCCTGCCACGCCTTGCGCTTCTCGCCGGGGCTGCGCAGCAGGTAGGCCGGGTGATAGGTGACGATCATCGGCCAGCCGCGCGGCCCGAGCGCATGGACCTTGCCGCGCAGCCGGGCGAGCGCCGTGTCCGTGGCAAGCAGGTTCTGCGCGGCGATTCGCCCCACCGCCACGATCAGCGCGGGCGACACGAGTTCGATCTGCCGCTCGAGGTAGCCGCGGCAGTGCGCAGCCTCCTCGGGTCGCGGATCCCGGTTGCCGGGCGGACGGCACTTGAGCACGTTGGCGATGTAGACGTCCTCGCGACTGAAGCCGAGCGCCTTGAGCATCGACGTGAGCAACTGGCCGGCGCGACCGACGAAGGGTTCGCCCTGCCGGTCCTCCTCGGCGCCCGGCGCCTCGCCGATGAACATCCAGCGTGCACACCGGCTGCCGACCCCGAAGACGGTCTGGGTGCGAGTCTCGTGCAGCGCGCAGCGAGTGCAGGCACTGACCATTTCGCCCAGCGGCTCCCAGTCGAGGGTCGCCTCCGGGCCCCGGCCAGCCGCCACCTGCACCGGCAACGGTTCGGCCACCGGGCGCGGCGCCTCGACCGACGGTGACGCGGGTGCCGGCACCGGCTCGAGCCCGCGCCGGACGTACGCGTCTACGCCGAGCGCTTCGAGATAAGCCAGCCTGCGGCTGTCGATCATCGTGCCTGCGCCGGCGTCAGGGGGTCGGTCCTGATCCGGCCGGGCGTGGTGGCCGGCGCGTGCGCCAGAGCCTGCGCCAGGCCCACAGGGCGGGACCCGACAACGCGAAGATGCCGAACAGGCCGAACAGCATCTCGGGCGGGCTCGAACCCACGATCACGAAACCGAGCGGCACGAGCAGCAGTAACGCAAACGGAATGCGCTGGTTGAGCTTGAAGTCCTTGCCGCTCAGGTAGGGAAAGCGGCTCACCATCAGGCTGCCCGCGATGAATGCGACAGCAAACGCGAGGACGAGCGGCCAGATCCCTTCGCGCTGCAGGTCGTTCATCATCCAGACGAAGCCGGCGAGCACGGCAGCACCCGAAGGGCTGGGCAGGCCTTCGAAATAGCGCTTGTCCGACGTGGCGGTCTTGGTGTTGAAGCGCGCCAGGCGGAATGCGGCACAGGCCGCGTAGAAGAAGGTCGCGAGCCAGCCCAGCCGGCCCCACAGCGCGTCGTATTCGGCGATGCGCGCCACGCCCCACTGGTAGGCCACGATCGCGGGCGCGACCCCGAACGCGACCATGTCGGAGAGGCTGTCGTATTCCTTGCCGAAGTCGCTCTGCGTGTTGGTCCAGCGCGCGATGCGACCGTCCAGGCCGTCGCAGACCATGGCAACGAAGATCGCGATGCTGGCACGGTCGAAGTTACCGTCGGTGGCTGCCACGATCGCGTAGAAACCCGAGAACAGCACCGCGGTCGTGAACAGGTTCGGCAGCAGGTAGACACCGCGGCGGCGCGGGCGCGCCGCTTGATGCTCGGGGCTGGGGTCGGTCGTCATGCAGAGCCGCTCGGACGGGTCAGGGGCGTCCATAGTAGGTAGCGCGCGACGCCGGCACAACGTAGCCGTCGCCGCCCGGCGGACGCCGCCGGCGCGACCATGGCCCTCTGCTAACATACGCGGCCGTTCCATGCGGCCGCCAGGGCTTCCGATGCGACTTTCCAGCTACCCGATCAATACCTTGCGTGACGTCCCTGCCGACGCCGAGGTCGTCAGCCACCAGTTGATGCTGCGGGCGGGGCTGATCCGCCGCCTGGCAGCCGGCCTGTACACGTGGCTGCCGATCGGCCTCAGGGTACTGCGCAAGGTCGAGAACATCGTTCGCGAAGAGATGAACCGCGCCGGGGCGATCGAGCTGCTCATGCCGACGGTGCAGCCGGCCGAGCTGTGGCAGGAATCCGGCCGCTGGGACCAGTTCGGCCCCGAGCTGCTGCGCTTCAGCGACCGCAACGAGCGACCGTTCTGCTACGGCCCGACCCACGAGGAAGTGATCACGGACATCGCACGGCGCGAGCTCAAGAGCTACCGCCAGCTGCCGGTGAACTTCTACCAGATCCAGACCAAGTTCCGCGACGAGATCCGGCCCCGCTTCGGCGTGATGCGGGCGCGCGAGTTCACGATGAAGGACGCCTACTCCTTCCACCTCGACGAGGCGTCGCTCGAGCAGGGCTACCAGGCCATGTACCGGGCCTACTCGCGCATCTTCGAGCGCATGAACCTGCGCTTCCGCGCCGTGCGGGCCGACACCGGCAGCATCGGCGGCAATGCCTCGCAGGAATTCCACGTGCTCGCCGATTCGGGCGAGGACGCGATCGCCTATTCCGATGCGGACGACTACGCCGCGAACGTCGAGATGGCGGAGGCGCTGGCGCCGGACCAGCCGCGCGGCCCGGCGACGGCGCAACTGCAGGAAGTCACGACGCCCGGCGTGCGCACCATCGCCGAGCTGACTGCGTTCCTGAAGGTCGACGCGGCCCGGTGCCTGAAGACGCTGCTGGTCGAGGGTACCGACGGCGGCGTGGTGGCGCTGATCGTACGCGGCGACCACGAACTGAACGCCGTCAAGGCGCAGAAGCTGCCGGGCGTGCTGTCGCCGCTGAAGATGGCGAGCGCCGAGCAGGTGCGCGCCGCGACGGACTGCGAGCCTGGCTTCATCGGCCCGGTCGGGCTCGAGCTCAAGGTCTATGCCGACCGCGCCGCGGTGCAGGCCTCCGACTTCGTCTGCGGCGCCAACCGCCGCGACCTGCACCTGACGGGCGTCAATTGGGGTCGCGACCTGCCGGAACCCGAAGTGGCGGACATCCGCAACGTCGTGCCCGGCGACCGCAGCCCGTCCGGCAAGGGCATTCTCAGCATCGCCCGCGGCATCGAGGTAGGCCACATCTTCCAGCTCGGCCGCAAGTACAGCCAGGCCATGAACGCCACCGTGCTCGACGAGCAGGGCCAGTCCGTGACCATGTTCATGGGGTGCTATGGCATTGGTGTGACGCGCGTCGTGGCGGCGGCCATCGAACAGAATCACGATGAGCGCGGCATCATCTGGCCCGAGCCGATCGCACCGTTCACCGTGTCACTCATCCCGATCAACCTGCAGAAGTCCGAGCGCGTCCGCGAGGTCGCCGAGCGCCTCTACGGCGAACTGCAGGCCGCCGGGATCGAAGTGGTGTTCGACGACCGCGACGCGCGCCCCGGCGTCAAGTTTGCGGACGACGAACTGCTCGGCATACCGCACCGCATCGTGGTGGGCGACAAGGGCCTCGAACGAGGCGCCGTCGAGTACAAGTCGCGTGTCGACGGCACCGGCGCCGACGTGCCGCTGGACGCCGTGGTGCGGTTCCTCGAGGAGAAGAGCGGCGGCAGCCGCTGAGGATCGATGCGGCGCGGCGTCCTCACGCTACTGCTCCTCGCTGCGGCCCTGCCGGCGGCGGCGCGCGCCGACCGGCAGATGGACCCCGAGCTGAAGGGCGTGCTGTCGGAGGCGCTGCAGCCGACGGATTGCTTCGCCGACCGCTATGAGCGCGCCGTCTGGTTCGCCTACATGGACCCCCGGCTCAGCCGCTACGTGAAGGACCAGGGCGAACGCGAGCAGATCCTGCACCACGTGCACTGCGAGGCGCGGCGCGTGGACGTCCCTCCCGAGCTGGTACTCGCCGTGATGGACGTCGAGAGTCGCTTCGACCGGTACGCGGTCTCCTCCGCCGGGGCCGTGGGACTGATGCAGGTGATGCCCTTCTGGCCGCACGAGCTCGGCATGAGCAACGAGCAGCTGGTACGCATCGCCGAGAACGTCCGCATGGGCACGACCATCCTCGGCTACTACCTGCGCAAGGAACGCGGCAACTACCAGCGGGCGCTGCAACGCTACAACGGCAGCCTGGGCCGCCCGACCTACTCCGACCTGGTGATCGACCGCCTGCTCGCGCGCTGGCGCTACGACCAGTAGCGGCTCAGCCCGTCACGAACGCCGCCGGCCGCTCGTGCAGGGACGCCGGCGTGACCGTCTCGACGTCCACCGCGGTGACGTGGGCGGCAGGAGGCCCCTCCCACAACCAGTCGCACAAGGCCTGCACCGCGGCGGCGCTGCCGCAGGCGAGCACTTCAACACGGCCGTCCGCCAGGTTGCGGGCGTAGCCCGTCACGCCGAGCGAGTTCGCCCGCGCGCGGGTGCTGGCCCGGTAGAAGACGCCCTGCACCCGGCCGGCCACGAGACAGCGGCGGGCAACCCAGTCCGTCATGGAACCTCAGGGTGCGCTGGAGCCGGCCGTGGCGGCTTCGGAGACGCGACGCGCCTCCATCGCCTTGTCACGGGCGAGCACGGCTTCGTCGCGTGCCTCCCGATATTCGCCTTGCCGGATGTTCTGCCGGGCGGTCTCGACCAGGGCCTTTGCCTCACCCAGCAGCTCCGGCGCGTGCTTCTGCGCACCGGCGCGCTCCGCCGCGCGGATCGCCTGGCGGGCATCGCTCATTTCCTGGTGCGGCATGCCGGCGCAACCGGCAAGCCACGGGCCGGCTAAAAAGGCCGCCAGCAGGAACGGCAGGACATATCGGCGCAGGGCTTGCATGATTGGGAATCCGCGGGTGGGATGACCGTAACAACTGCTCCCTGTACCGTCAAGGACAGCGGACCTAGAATTCCCGTCCGCTCACGGACTTACACGGCCGGACGGGCCGACTGGATCACGACGCATGGCGGACATCCTGGTGCTCTACTACTCGCGGCACGGCGCCACAGCGGAGCTGGCACGCCAGGTCGCGCGCGGCGTCGAATCGGTCGCGGACGCCACTGCACGGCTGCGCACGGTGCCCGCCGTCTCACCTGCCACCGAGGCCACCGAACCAGCGGTGCCGGCGGAGGGCCCGCCCTACGCGACCCACGACGACCTGCGCGAGTGCGACGGTCTCGTGCTCGGGAGCCCGACCCGGTTCGGCAACATGGCGGCTCCGCTCAAGTACTTTCTCGATGGCACTGCCGCCCTGTGGCTGAACGGCGGCCTCGACCGCAAACCGGCCGGCGTCTTCACCTCGACGGGCTCGATGCATGGGGGCCAGGAATCGACGCTGCTGTCGATGATGCTGCCACTGCTCCATCACGGCATGTACATCGTGGGCCTGCCGTTCACGGCCGAGGGCCTGAACCGGACGCGCACGGGAGGCACGCCGTACGGGGCGAGTCACCTGGCCGTACCGCCGGCTCCGGGCGGAGTGCGCCTGAGCGACGACGAGCGCGAACTGGCCCGCCTGCTCGGGCGCCGGGTTGCAGAACTCGCGGTTGCGACCAGCGCAAGACTGCCGTGAACGCACCGGACCCGCAGGCCCGCAGACTCGTCCGGGCGCAGCGACTCGCACTGGCCACGGCTGCGGTCCTGGCGGCCTGCGTCGCGGCCGCGTCGCTGCGTTCTGCTCCCTGGCCGGCGAACCTCGCCTGGACTGCTGCGCTGCTGCTGCCCCTGGTCGCGCCGTTGCCCGGCCTCGTCCGCGGCCGGCGACGCACGTTCGCCTGGGCAACGCTGTGCGTTACGCCCTACTTCGTCTACGGCGTCACCGAGGTCATCGCAAACCCGCTGGTACGCGGCGCGGCAGGCGCCATCCTGTTCGCGAGCCTGGCGTGGTTCGTCACGCTGGTCTACTACCTGCGACTGTCTCGCAGCGGCGCGGGATCGGCTCAGCTGACACCGGTCGACTGACCGGCCTCGAGCGCCTCGCGCAGGAACGGCACGGTCAGGCGGCGTTGCGCCGCGAGGGCCGCCTCGTCGAGCCGGTCCAGCATGCTGCACAGCGAGTGCATGTCGCGCGGCATGCGATGCACGAGGTAGGCCGCGGCCTCCCGCGACAACTCGAGACCGCGGCGCGCGGCGCGCCGTTCCAGTGCGGCGATCTGGCCGTCCTCGTCGAGTTCACGCAACTGGTGGACCGGCGCGGCGAGCAGCCGCGAACGCAAGTCGGGCAGCCGGAATCGCAGCGAAGCCGGCGGCGCGGTGCTCGCCACGTACAGTCGCCCGGACCCGTCCTGCATGAGCGTGTACAGGCGGAAGATGGCGGCGTTCCAGCCGGAATCCCCGCAGACGCGTTCCAGAGCATCGAGGCAGACGAGGTCGAGCGTCTCACACCCCTCGAGCAGAGCCGGCGAACCGGCCGCATCGAGATCGAGGTAGGTGGCAGTCCCGCCGCGTTCGTTCGCGGCCGCGCAGGCCGCCTGCAGCAGGTGCGTCTTGCCCGTCCCCGCCCGCCCCCACAGCCACAGCACGCGCGGCGGCACCGCACCCGCGAGCTGCTCGAGCACCTCGGCGTTCGGACCGGCGACGAAGCCGTCGAAACGCGCCGCCTCGCCGAGTCGCACGCCGAGCGGCAGCTGCTGCATGGCGTCAGCCGGCCACAGCCCGCTGGCGGGCCATGACGGCCGCGCGCCGCGAGTAGATCAGGATGTAGTCGATGCCGCTCACCGCGGTCGTGACCATCACCATGGCGCCGAGTGCCGTGATCACGGCCGCGTCGGGCAAGCCGAATCCGGCCGCCGCGACGACGCCGAGGCAGAACGCGATCTGGGTGACCGTGTTGAGCTTGCTCGCAGGCGTCGGTGCGCCGTGCAGCGGTCCGAACAGCCACTTGAAGGTGAGCGCACCGAAGAAGATCACCAGGTCGCGCAGCAGCACCAGCGCCGCGAGCCACCACGGCGCCAGCCCGGCGATGCTCAGGCAGATGAAAACCGTGACGAGCAACAGCTTGTCGGCGACGGGGTCGAGAACCTTGCCGAGTTCCGTGTGCCAGCCGAACCGTTTGGCCAGGAACCCGTCGAGCCCGTCGCTCAACGCTGCGATGCCGAACAGCGCCATCACCTCGGCATGGCGCCCCTGCAGGATCCCGTGCGCGACCGGATACACGAGCAGGATGCGCAGCACGCAGAGCAGGTTCGGCAGGAAGCGCAGGCTCATGGCCGGTACATAAAATCGGCCGCCGGCGCGGCGTTCGCCTCGCCGGGCGCGACCGGCTGCAGGTGGTCGTCCAGGGCGGCGACTCGCGCCAGCAACTCGCGGTCGCCCCTCACCACGACCTGTACGGTGAGCACCGTTGCTTCGAGCGACAGCACGTCGACGTCGCGCACGAGGCTCAGCGATCGCAGGTATGTGAGCAGGCCCGAGTAGCTGCGCAGGTCGTCCATGCCGCCGATGCGCAGCGTCAGGCTGCTGCTCGAGCGCGTGGAGGGGGGCGCGTAGCGCGCCGCCAGCGCATCGGCCGCGAGGTTGACGCCGTCCGCGGGCGAGCCGCGGCCCTGCACCGTGCGGCCGTCGTGGCGGAACGTCCAAGCGAATCCGGTGCCGCTCGGGACCCCGGAAAGCACCGCACTCGCCCCTTCCGGCGGTGCAGGTACTCCTGACGACCAGGAGATGGGCAGGCCCCGCCACCGGGCAGCCGCCTCGAGCTCGAGGGGATCGCCGACGGGCGCATTGACCAGGGTCAGAGGGCGCTCGGCCGGCCATAGCGGCAGTCCGGCCTGCTGCAGCAGCTGCTCGGTGGAACGCGCGTCGAAGCCCACCTTGAGCATCCGGTCGGCCGTCGTCGAGTACCGCTGCACGAACTTCGAGGGATTCGCGGCCGCAATGACCGGGTTGTCCGCAGCCTCGCGCCGGCCGGACGCCTTCACGGCCACGGCGCGCAGCGCTTCCGCCATGCCCGCCGCCCGGTCCGCCTCGGTCGTGCCTTTGAGCGGCACGCTGGCCTCGTACAGCGGCACGTCCGGCCGGGCCGCGCAAGGCCACAGCAGGGACATGGCGACGGCGAGGGCCGCCGCGAGAGTCGGTTCGCCGCGGGTGGCGTTGCGATTTGATGAGCGCATGGGTCGGGAGGGAGTTCGGCGCCGCCGGAGCGCGTGTAAAATACCACAGCCTCGACTCAGGGCCCGGGGCAGCCTGCCCACGGGAGATGCCGATGTCCGACCAGCGACCCACCACCTACCGCGACGCCGGCGTGGACATCGACGCGGGCGACGAACTCGTCGAACGCATCAAGCCCGCCGTGAAGCGCTCCCTGCGGCCGGAGGTGCTCGGCGGACTCGGCGGCTTCGGCGCGCTGGTCGAGGTGCCGCTCGACCGTTATCGCCGGCCGGTGATGGTGTCGGGCACCGACGGGGTGGGCACCAAGCTGCGCCTCGCGATCGAGACCGGCCGCCACGACACCATCGGCATCGACCTCGTCGCCATGTGCGTGAACGACGTCGTCGTGCAGGGCGCCGAGCCCCTGTTCTTCCTCGACTACTACGCCACCGGGCACCTAAAGGTGGACGTGGCCGAGCGGGTCATCAAGGGCATCGTCGAGGGCTGCCTGCAGGCCGGATGCGCGCTGGTCGGCGGCGAGACGGCCGAGATGCCCGGCATGTACGAGGGCGACGACTACGACCTCGCCGGCTTCTGCGTCGGCCTGGTGGAGAAGGACCGGATCATCGACGGGAGCCGCACCCGCGCCGGCGATGCGATCATCGGACTGGCCTCCTCCGGACCGCACTCGAACGGCTATTCGCTGATCCGCAAGCTGCTGGCGATGGGCGGTGCGACGCCGTCCACCGTGGTCGACGGCAAGCCGCTCTACGACCTGCTGCTCGCGCCCACCCGCATCTACGTGAAATCGGTGCTCGCCCTGCTGGCCGAGGTGCCGGTGCACGGCGTGGCGCACATCACCGGCGGTGGCACGACCGGCAACATTCCGCGCACCCTGCCCGACGGCCTCGAGGCCGTCATCGACGAGCGCAATTGGCCCCGTCCCGCGGTGTTCGACTGGCTGCAGAGCGTCGGCCGGATCGAGCGCGACGAGATGCACCGCACCTTCAACTGCGGCCTCGGCATGACCCTCACCGTGCCGTCGTCGGATGCCGACCGTGCGCTCGGTATCCTGCGCCGGTGCGGCGAGCAGGCCAGCATCGTTGGCGAGGTGCGTACCGGCTCGCGCGGTGCCGTGATCGAGCGATGAGCGGCGCGGCCGGACGGCTGCCAATCGTCGTCCTGATCTCCGGCACGGGCAGCAACCTGCGGGCGATCGCCGAGCAGGCCCGCTCTGGCGAATTGCCGGTGGAGATCCGCGCCGTAATCAGCGACCGCCCCGACGCCGCCGGGCTCGCATGGGCCGCCACCGCGGGCATCGCCACCCTGGCGCTGTTGCCGCGCGACTTCCCGGACCGGGCCGCGTTCGATCGTGCGCTTGCCGACGCGGTGCAGCGCTATGAGCCGGGGCTGGTCGTGCTCGCCGGGTTCATGCGCATCCTCGGCGCCGAGTTCGTGGACCGGTTCGCCGGCCGCCTGGTCAACATCCATCCCTCGCTGCTGCCGAAGTACCGCGGCCTGCACACCCATCGCCGTGCGCTCGAGGCGGGCGAGCGCGAGCACGGCGCGAGCGTCCACTTCGTGACGCGAGAACTCGACGGAGGGCCCGTGGTCATACAGGCAAGGGTTCCGATACGGAACGATGACGACGAGGCCAGCCTGGCGGCACGCGTGCTCGCGGAGGAACATCGCATCTACCCGGAGTGCATCGGCTGGTTCGCCGCGGGTCGCCTGCAATTGCGCGACGGCGCCGTGCTGCTCGACGGCCGGATGCTCGCGTCTCCCCTGGTGCGACAGGCAGCCGATGTCGACGCTGCCTGAAATTACGCCGATGCTGCGCGTGCCGGCCCGGCGACCATCCCTCTGGCTGCTCGCCACGCTGGTGCTCGCCGTGGCCGCTTCGGCCGGTGCATGGGCGACGGATGCCGGCGCCTCCCTGCAGCCTTACAAGGCCCGCTACCAGGTCAGCTACCGCGGCTTGAGCGGCGGGCAGATCGAGAGTTCGCTCGCGCCCGGCAGCACGCAGGGCCAATGGCTGTACGAGACTCGCGCCTTCCCGAGCATGCTGGCCCGCGTCGCGGTGAGCCCGCAGGCGCGCGAGCGCGGCATCATGCAGGTGACGGCCGATGGCGTACGACCGCTCGCCTTCGACTTCAACGACGGCAGCGAGGGCTCGCAGAAGGACGTGCGATTCACGTTCGACTGGGCCGCGGGGCGGGTGCGCGGCGAGGCGCAGGGCGTACCGTTCGACCTGGCGGTGAATCCCGGCACGCAGGACACGGCCTCGGTCCAGGCGGCCATGATGGTTGCACTGCTGTCCGGCCGCGAACCGACGGGCTTCCGCATCCTCACCGGCAGCAAGTTGCGCGACTACCGCTACTGGCCCGAGGGCAAGGCGACGGTCGTCACCCCTTACGGCCAGTTCGAAACGGTCGTCTGGGCCAACCAGCGCAGCGGCTCGACCCGGCTCACCAAGGTATGGCACGCCCCGGCGCTCGGCTACTTGGCCGTGCAGGCGGTGCAGTATCGCAAGGGACAGGCCGAGACCCAGATGAAGCTGGTCGCGCTGGAGCGGGCGAACGGCAAGGCGGCGCGGGACTAGCCCTCACGCCTTCGGCAGCGTCACGCCCACCTGGCCCATGTACTTGCCGCCGCGGTCGCGGTACGACACGTCGCAGATTTCGTCCGACTCGAAGAACAGCATCTGCGCGACGCCCTCGTTGGCGTAGATCTTCGCGGGCAGCGGCGTGGTGTTCGAAAACTCGAGCGTGACGTTGCCCTCCCACTCCGGCTCGAGCGGGGTCACGTTGACGATGATGCCGCAGCGCGCGTACGTGGATTTGCCGAGGCAGATCGTCAGCACGCTGCGCGGGATGCGGAAGTACTCGACCGTGCGCGCGAGCGCGAACGAGTTGGGCGGGATGATGCAGATCTCGCCGGTGAAGTCCACGAAGGAACTGGGGTCGAAGTCCTTCGGGTCCACGATGGTCGAGTTGATGTTGGTGAATATCTTGAACTCGGCCGCGCAGCGCACGTCGTAGCCGTAGCTCGAGGTGCCGTACGACACGATGCGGTGGCCGTTCACCTCGCGCACCTGCCCGGGCTCGAAGGGTTCGATCATGCCCTGGCCTTCGGCCATGCGGCGGATCCAGCGGTCGGACTTGATGCTCACGGTCAGGTGTCCTCGACAGTAATGCTGGGACCGGCCGGCGCCGACGCGGCGGCCAGCGACAGCCGGGCTGAGGCGTTGCGTGCCGTTTCGAGATAGGCCCGCCCCACGGCGCCGTCCGGGTCGGCGACCACGGTGGGCCGTCCGGCGTCGGTCTCTTCGCGGATGCGGATGTCGAGCGGCAGCGCACCGAGCAGCGCCACGCCGTATTGCGCGGCCATGCGCGCACCGCCGCCCGTGCCGAAGATCGGCTCCTCGTGGCCGCACTTGGAGCACACGTGCGTGCTCATGTTCTCGACGACGCCGAGCACCGGGATGGCGACCTTCTGGAACATGCGCAGGCCCTTGCGCGCATCGAGCAGCGCGATGTCCTGCGGGGTCGTGACGATCACGGCGCCGCTCACCGGCACGCGCTGGGCGAGCGTGAGCTGAATGTCGCCGGTGCCGGGCGGCATGTCGACCACGAGGTAATCGAGTTCGCCCCAGTTCGTGTCGCCGAGCAACTGGGTGAGCGCCTGGGTGACCATCGGCCCGCGCCAGACCATCGGCTGCTCCTCCTCGATGAGGAAGCCGATCGACATGACCTTGACGCCGTACGCCTCGAGCGGCTCGAGCCGCTTGCCGTCGCGAGTCGCGGGCCGCACGCCCTGCAGGCCCATCATGCGCGGCTGGCTCGGACCGTAGATGTCGGCGTCCAGCAGGCCGACCTTGGCGCCTTCGAGGGCCAGGGCCAGGGCCAGGTTGACCGCGGTCGTGGACTTGCCGACGCCCCCCTTGCCGGAGGCCACGGCGATGACGTTGCGGATCCCCGGCAGGCGCTGCAGGCTGCCTTGCACCGGCTGGGCCGCAACCTGCCAGGTCACGTCGACCCGGGCCGGCCCGACGCCGGGCACTGAGGCCAGCGCACGTTCGAGTTCCGCGGCCAGCAGGGGGGCGTAGCGGCCCGCCGGGAAGCCGAGTTCGACGCCCACCACCAGGGCGCCGTCCTCCAACCCGACGGACTTCACAGCTTTGGCCTCGCCTAGAGGCGTCCCAAGGTGCGGTTCGACATAATTCTCGACCACACGGCGGGCGTCGCGAACGCGATCGTCGGTCATGGCATGGGGCAGCAGGAGAGCGGCATGGGCCGGAAGTCGGGGATTGTAGCGGAAAGCCGCCGCAGGCTGGCATTCGCCGGACGGGCGGGTAAGCGGCCGGCTACATGGCATACTTGCGCGTCGCCCGGGCCCGGCCATGCCGGACGGGCGGATTTCGGCACAGACCAGTCCGCCGCGAGGCACTGCCAGCACGACCTGGACCCCACTCGCCGCCCATGAGCTTCTTCACCAATTTGCGGGCCGAGCGCCTCATCGCCGACATCAAGGCGGCGGGCGACGCTGACGACCAGACGACCCGCAAGTCGTTCGAAAAGCTCGGCAAGCTCGGGCCCTCCGCGATCCCGCGGATCATCGACGCGCTCGCCAACGCGGACAAGAACGAGACCGCAGGCTTCGTCGGCGTCCTCGCCAGCCTGCTCGACAACAAGACCCTGCCGGCGGTGGTGGCCGGCCTCAACGACGGCAACCAGCGCACGGTCGGGGCCATCACCTGGGCGCTGTCGAGCGCGCGCGGCTACAGCCCGCAGCTGCTGCTCGCGATGCTCGACGACAAGTCGCTGCCGAAGGCACCGCTGGTGAGCGCCATCGCCGCGCAGAAGACACGGCTTGCGGCGCGCGAAGTCCTCAAGCACGCCTACAACCAGGAGCCGGCCGAAAAGGCCGCCTTGTTCCGCGTCATCGCCGACATCGCCGACGAGAGCCTCGTGCCGGAGCTGGTGAGCCGCCTCGAGGGCAAGGACCCGATCGCCCGCACGCACATCATCAACATCCTGGCGCGCTTCGACCGCCCGGACGTCGCCGCGGCACTGCAGGGCCAGCTCAAGGACACCAACAAGTTCATCCGCCAGGCCGTGCTGACCGCACTGGCGCGCCTCGGCGGCAGCGTCGATCCCGCGCTGCTGTGCGAGGTGCTGCGCGACCCGGACGTCGAGACCCAGCAGAAGGCCATCGGCGCCGTCGTGCGTGCCAACCACCCGGACACCATGCGGTACCTGGTGGGCGTGCTGCGCGACGAGAACGAGAGTTCGCGACGGGCGGCCGTCGAGGTGCTCAACGAGATCGGCACGGCGCAGCACGTGAAGTACCTGCTGCAATCCATCAAGGACGACGACTGGTGGGTGCGCAGTCGCGCGGCCGACGCCCTCGCCAAAATCGGCGGCCCGCGCGTGATCGAGGCCTCGCTGGAGCTGATCCGCGACCAGGACGAGGACGTGCGCCGCGCCGCGATCGAGATCCTCAACCAGACCAAGGACGAGCGCGCCGTCGGCTACCTGATCGAGGCGACGCGCGACCCGGACTGGTGGGTGCGCGAACGCGCGGTGGACGCGCTAGCCGAGATCGGCAGCCGCCGCGCGCTGCCGGCCCTGCTCGACATGCTCGACACTGCCGACGACCGTTCGCTGCCCACCGTGACGCGCGCCATCGGCAAGCTCGGCGACGCGTCGCATGTCACGCGGCTGCTGCCCCTGCTCGACCACGCTGCCAAGGAAGTACGCCTGGAGGCGATCACCGCCCTTACGCGGCTGGTGGACGACCGAACCTCCGACGCCGTGCGCGCGCGGCTCGACGCGATCGGCGCCGAGGCACCCGACCCGACCGTGAGCCACGCCGCCCTGCGGGCGGTGGAGGACATGGACAGCCGCTTCTCGAGCGGCGCGGTGGCGGTGCGCGAGGACGCCGTGCGCCACGCCGAGCCGGCGCGCACGCTGCTCGTGGAGCGCGCGGACATCGAGGGTGTGATGCGCCAGTCCCGCGAGCAGGCGCGCCTCGACGTCTCCACGCTCAAGCCGGGCGACGTGCTGGAGGGCCGCTACCGGTTCGTGCAGAAGATCGGCAAGGGCGCCGTCGGCACCGTGCTCCTCATGGAGGACACGGTGGTGGAGGAACGGCTGGTGCTCAAGTTCCTGAACCCGAACGTGTCGCAGGACGAGGAGATGATGAAGCGGTTCGTGCACGAACTGCGCTACTCGCGCAAGATCACGCACCGCAACGTCATCCGCATCTACGAC
>Ga0105090_10000054_pt1 | contig 41063 bp, 41 predicted proteins | sample PPLLak3March2015_FD_79110 | JGI IMG/M metagenome (GOLD analysis project Ga0105090, IMG submission 79110) | Freshwater sediment microbial communities from Prairie Pothole Lake near Jamestown, North Dakota, USA - PPLs Lake P7 Core (1) Depth... | ecosystem: Environmental > Aquatic > Freshwater >...
CCCATGCCGCCCCCCATGCCACCCTTGGGTATTACGATCGAGGAGGCCTGCTGACGCTGCAGCTCGCGCAGTTCCTCCATGGTCCGCTCGAAGGCGTCCTTGGCTGCGCTGCCAAAGGCCGCGGCCGCTTCCGCCAGCGAACCGGCTTCGATCTCGAAAGACAGCGGCAGCGGGCCGGCGTTGGTCAGCACCTGGGTCGAGCCGATGTACTGCACGGCCCGCGAGGGGTCGACCTCGCCCGCCGCTGTAACCGGCACCAGGCGGCGCAGCGTGCCCACCGCGTTGTCGGTGTACATTTCCTCGCGGTAGAGGTTGGATGCATCCATCTGGATGTCACTGTTGGATTCGGGTCTGTTCATGGCGGTGGATTCCTTTTACGATCAGGCCTATCTGGGGACGGATTCATGTTAGCGCAATATGGTCGGGCCTTCCCTTTTGGACTGGCGCAATGAACCACTGCAAGGAGCCGGAGAACGCAATGAGCGACATTCAGACACAGGACATCCGCTACAGCGCCGCCGGCGCCGACATGCACGGCTATGTCGCCTGGGACGCCGCGCGGAGAGGACGGCGGCCGGGGGTGCTCGTGGTGCACGAGTGGTGGGGCAGCAACGACTATGTGCGCCGCCGGGCCAACATGCTGGCGGAACTGGGCTATACCGCGCTGGCGGTGGACATGTACGGGGGTGGCCGCACGGCGGACAGTCCCGACGCCGCGGGCCGGCTGATGAACGGCCTGCTGGCGGACCTGGCGGTGGTGCGCGCGCGGTTCGACGCCGCACTGCAACAGTTGCGGTCGCACGCGACGACGGATTCCGCCCGGCTGGCTGCGATCGGCTACTGCATGAGCGGCGGCATCGTCCTGCACATGGCCCGTTACGGCGCCGCGCTGCGGGCGGTGGCGTCCTTTCACGGCTCGCTGCCGCTGGGCCTGGCGCCGCCGGGCGAGGGCGCCGCGGTGACGGCGCGGATCGCCGTCTACCATGGCGAGGCCGACGTCTTCTTCAGCGCCGACCAGGTGGACGCCTTCAAGTGCGAAATGCGCACAAGCGGAGCGGACTGCCTGTTCGTCACCCTGCCCGGGGCGTTGCACGGCTTCAGCAACCCGCAGGCCAGCGTCAACGGCGAGAAATACGGCATCCCGCTCCGTTACAACGAACTGGCCGACCGCTGCTCCTGGGACCACATGCGCCTGGTGTTGGAGTCGGCGTTCCGCTGAGCCCGCATGGCGCTTGACGCAGCAACCGCCGGCTTTCGCGCGTCCTACCGGGTCGCGGAGATCGGGCCGCGCTACTCAGGCTGGCTGCACTTCGCCTTCACGAGCTCGGTGTGCCTGGGTGTGGTCGCGTTCTGCGGCGCGCGGCTGGAGGCGGTGGCGCCGCTGGAGTGGCTGACCGTCCCGGCGGTGTTCCTGTACGCGAACCTGGTCGAGTACATCGGTCATCGCGGCCCCATGCACCATCCGCTGCGCGGCATGCGGCTGCTGTACGCCCGGCATGCGAAGCAGCACCACCGCTTCTTCACCCACCAGTCCATGGCCTTCGAGGGCAGCAGGGACTTCAAGGCCGTGCTGTTTCCACCGGTGATGATTCTGTTTTTCATCGGCGGATTTGGCGCGCCGATGTGGGTACTGTTGTACCTGCTGGCGTCGGCCAACGTGGCCTGGCTGGCGGTCGCCACGGCCGTGGCCTACTACCTCAATTACGAGTGGCTGCACTTCGCCTATCACTGCGAACCGAGCTCGCGGATCGGGCGGCTGCCGGGTCTGGCGGTTTTGCGGCGACTGCACCTGCACCACCACGACCCGCGGTTGATGGCGCGGCACAATTTCAACATCACCTACCCCGTGGGTGATTGGCTGTTCGGCTCGCTCTATCATCCCGGGACCTGACGGGCCGTCAGGCGCGGAGGTCCTCGTCGTCCAGCAGTTCGTCGCGGCTGACGATCTCGAAGATGCGCGCGGCCTTGCCGGTCAGCGGGGCGCGCACCGCGCCCATGACGTCGGTCAGCCCGGCCATGTACGCCGCGGCGACTTCCAGCTCGTCGGCAGAGGGCTGCAAGTCCAGGATTTCGCGGGCCAGGTGGTCAGCGATCGGTCCAAACAGGTGGAGGATGTCTGAATGCGTGCACGTTTCAGTTACCATGATGTGTGACCTGCCATTCAATCGAGCCCAGTTCCGCTACTATCAGTCCGCTACTATTAGATGGACATCCGGCGTTCGAATTCAACCGCCCAGGTCATGCGCCGGTCAATAAGCGGCGTGGGTCACAGGCGTCAGGCAGCGGTGCGTGCGCCACGCTGGCCGTGCGCGAGGAGAGGCAAGATGACGGATACGGGGAAGGGCCGCGTGCTGGGTATCGGCGGAATATTCTTTCGCTCGGCCGACCTGCCGCCCGCCGCGTTCACGGTGTGGAGCGCGTTCGCGGCGGACACCGCCTATTTCGGCAACTCCTCCCAGTCCTACATGATCAACCTGGTGGTCGATGACCTGGACGCGGCGCTCGCCAGGGTGGCCGTGGGCGGGGCGACGGTGCTGGAAGAGCGCGAAGAACACGACTTCGGCCGCTTCGGCTGGTTCATCGACCCCGATGGCCACCGGGTCGAATTGTGGGAACCGCCGGAGGCGGAATGACGGACCGGCAACCCGATGCCGGTCCGCGGCTCGACGAAGTCGAGAGCCGGCTGACCTTCCAGGACGACCTGATCGAGAGCCTGAACCGTGTCGTCGCGCGCCAGGACATCGAACTGGCGGACTTGGCGCGGCGCCTGCGCGCGCTCGAGAGCCGCCTGAACGACCTCGCCGAAACGGCCAGCATGGGCGGCAGCGGCGCCGGCCACGAGGTGCCCCCGCACTACTGAATCCGGCTCAGGCCCAGACCGGGCGCTCGCCCCCCGGCGTCACTCCCCGCCCAGTTCCCCGGCGGCGTCCCGGATGGCGGACCAGGCGGCAAGCGCCCGCCCGAACGCGCGCCAGGCCGTCTGCCACAACGCCAGGATTTCCGCGCTATTGGCCGGCATGGCCGGTTCCCGCTGGGTTGCCGCACGGGTCTTGCGCAGGTCTTGCTCCAGCCAGTCGGCCCACTCCGGGCTTGCGCCGCCGCTGAGTTCGAGGGACTTGCGCAAGCCCGCGAGGCGTTGGCTCTGGTCCCGCAGTTGCAGCTCGGCATGCAGCCGCAGAAGAGCGGCTGGCGGGCTGTGGCCGAGGTCGGCGAACGCAGCGGCCAGGCCGGCGAGCCGGGTCGGCAGGTCCCCCGCATGGCTGGCGCCCGCCCGTTCGAGCGGCGCATAGGTCAGGAAGCCGGGAAAGCCGCCGGGGTTCCAGCGCTGTTGCAGCGCCTGCGCCCGCCCGGTGCCGGTCACGCGCTGATGCAGCACCGCCCAGGGATGGACCAGGGCGACGCTGCCGGGAAACAGGAAGCGCACCGTTTCGCCGAACACCCGGTCCTGGCCGCGCTCGAACGGAAAGTAGGGCGGCAGGAAGTCGCGGTTGTCGAAACCGCTGACCTGCGAGAAATTGGCGGTGGGGACGAAGCTCGTGCGCTCGACCCCCAGCCAGCACGGACTGTTCCGCATGGCCAGTTCGGCCTGCCGGGGATCACCGGCGATGCGCCGCAGCGTCTCCTCCGGAAGGGCGGCCAGCCAGGCGTAATCCTGCGTGCCCGGATCGCCGAACGTGCCGCACTCCGTCACCCTGATCCTGGAATGGCGGCTCAACTGCGCCGCAAAGCCGGAGTCCGCGTGGCGCCAGGCCTGTTGCTCCAGGCGCCGGGCACCCATGGCCGCCAGGGCGTCCGGCAGGGTCAGGCCGAGGCAGCGGTTGAGGCGCCGCACCGCGTCCGCGTCGTCGCGAATGCGGCGAGCCTCCTGCTCCTCGATGCTCTCGAAGAACAACGCCTGCCGGCGGCCGGCCGAAATCTCGAATCCCTGCCGCGCGTATTCCGGCGCGTAGAGTCGGCACACCGCATCGTCGTCGAACACGATCAGCGGTCGCCCCACGGACAGCAGTTGCGCGAGGTTGCGGGTAACGCCGGTGCTGATGAAGTCGGTCCAGCGCTCGCGGTCCGTAAGGAAGCGGATTTCCTGCTCCAGCCGTGGCAGCCGCCGGCACAGCGAGTCGCTGAATTGCCGCGCTGCGTCAGCGCCGACATAGCCAACCGGGCAGGGCGCGGCCGCGCCGAACCGGCGCGTCAGTTCATGATTGCCCTGCTGTTGATCCGTCGCGCGGGAGTCGTCCACGACGTAAAAGTGATGCACCTGCCCCAGGTCGCAGGCCGAGGAGATCGACTGCAGCAGGCGCTGCAGCGCCGCGGACCGGTCACAGGTGATGATCGCGACGACCGGCGCCGCGGGCGTGGGGGGCGAGCCGGTTGCGGGGGCGAGTTCGCGGCACAGGTCCGCAGCCGCCAGGACCAGCCCGCCGTCACGCACCGACTGCAGGATGGCGCGGATGGCGCGGGCCCGCTCCGCGGCGCCGTCGCCGCCCTCCAGCAGGTTGGCGACGTGCTCGTCCAGCGTGCGGAAGGAGGTGCAGTGGGTGAGGGCATTCAGCACTTCGGCCGCCAGCACCATCCTGCGGCCGTTGCCGGGGTTGCGCGCGAGCATCGCCTCGCCGCCGAGGTGAAACTCGCCCAGACCGGCCACCGCGAACAGATCGTCGTCCGGGGCGCTGCCGCGCTTGTCCGTCGAAAAGCTGTAGTTGAAGGTCTGCCCGGCGCCCATTGTCCCTGCCCCGTCCGCTCCCGTCAGGGCAGCACCAGCGGCGGCTCCTGCATCGCGGCGAGTTGCTCCCGCAGCGCCAGTATAAGGTCTTCCCAGTAGCGCGGGCTGGCGAACCAGGGAAAGGCGAGCGGAAAGGCGGGGTCTTCCCAGCGGCGCGCCAGCCAGGCGGCGTGGTGCAGCATTCGCAGGGTGCGCAGCGCCTCCACCAGCAGCAGTTCGCGGTGGTCGAAGTCGCAGAATTGCCGGTAGCCCTCGATGACGTCCGCCAGTTGCCCCGCCATTTCGTGCGCATCCCCCGACAGCAGCATCCACAGGTCCTGCACGGCCGGTCCCGTCTGGCAGTCGTCGAGGTCGACGAAAAACGGGCCGTCCCGCCAGAGCAGGTTGCCCGGGTGGCAGTCGCCGTGCAGGCGGATGCGGCGAAACGCGCCGGCACGCGCCCAGGCGGCCCGGACCTGCGTCATCAGGTCGCCGGCCAGGCTGGCGAATGCGGATTCGAGGTGGGGCGGCAGCCAGGGCCCGCCGCGGATGGTGGCGATGGACTCGTCGCCGAAACGTTCCGGGGTCAGCGCCGGCCGCTCCCTGAATGGCCGACCGCGCCCGACGATGTGGATGCGCCCGATGAAGCGCCCCAGCCATTGCAGCGTCTCGCGATCGTCGAGTTCGGGCGCGTGGCCGCCCTGGCGGGGGAACAGCGCGAAGCGGAAACCCCCGTGGTGAAACAGGGTGCGGCCGCCGATGACCCGCGGCGCGATCACGGGAATCTCGGCCGCGGCCAGTTCAAGGGCGAAAGCGTGTTCCTCGCCGATCTGAGCGTCGCTCCAGCGCCCCGGCCGATAGAACTTGCCGATGACCGGGTCGCCCTCGTCCAGGCCGATCTGGTAGACCCGGTTCTCGTAGCTGTTCAGCGGCAGCAGGCGGCCGTCCGGGACCAGCCCGGTGCTTTCCACGGCCAACAGCACGGCGTCCGGGCCCAGCCGGTAATAGGGTGTCGCGTCGCTGGCGTGCGTTTCCATCGCCGCATGATACCGGGATTCGCGGCGAAACAGTCCAGCAGCCGGCGGCGGAATCCCGTAAAATGACGTATCTCAAACAGTTTCCCAACATGGCTGAAGGCACCAAGAACCTCGCACTCTTCTGTGATTTCGAGAACATCGCGCTGGGCGTCCGCGACGCCAACTACGCGCGTTTCGAGATCCGGGAGGTGCTCGAACGGCTGCTCGTCAAGGGCAGCATCGTCGTCAAGAAAGCCTATTGCGACTGGGAACGGTACAAGGGCTTCAAGGCCGACATGCACGAGGCGTCGTTCGAGCTGATCGAAATTCCGCACATCAGGCAGTCCGGCAAGAACTCCGCCGACATCCGCATGGTGGTGGACGCGCTGGACCTCTGCTACACCAAGTCCCACGTCGACACCTTCGTCATCATCTCGGGCGACTCCGACTTCTCGCCGCTGGTGTCCAAGCTGCGCGAGAACAACAAGATCGTGATCGGCGTGGGCGTCAAGAACTCCACCTCGGATCTGCTCATCGCCAACTGCGACGAATTCATTTACTACGACGACCTGATCCGGGTCGTCGAGCGCCGCAAGCCCAAGGTCAAGAAAACCAGCGCCCGCAAGGGGTCCGAGGCCGAGCCCGAGCCCGAGCCTGGGCCTGGGCCTGGGCCCGAGGAAAAGCCCCAGAAGGCCGCCAAGGAAGGACGTGCGGAGAAGGCCTTTGAGCAAGTCCTGGAAACGATCGAGGACCTGTTCGAGGAGCGCGCGGACGAAGACAAGCTGTGGGGCTCGATGGTGAAACAGGCCCTGAAGCGCCGCAAGCCCGGTTTCAACGAGAGCTACCACGGCTTCCGTTCCTTCGGCAAGCTGCTCGAGGAAATGCAGGCGAAGGGCATGCTGCAGCTCGAGCTCGATCAGAAGTCCGGCGGTTACATCATCACCAGTGTGTTGTAGCGCCGCTGCGGTGGCAGCGCACATGGGCTGCGTGTATTATTTTTCTGCAGCCCGGGTCCGCGATTCGGGTCCACGATTCGGAGATTTTCTCAATATCGGTGAGAGTGAGTCGTAGACGATGTCAGATCAAGTTACGGGAACCGTGAAATGGTTCAACGATGCAAAGGGTTTCGGTTTCATCTCGCGGGAAGGTGAGCGCGACGTATTCGTCCATTTTCGTTCCATCCAGATGGATGGGCGCAAGACCCTCAGGGAAGGACAGCAGGTGAAGTTCACGATCGGAGACGGGATCAAGGGGCCGCAGGCGGAAAACGTCGTCCCCCTGTAAAACGTGCGTCCGACGAATATCGAAAGCCCGGCAGGCAAGCTCGCCAGCCGGGTTTTTTTTCGGCAAAAGAAACCCGGCTCGCGCCGGGTCGAATGATAACGATGCTGTCCGGGTTACGCGCGCTTCAGCGCGCGCCGGACAAATTGGTGATCAGCGCGGCAAGCCCCCAAGGCGCATGATCGTTTCTGCCGGTCCCCCGTGCATTCGGGCGTTCAAGCTGATGTGTGGGTGAGCCACGAGACTGAATGCGTCTGAATCTGTGGCTATGCGACCGGTCGCAAACCGGCGCGGGTGCGCGTGCTGGCGAGATCGCGTGAGCGTGGAGCAGAGGTTGCGCTTTACGTCGTCCATGACAAAAGACTCCATTGTTCCGGCCTGCGGGTCGTCTGCATCCGGGGGTGGGAGGATCGGGGCCCTGATTGGGCAAAGAGGGGCAGGGCCCCGATTCTTCCCGCTAACTGCTACCAGTCAGTTAGTTTCTTTCACCCAGATATATACAAGAATCGGGCCAGCTCTTGGTGATTCGTAGAAGTCTCTGTAAAACAATCAGATAGTAACTATGGCGAGCGGCGCACGAATGGCCTGCCAGCGCGAGACGGCCGAATTCTGTCAGCCGGGTTGACGTTTTTTGTCAGTTGCAGTCGCGCAGTGGAGCGGCGTCGGACTACAAGGGCTCCAGCCAGCCCCAGCGGTCCTGTGTCTGCCCCGTGAACAGGCCGAAGAAGGCGTCCTGCAGCCGCCGGGTCAACGGGCCGCAGCCGCCGTTGCCGATCGTCATGTGGTCCACCTGGCGCACGGGCGTCACTTCCGCCGCGGTCCCGGTCATGAAGATCTCGTCGGCGGCATAGAGTTGCTCCCGCGCGATGGGGGTCTCCAGCGTCTGGATGCCGAGCTGTTGGGCCAGCGTCATGACCGTGTCGCGGGTGATCCCGCTGAGGATGGAGGCAGCGGCCGGAGGCGTGAGCAGGCGGTTCCCGGCCACCAGGAAGATGTTCTCGCCCGCGCCTTCGCTCAGCAGGCCGTCGGTGCCGAGCCCGATGCCTTCCTCGAAACCGCGGTCGCGCGCCTCGAAGCCGATCAACTGGCTGGACAGGTAATTGCCGCCGGCCTTGACGCCGGGCGGCATGGTGTTCGGGGCGAGCCGGTTCCAGGAGGTGATGCAGGCCTTGATGCCGTTCTTCAACCCTTCCTCGCCCAGGTAGGCACCCCAGGGGCTGACCATGATGGCCACGTCGACGATATCGATTTTCCGGGGCATGACGCCGAGGCCGCAGTTGCCGCGGAAAACGATCGGCCTGATGTATACGCTCTTGAGGCCGCTGTCGCGCACGGTCTCGCGGCAGGCGGCGTGCAGTTCGTCCACGCTGTAATGCAGCGGGATGCGGTAGACGTCGGCCGAGTACTTGAGGCGCTTCAGGTGGTCGCGCAGCCGGAAAATCACCGTGCCGTCCGGCGTGTCGTAGGCGCGGATGCCCTCGAACACCGAGGAGCCGTAGTGCAGGGCATGGGTGGCCACGTGCACCATGCACTCGGAAGACTCCCGCAGCTTGCCGTTGAACCAGACGCGACCCTCGTTACTCATGGATTGATTCCTTTACATTGACTAATATGGATAATGCCTTCGGCAAGCCGGAAAGTATAAACCAAACGCCCGCCCGGAATGGAGCGAGGGCCGATCGCCATTACCATGTCCGTTGAGTCCATGCAGCCTTGAACCGCGAAGTCGCCCATCACCATCACCACGCGCCGCCCGACTACAGCCGGGCGTTCGCGGCGGGGGTCGCCCTCAACCTGGCTTTCGTCGTGGTCGAGGCGGTGTTCGGCATACTGTCCAACTCGCTGGCGCTGTTGACCGACGCCGGCCACAACCTGAGCGACGTGCTCGGCCTGCTGCTCGCCTGGGGCGCCGCGGCGCTGGCCGCGAAACGGCCGTCCACGCGGCGCACCTACGGCTATTCCCGGGCGACCATCATCGCCTCGCTGTTCAGCGGCCTGCTGCTGATGGGCGCGGTCGGGGCGATCGGCTGGGAGGCGTTCAACCGACTGCTGGAGCCCGCGGCGCCGTCCGGCGGGACCATCATGATCGTCGCCGCCATCGGGGTCGTCATCAACACCGCCACGGCGCTGTTGTTCCTGTCAGGCAAGGACAGCGACCTGAACATCCGCGGCGCCTTCCTGCACATGGCGGCTGACGCCGCGGTTTCCCTGGGCGTGGTCGCCTCGGGCGCGCTGATCCTGTTCTTCGGTTTCGGCTGGATCGACCCGCTGATCAGCCTGGTGATCGCCGCCGTGATTTTCCTGTCGACCTGGGGCCTGCTGCGGGACTCGCTCGATCTGGCCGTCGACGCGGTGCCGCGCAACGTCGACCCTGGAGCCGTCCGCGCCTATCTGACGGGTCTGCCCGGCGTCCGGGCCATCCACGACCTGCACATCTGGCCGATGAGCACGACCGACACCGCGCTGACCGCGCACATGGTCATGGACGTATTTCCGGCGAATGACCAGTTTCTCGAGCAGATCGCTGCCGTGCTGCAGGAGCGCTTCGCGATCAAGCACCCGACCATCCAGCTGGAGCGCCATGACAGCGATGTAGTCTGCCGCCAGGCGGAACACTGCGCCGATTAGGCCATGTTCAGCGGGTTTTTCTCGCAAGCTTTCGTCTACCTGCTGGCCGCGGTGCTGGCGGTGCCGCTCGCCCGGCGGATGGGGCTCGGCTCAGCCCTCGGTTACATCCTGGCCGGAGTGGCCATAGGCCCCTTCGTGCTCGGGCTGGTCGGCCAGGAAACGCAGGACGTGATGCACTTCGCCGAGTTCGGCGTCGTGCTGATGCTATTCCTGGTCGGCCTCGAACTGGAGCCGCCGCTGCTGTGGCGCATGCGCGTGCCGATACTGGGCCTCGGCGGCGCCCAGGTCGCGCTCACCGCCGCCGCGTTCGCCGCGGCGGCGGTGCTGCTCGGTGAGTCGTGGCGGACGGCTGTCGCGGTCGGCCTGATCCTCTCCCTGTCATCCACGGCTATCGTGTTACAGTCGTTGAAAGAGAAAGGCTGGATGAGCACGGAAGCGGGCCGTGCCGGTTTCTCGGTGCTGTTGTTCCAGGACATCGCCGTGATTCCCATCCTCGCCGTTTTGCCCTTTCTTGCGGTGCCAGGCCTGGCCTTGCCGGGCCCTGGTTTGCCGGACTTGGGCGCGGCGATGGCCGAAGGGGCCGCTCACGCCGCCGCGCCCGAGCGGCCAGGCTGGTTGCAGGCCCTGCTGGTGCTGGGCGTGGTCAGCGGCATCGTGTTCGCCGGCCGCTTCCTGTTGCGACCGCTGTTTCACTGGATCGCTTCCACCCGCAGCCTCGAACTGTTCATCGCGACCGCGCTGGCGCTGATCGTCGGCATCACGCTGGCCACCGAGTATGCGGGCCTGAGCCCCGCCCTCGGCACCTTCCTGGCCGGCGTCGTGCTGGCGGAAAGCGAGTTCCGCCACGAACTGGAATCCAGCATCGAGCCCTTCAAGGGATTGTTGCTGGGGCTGTTCTTCATCTCGGTGGGCGCCAGCATCGATTTCGCCCTCGTCGCTGCGCAGCCCGCGCTGATCCTGGCGGCGGTCGCCGCGCTGGTCGCCATCAAGTTCGGGCTGTTGCTGCTGCTGGGCCGGCTGTTCGGCTTCAAGCTGGCGGACAGCCTGATGTTCGCTTTCATCCTGGCCCAGGGCGGCGAGTTCGCGTTCCTGCTGTTCTCGTTCGCTGTGCAGAACCGCGTCATCGGCAGCGAACTGTCGAACCTGCTGGTGGTCGTGGTGGTGCTGAGCATGGTGCTGACGCCACTCTTGTTCATTGCCTACGAGCGGCTGGTGCGCCCGCGTTTCATCGACTGCGTGTCCGCGCCGAAGGACGAGGACATCGAAACCGGGCCCAACCCCGTGATCATTGCCGGGTTCGGCCGCTTCGGCCAGATCGTGTCGCGGCTGTTGCGGGCGGACGGCGTGGAAACCACGCTGCTGGACCACGATTCCGCGCAGATCGAACTCACCGGGCGCTTTGGCTTCAAGGTGTTTTACGGCGATGCGAGCCACGTGCAGTTGCTGCAAGCGGCCGGGGCTGACAGCGCGAAGCTGCTGGTGATCGCCATCGACGACCGCGACAAGGCCGTGCAGATGGTGCAGTCGGCGAAGCAATTCTTCCCGCAGCTCAAAACGCTTGCGCGGGCCTATGACCGGTCACATGCCTACGAGTTGATGGATGCGGGCGCGGACGCGGTGACCCGGGAGACCTTCGGCTCGGCGCTGATCATGGGCGAAGAGGCCCTCAGGCTGCTGGGCTACGACGAAGCCCGGGCCTACCGCGTCATGCGCACCTTCAAGCGGCACGACGAGGACGGCCTGCGCAAGCTCTACGAGGTCTGGGGCGACGACCAGGCGTACGGACTGGGCGTGCGTCAAAGCGTCGAGCAGCTGGAGAAGGTGCTGCGGGACGATTCCGCGGAGACTGAAACCCGCTTTCGCGAAGCGTACCGCTTCATCCACAGCGCGGAGTCCCGGAACCCCGCCGACGATTGAGCCCGGGGCGGGTGAGTCAGTCCCGGCCCAGCCGCTCGCCGAGCCGCTGCAGCTGTTCCACGATGACGCCGTCGACGGCCGGCGCCAGACTCGTCAGGCCGCCTGGCGGATGGCCGAACACGCGGTAGGTAAAGGTCACGCGGCTGCCCTGCCCGGCCGGCTCGATGGTCCACGCCATGCGCCCCTGCACGGACATGCTCTGCAGCGGGCCGAGCGCGCCGTCGAAGCGGATTTCCGTGCCGGGCGCCAGGTAGATGATGCGCAGGTGCTCGGCAAACCCGCCGTTCGGCAGGCGCTCGCAGAAGCAGCCGCCGGGCTCGGCCCGCATGTAGAGATTGGCGGCCTCGCCGCTCCAGCTGTGGGCCGGGTTCCACCACTCATCGATGTGCGCGGTCAGCGTGCGGTAGACGACGTCCGGCCCGGCAGCCGTTTCCAGGCTGTGGCTGACGGTGAAAGCGTGCTCGCCCGACTCCAGGACCGCGGCGAACAGCGGCGTGGCCGGCGCGAGCGACAGGACGATCAGGGCGGCGCGCAGCATGCTGTGGATTTTCCTCGTGGTTACCCGAACCTGAACCTCAGGCCTGGTCGCGCCGGCCGTGATCCGCGATCACGCGGGCGACGCAGGTGGTGAGTTTCCGGGCGAAGGGGATGTGCAGGAACTCGTTGGGTCCGTGCGCGTTCGAGTTCGGCCCCAGCACGCCGGCGATCATGAACTGGGCCTGTGGGTAGAACTCGCCCAGCATGGCCATGAACGGAATGGTGCCGCCCTCGCCCATGTACATCACCCCGTGCCCGTAGGCCGCGCGCGAAGCCGCGTCCAGCGACGCTTCCAGCCAGGGCGCGATGTCCGGCGCGTTCCAGCCGGTGGCGGGGTGCTCGGGCTGGAACTCGACCCGGGCATTGTTCGGCGGGTTCGCTTCCAGCGTGGCCTTCATCAGGCGGCTGGCCTCCTCGCCGTTGATCGTCGGCGGCAGCCGCATCGAGAGTTTCAGCGCGGTGTAAGGCCGCAGCACGTTGCCGGCCGAGGCCAGCGGCGGCATGCCCTCGGCGCCGGTGACCGACAGGGCCGGCCGCCAGCTGCGGTTCAGGATGCGTTCGACGTTGTTCTCCACCTGCGGCTGGACGCCGGCGCAGAAGGGATAGGCCTGGCAGACGCCGTCGCCGAGGACCTCGGCCATGCGGCGCGTCTGTTCGATGCGCTGTTGCGGGATGTCGGCGTGGAAGTAATCCGGCAGGACCCGGCCGCTGTGCTCGTCCTCGAGCCGGCTGATCAACTGGCGGAGCACGCGGAAGCTGGACGGCACGATGCCGGACGCATAGCCCGAATGGACCCCTTCGGTCAGGACGTCGGCGCGCAGCGTGCCGGCCGCCATGCCGCGCAGGGAAACGGTGAGCCACAACTGGTCATAATTGCCGGCGCCGGAATCCAGGCACACCACCAGCGACGGCGTGCCGATGCGCTCCCTCAGGTGCTCGATGTAGTGCGGCAGGTCGTAGCTGCCCGATTCCTCGCAGGCCTCGATGAGCACCACGCAGCGCGCGTGCGGCAGCCGCTCCGCCCGCACCGCCATGATGGCGGTCAGCGAGGCATAGGCGGCATAGCCGTCGTCGGCGCCCCCTCGGCCGTAGAGCCTGTCGTCCTTGATGACGGGCGTCCACGGGCCGAGGCCGTCGGCCCAGCCGGTCATCTCCGGCTGCTTGTCCAGGTGGCCGTAGAGCAGGATGGTGTCGTCGCCCGCGCCCGGGATCTCGCCCGGGATCTCCATGAAGATCAGCGGGGTGCGCCCCGGCAGGCGCACGATCTCGCACGCCATGCCGGCAATGTCCTGCTCCGCGCACCAGGCGTGCACCTGCTTCACCGCATCTTCCATGTACCCGTGCTTCTCCCAGTCGGGGTCGAAGAGCGGCGACTTGTTCGGAATCCTGATGTACTCGACGAGTTCGGGCACGATGGTGTCCATCCAGACCTCATCGACGAATCTCTGCACTGCTATCTGGTCCATTGGTTTGCCTATGACTGAACGATTGCGAGCCCGATTGGCGTGATTATCGCACGGCCCCCGGCGAGATTCATGGCCGGGCCTCTTTTTTGGGGCCAAGCTCCGGCGGGTCTGCTATGCTTGCGACACCCCGACCCGCGCCGTGCGCGCGGCCGATCGGCACCCCGGACAATTCTGATAAGACTCGGAGGGCTTCGTGAGCACCCAAACCGGAGCAGTAAACGACCTGGGCATCCCGCCCGGGGAAATTCTCGGACACCCCAAGGCGCTCTGGCAGCTTTCCAATATCGAAATGTGGGAGCGCTTCGCCTATTACGGCATGCGCGCGCTGCTGGCTGTCTACGTCGCCACCACCTTTTTCGGCCACCTCGGCGACCAGGCCAACGCCGAGGCCAGCCTGGTGTACGGCGGCTACACGGCGCTGGTCTACGCGACCGGCATCATTGGCGGCTACATCGCCGACCACGTGCTCGGTTACCGGCGCTCGATCCTGCTCGGCGCGATCATCATGGCCGCCGGCCTGTTCGTGCTGCTGATCGAGGACCTGACCTGGTTCCTGGTGGGCCTGTCCCTGATCGTCGCCGGCAACGGCCTGTTCAAGCCCAACATCTCGACCATGATCGGAAAGCTCTATGTGCCGGGCGACGTGCGCCGCGATTCCGGCTTCACCATTTTCTACATGGGCATAAACCTCGGCGCCTTCATCGCACCGTTCATCACCGCGGCCTGGATCGGCGCGACCTGGGGCCTGAAGTGGGGATTTTTCGCCGCTGCCCTCGGCATGATCCTGTCGACGCTGTTCCTGGAAGTGGCCAAGCGATCGCTGGGCACCGTCGGTTTGCCGCCCAAGGGCAACGAAGGCTGGAGCCGGTTCTTCCTGGTGGGTCTCGGCGCGCTGGTGATGGCCATCGGCGTCTTTTTCCTGTTGTCCGCCAGCCGCATCCTCGGCGTGCTGCTGATCAACATCATGATGTTCGTCATCATCTATTTCTTCTCGGGCTGCTACCGGCGGGCGGGCGTCGTCATTGCCGTCGCCGTCGCCGCCTGGGTCGGGCTGCAGTTCCAGGCCTACGCCTCGGCGAACGAGACGGCGCCGTTCATGCAATACCTCGCCAGCTTCACCTACGACGCGGCGCCGTGGATCGCCTGGGGCATCGTCGTCGTGCTCGGCGCGGTCGTCTTCCTGGTGCGCCAGCTGGCCAGCGGCGACCGGGTACAAGTCCAGCGCTACATCGCGATGGTGATCCTGTTCCTCGCCAACGCCTGTTTCTGGGCCCTGTTCGAGCAGGCCGGCAGCTCGCTGAATTTCTTCGCGCGCGAGTTCGTGACGCCGGTGTACGGCAGCATGGAGACGTGGCAGGCCGGCGGCTTCGGCATATTCCAGTCGCTGAACCCGCTGTACATCCTGCTGTTTGCGCCCCTGTTCGCCGCCTTCTGGCCCTGGCTCGACAAGCGCAACGTCAATCCTTCCATTCCCAGGAAGTTCGCCCTCGGCCTGATCCAGGTCGCGCTGGGGTTCTATGTGCTGGTGTTCGCCATCGCGAACTTCCAGAACGCCGCCGGCCTGGTGCCCTGGATCTTCCTCGCATTCTGCTATTTGCTGCACACGACCGGCGAGTTGTGCCTGTCGCCGATCGGCCTGTCGATGGTGACCAAGCTCGCCGCGGAGAAGGAGACCGGCCTGGCCATGGGCGGCTGGTTCCTGTCCATCGCAATGGCCCAGTACATGGCCGGACTGATCGCCGCCATCGCGTCCGGCGGCGGGCACGGGCCGGAGGCGGGCGCCGCGATCACGCAATACTCGGACACGTACATGATGCTGTTCCTGGTAGGGCTGGGCTTCGGCGTCGCCTACCTCGTCGCCGCGCCTCTGATCAACAAGCTGATGCATGGCGTCAAGTAAACGGAGCGCCGCGGCCTGGGACCGGTTCGTCGAAGGCTACGTGGAGGAGCACCTGGCCGCTCATCCCGCCTTCGCCGTGGCGCAGGGCCGCCACGAGTACGACGGCCTGCTGCCGGACTGGAGCGGCGCTGGGATCAGGCGGGAAATCGCGCGCCTGCAACGGGCGCGCGCGAAAGCGCTGGCGTTCACGGACGAGGATCTCGGCGAGCGCGGTTGCTTCCAGCGCGAATACCTGGTGGCCGCGATCGACCGACACCTCTTCTGGCTGGACAAGGCCGGGTGGCCTTCCCGCAGTCCGGATTTCTACTTCGACTGGATGTCCGATTCGCTGGCCCCGGCGCCCTACGTGACGCTCGACTATGCGCCGCTGGCCGAGCGCCTGAAGGCCTACACGCGCTACGCGGCGAACATTCCGCGCGCCGCGGAACAGATCCGCGCCAATCTGCGCATGCCGATGCCGCGCACGGTGCTGCAGTATGGCATCGACTCCTTCGGCGGACTGGCCGAGTATTACCGTAACGACGTGCCGGCCGTGTTTGCGGATGTCCGGGACGCTGCCTTGCAGGCATCCCTGGCACGGGCCAACGCCGCGGCCGCGCACGCCATGCAGGAACTCGCGGACTGGCTGCGTTCCAACCTCGCTGACGCGACCGACGACTTTGCTCTCGGCGCCGAGCTGTTCCGCCAGATGCTCCACGACACCGAGCGGGTGGACATACCGCTCCATGAACTGGAGGCCATGGGACGGGCCGACATGCGTCGGAACCAGGCGGCCCTGGCCGAGGCCTGCCGCGAGTTCGCGCCCGGCGAGAGCATTCCCGGCTGTTTCGCCCGCATGGCCGGTCGCAAGCCGGCCGGGGGCGCGGTAGAGACCGCGCGGCTGCAGCTGGCGGAAACCAAGGCCTTCCTGCTCGAGCGGGGTCTCGTCAGCATTCCCGGGGACGAGGAGGCGGTGGTCGCCGAGGCGCCGGCGTACGCGCGCTCCAACTTCGCGTACATCAATATTCCCGGGCCCTGGGAGCACGACCAGCCGGCCGTGTACTTCATTGCTCCGCCGAACCCGGCCTGGCCCGACGAGGTCCGGCAGGCCTACGTGCCCGGCGAGGCGGACCTCCTGTTCACCTCGGTGCACGAGGTCTGGCCGGGGCACTTTCTCAACTTCGTGCACGCCAGGCGTTCCGACTGGGCATTCGGGCGGCTGTACGTGAGTTACGCCTTCGGCGAAGGCTGGGCCCATTATGCGGAGGAAATGATGCTGGAGGCCGGCCTGCGCGGAGCTTCCCCGGAAACCCGCATCGGCATGCTGAGTAACGCGCTGCTGCGCAACGTACGTTTCCTGTCGGCCATCGGCCTGCACACCGGAGGCATGACCGTGCGGGAGTCCGAGCGGATGTTCATGGAGGAAGCCTTCCAGGGTGAGGGCACCGCTCTGCAACAGGCCGCGCGGGGCACCTATGACCCGGCCTATCTGAATTACACGCTGGGCAAACTGATGATCCGCGAACTGCGCGAGGACTGGACCCGCGAGCGCGGGGGCCGCCGGGCATGGCGGGAATTTCACGACACCTTCCTTTCCTTCGGCGGGCCGCCGATTCCGCTGGTGCGGTCACGCATGCTGGAGATCGACTGATGCAACTGGAGTTTTTCGGGGCGGCGGCCGAGGTCACGGGGTCCTGCCATATCCTCCGCGTCGGCGCCAGGACGGTGCTGCTGGACTGCGGCCTGATCCAGGGCGGCAGGAGCGACGAGGCCCGCAACGCCGACCCCTTCCCCTTCGACGCCCGCCGCATCGACGCCGTGGTGCTGAGCCACGCGCACCTGGATCACTGCGGGCGCCTGCCCCTGCTGGTGAAACGGGGCTTCCGCGGGCCGGTATACGCGCAGGAGGCGAGCTGCGAACTGGCGGCCATCCTGCTGGCGGACGCGGCCCACCTGGCGGAGCGCGACGCCGAATACCGCAGCCGCAAGAGCGGCAAGCGGGTCAAGCCGCTGTACACGCTTGCCGAAGGCGAGCGGGTCATCCGGCAGATGCGTGGCGTCAAATACCGCCAGGTGTTCGAGGTGGTGGAGGGCGTGCGGGTGCGTTTCCGCGACGCGGGGCACATCCTCGGCTCCTGCGCGGTCGAGCTGTGGGCGCAGGAGCAGGGGCTGGAACGGAAGCTGGTTTTTTCCGGCGACCTCGGCCAGTACGATGCGCCCATCCTGAAGGATCCGGAGCCCATCGACCAGGCCGACCTCGTGCTGATGGAAAGCACTTACGGGGGCCGCCTGCACCGGCCTCGCGAAGACACCATCGAGGAACTCGGCGGGATCCTGACCTCGGCGCGCAGCCGGCAGGGCAATATCCTGGTCCCCGCCTTCTCGATCGGCCGCAGCCAGGAGATCCTGTACCAGCTGGGTAAACACTACGAGGCCTGGGACCTGGGCCGTTTCAGGATTTTCCTCGACAGCCCGATGGCGATCGAGGCCTCCAGGGTCTACTGGGAGTACAGCCACCTCTACGACGAGGAGGCGACGCGCCTGCGGCTCGACCACGACGGCATGCCCCTGCTGCCCAACCTGAAGCTGAGCCGGGCGGCCGAGGAGTCGATGGCGATCAATGAAATCAAGTCGGGCGCCATCGTGATCGCCGGCAGCGGCATGTGCAACGGCGGCCGCATCGTGCACCATCTCAAGCACAACCTGGGACGCGAGGAGACGCAGGTGCTGATCACCGGCTACCAGGCGCAGGGCACGCTTGGCCGGCGGCTGGTCGATCGCGACCGGACGGTGCATATCCACGGACAGGACATCCCGGTGCGCGCGACCGTGCATACCCTCGGCGGCCTTTCGGCCCACGGCGACCAGGACGACCTGGCGCGCTGGTACGAGTGCATCGAGAACCGCCCGCCGGTCTGCCTGGTCCACGGCGAAGTCGAGGCGCAGGAGGCCTTCAGGTCCTATCTGGCCAAGCGCAATGGCGCAACGGTGCGCCTGCCGAAGCCAGGGGACACGCTGGATCTGGCGAGTTTGTAGGACCGAACCTTGTTCGGGAAATCGGCGCCCGGGGTCGCGAACGAGGTTCGCTCCTACGGATTACCCCCAAGCGCCAGGTCGCGATCAGCCCTGACGTGCCTGGAGAACCCCCACCACATCGGCCAGAGACAGTTCCCCGGCCCGCAACAGGACCAGGAGGTGATACAGCAGATCGGCCGCTTCCCCGGCCAGTTCGTCGCGCTCGCCCGCGACGGCCGCCAGCGCGGTTTCCACGCCTTCCTCGCCGACTTTCTGGGCGATCCGCTTGATCCCGGACTCCAACAGCCGGGTGGTGTAGCTGTCGGCGGGGCGAGCGGCGTCGCGCTGCGCGATCAGGCGCTCCAGTCCGGCGAGCAGGGCCAACCCGGGTGCGACCGGCGCTTCCGCATCGAAGCAGGTAGCGGTGCCGCGGTGGCAGGCCGGCCCTGCGGGCCGTGCCAGCACCAGCAGACAGTCGCTGTTGCAGTCCGCGTGCACGGCGACCAGGCACAGGCGGTTGCCGGAGGTCTCGCCCTTGGTCCAGATCTGCTGGCGGCTGCGGCTCCAGAACGTTACGAAGCCGCTGTCCAGGCTGCGCTTCAACGCCTCGGGGTTCATCCAGGCAAGCATCAGGACGCGCCCGTCGAACGCGTCCTGGATGATGGCGGGGAGCAAGCCGGCCGCCTTGCCCCAGTCGAGCGCGGTGGCGTCGAGCACATTCCGTATCAGCATGGGCGCACCTCGATGCCGGCCGCGGCCAGCTGGAGTTTCAGTTCGGGTATGGCGAGTTCGCCGGAGTGGAATACGGTCGCGGCCAGCGCTGCGTCGACGTCGGCCTGCCGGAACACCGCGGTGAAGTGCGCTGCCGTGCCGGCGCCGCCGGATGCCACCAGCGGAACCGGCAGCCGTTCGCGCGCAGCGATCAAGTGCGGAATGTCGTAGCCATCGCGCGTGCCGTCGGACGACATGCAGTTCAGCACCACCTCGCCGGCGCCGCGCTCGACCACTTCGCGCAACCAGTCCAGGGTCCGGCGTCCCGGCGCGCGCATGCGGTCCGGGTCGCCGGTGTGGGAGCGTACCGTGTAAGCCCCGCCGTCCGCGATCGAATCGACGCCGACGACGACGCACTGGCTGCCGAATGCCCGGACCAGCCGGTCGATCAGGGTCGGGTCCTCCAGCGCCGGCGTGTTCACCGAGATCTTGTCCGCACCCTGGTTCAGCACCCGCGCGGCGCTTTCGACGCTGCGGATTCCGCCCGCGACGCAGAACGGGATGTCGATGGTCTCCGAGACCCGCCGCACCCAGCCCACGTCGACACTGCGCCCCTCGGGGCTGGCGGTGATGTCGTAGAAGACCAGTTCGTCCGCGCCTTGCTCGCGGTAACGGGCGGCCAGCTCGATGATGTCGCCCATCACGCGGTGGTCGCGAAAGCGCACGCCCTTGACCACCTGCCCGTCGCGCACGTCCAGGCAGGGAATGATGCGCCGCGCCGGCCCGCGCGTTCCCGGCGGCGTCACGCGAGGCTCTCCAGCGCTTCGGCAGCCGTGAAGCAACCTTCCAGCAGGGCTTTGCCGATGATGGTCGCGGCCACGCCGGTTCCGGCCAGGTTCCGCAGGTCGACGAGACCGCTGACGCCCCCCGAGGCCTGCACTTCCAGATCCGGGTAGCGCGCGGTGATCTCGCTGTAAAGCTCGAGGTTCGGTCCGGCCAGAGCGCCGTCGCGGCCGATATCGGTGCAGAGCAGGTGCCGCAAACCCAGGCCGGCATAGAAGTCCAGCAATTCCCAGAGACTCTGGCCGGAGTCGCGGGTCCAGCCATGGGTGCGCGGCCGCGGCACCCCGTCCTCGTCGATGCGCACGTCCAGGGCGGCGACCAGCCGCCCGTGCCCGAAGCTGTCCAGCCAGGCGGCGAAGTCTTCCGGATGGGTCACGCAGAGGCTGCCAACGACGACGCGCCGGGCGCCATGGTCGATCCGCAAGCGGATGTCGCTCTCGCTGCGCACGCCGCCGCCGGTCTGGATGGCCTGGGTGGCGCCGTCGAGCAGGCGCAGAAGCGGCCGCAGGTTTGCCTTGGGGCCGTCCCTGGATGCCGCCAGGTCCACGACGTGCAGCCACTCGGCGCCCTGCGCGGCGTAGTCCGCCGCCAGTCGCTGCGCGTCGAGGTCGTAGACCTTGCACTTCGCGAAATCGCCGTGCAGCAGGCGCACGCAGCTGCCATCCAGCAGATCGATGGCGGGAATGATGGTCATGCTCATCGGTCCACGACCTCCACGAAGCTGCGCAACAATTCCGCGCCCGGACCCGCCGAGCGCTCGGGGTGGAATTGCGTGCCCCGGAAATTGTCGCGGCGCACGATCGCGCTGAAGGGCTGCCCGTGAATGCAGGTGGACAGCGTCCAGTCGCCCACCGGCGCGGCGTAGGAATGTACAAAATAGAACCACCTGCCTTCGAGCGACGCAGTCAGCGGATCGGAGCGCAGGCCGTGCACTTCGTTCCAGCCCATGTGCGGCACCCGCAGGCCCGGGCCCTCCTCCAGGCGCCGCAGCCGGGCGGGAATCAGGCCGAGCAGGCGGGCGTCGTCTTCCTCGGAGGACTCGAACAGCAACTGCATGCCGAGGCAAATGCCGAGCACCGGCTGGCGCAGCTGCCGGATGACATCGACCAGTCCGTGCAGGGCGAGCGCCTCCATGGCCCGCCCGGCGGCCCCGACGCCGGGCAGGATGACGCGGTCGGCCGCGCGGATCGCGGCGGCGTCGGCGGTGAATACCGGGTCGGCGCCCAGCCGCCTCAACGCGTGCAGCACGGAGGAAATATTGGCGCCGCCGCTGTCGACGACCGCGACCGACATCAGAGCAGCCCCTTGGTGCTGGGCACAGCGCCGCCGCTGCGCGCCAGCGCGGGGCGCAGCGCGCGGCCCATGCCCTTGAACAGTGCTTCGATCATGTGGTGGGTGTTGTCGCCCGTGACCCGCAGGTGGGCGGCGGCCCCCAGCGCCTGGCTGAGCGAGGCGAAGAAGTGCCGCACCATCTCGGTCGACAATTCACCTACCCGGTCACGGGGAAACCGGGCTTCGAACGAGAACGCGGGGCGGCTGGACAGGTCGATGGCGACCTGCGCCAGGGATTCGTCCATCGGCAGCAGGAAGCCGTAGCGCCCGATGCCGCGACGGTCCCCCAGCGCCTGGTTCAGGGCCTGGCCCAGCGCCAGCGCACAGTCTTCCACGGTGTGGTGCTCGTCGATCTGCAGGTCGCCGCGGCACTCCAGTTCGAGGCGGAAGCCGCCGTGGCTGGCCAACTGGTCGAGCATGTGGTCGAAAAACCCGATACCCGTGGACACGCGGCTGACGCCGCCCGGCTCGGCGTCGAGATCGACGAACACCCGGATGTCGGTCTCGCGCGTCTTGCGCGCCACGCTGGCCTGCCGCGGCCGGTCGACCAGCCGATGCGCGATCGCCGCCCAGTCCGCGCATTCGCCACCCAGGCGAAGTCCGCCGATGCCCATATTGGCGGCCAGCTGCAGGTCGGTTTCGCGGTCGCCGATCACCCAGCTGTCGGCGAGGTCCAGTTCGCCGGACTTCAGGTAGTCCAGCACCATGCCGATGCCCGGCTTGCGTGTCGGCGCGCCGTCGTGCTCGAAGTGCGGGTCCACGTGCACGGCGCTGAACTGCACGCCCTGCGAGGCGAACAGCTGGAGCATTTTGCGCTGGGGCACCTCGTAGTCCGGGGTGGGGAAGGAGTCGGTGCCGAGCCCGTCCTGGTTGCTGACGATGACGAATTCGTAGCCGTCCTGCGCCAGGCGGAGCAGGGCCGGAATCACGCCGGGCACCAGTTCGAGCTTTTCCAGCGAGTCGATCTGCTCGTCGGGCGGTTCGACGATCAAGGTGCCGTCGCGGTCGATGAACAGTATGCGGCGCTTGCGTGCGTTCATCTCCGCTGCCCCCATTCGTCCAGCAGGGTGGACAGGGCCGCGATCTCCTCCCGCGTGCCGACCGTGATGCGGATGTAGCCGCGCAGCAGCGGCTCGGCCGGAAACCCGCGCAGGATCACGCCGCGCTCGGCGCAGAACGCCAGCAGCGCGGCGGCCGGATCGGCTGCGGAATCGGCCCCGGAATTGACCCCGCCACCAACGCGCGCCAGCACGAAATTGGCCTCGCCGGGGATGACCTCGCACAGAAAAGTCCGGCCGGCCAGGGTTTCGAGCAGGGCCGTCTTGTTGCGGGCGACTTCCGCCAGCAACTGGCGCTGGCGCTCGAGCATGTCGTCCTGCAGCATGCGCAGGGCGAGCGCGATGACGGGGCTCGGCAGCGGGTAGGGCGCGATCACGCGCCGCAGCAGGGCGATCAGGCCCGGCTGCGCCAGCACCGCGCCGCAGCGCAGGCCGGCCGCCGCCCAGGCCTTGGACAGCGTGCGCAGCACCGCCAGGTTCTCGTGCTCGTCGATCAAGGCGGCGCTGGAGGGCAGCCCGCAGAATTCGGCATAGGCCTCGTCCATCACGACCACGGCGCGGCCGCGCGCCTGCTCCAGTAGTTCCAGCAACAGCTCCTGCCCGACGCCGTCGCCGCTGGGGTTGTTGGGCGAAGTGAGGAAGACCAGCTTGATGCCTGGGTCCGTGCGCAACGCGGCGAGCAGGGCCGGGCCGTCCAGCCGGAAACCGTTGGCGGGCGAGCGCGGCAGGGACACGATGGCGGCGCCCTGGGACTGGGCGGCGATCCGGTACATGCCGAAGGTAGGCGGGCAGATCAGCACTGCGTCCCGGCCCGCCCGGCAGAAGACCCGCGTCAGCAGGTCGATGCCCTCGTCGCTGCCCCGGGTCACCAGCACCTGGTCGGGGCGCGTTCCATAGAGCGCCGCCAGGCGCTCGACCAGCGCTTGCGGTTGGGGATCGGGGTAGCGGTTGAGGCCGGCCCCGGCCAGCAGCGAGCGGGGCGCCTCGTTGGCATTCAGCAATATGCCTCGCGCCGGGGCCTCCGTGCGCGCCGAGGAATAGGGTTGCATGGCGACGATCTCCGGCCGGGCCAGCGCCTCGATGTTCATCCCGTCACCTTTTCCAGTCTGGATCTGACCGCCATGCGGTGAGCTTCGAGACCCTCGATCGCCGCCAGTTTCTCCGCGGTCGGGCCGACCAGGGCCAGCGCTTCCCGGCTGGCCTGTTGGATGGTCATGCGGCGCATGAAATCGCCGACCCCCAGCGCGCCGTGCGAACGCGCCCAGCCATAGGTCGGCAGCACATGGTTGGTCCCGGAGCAATAGTCGCCGAGCGATTCCGGCGTCCACGGGCCGACGAACACGGAACCGGCATTGCGCGCCCGTTCCGCCAGGGCGGACGCGTTGGCCGTGTTGATGATCAGGTGCTCCGGCGCGTACTCGTTGGAAATCTCCAGCGCGGTGTCCAGGTCGTCCACCCGCACGATGCGGGACCCGGCGAGCGAGCGCCGCAGGATGTCCGCGCGCGGCGACTCCGGAGCCAGCCGCTGCAGCCAGGCGATCACGGCGGCGGCCAGCGCGTCGCTGTCGGTCAGCAGCACCACCTGGGAGTCGGGGCCGTGCTCGGCCTGCGACAGCAGATCCCAGGCGGTGTGCTCGGGATCGGCGCCGGCATCGGCGATGACCAGAACTTCCGAGGGGCCGGCCGGCAGGTCGATGGCGGCGCCGCGCGGGTCTTGCGACACCTGCTGTTTCGCCTCGGTCACGTAAGCATTGCCGGGCCCGAAGATCTTGACGCAGCGCGGGACGGTCCCGGTGCCATAGGCCATGGCCGCGATGGCCTGGGCGCCGCCCACGCAGAACGCGCGCGTCACGCCGCACAGCTGGGCGGCGGCCAGCACCTCGTCCGGGATGCGCCCACTCCGGCTTCCGTTGCGGCGCCCATCCCGACTTGGCGGCGAACACATCACGATCTCGGCGCATCCCGCCAGTACCGCGGGAATGGCCAGCATCAGGACCGTCGACACCAGCGGCGCGCTGCCCCCCGGAATGTAGAGCCCGACCGGGCTCAGCGGCTGGTAGCGCACTTCGCAGCTGAGGCCCGGAGCGGTCTCGACCCGCTGGTCGCGGGGCAGGTCGGCGCGGTGAAATGCCTCGATGCGCCCGGCGGCGTCGTGAATCGCCCGCCGTAATGAGTCCTCCACGCGGGCGGCCGCGGCCGGCAGCTCGTTCGCAGAAACTTCGAGGAACTCCGGGGCCACCCCGTCGAACTGCAGGCTCAGTTCGGCCAGGGCCGGGTCGCCTTCGTCGCGAACCCGGCGCAGGATCGCGGCCACCGATGTCGACAGACCGGAATCGCGGCCCGCCGGGCGCTCCAGCAGCCGCTTACGTTCCGGGGCGCTGAGCGCCCGCCAGTCGATGGTGTGCAGATCGATGGTCATGGTTTGTTCAGGCAAGCATCTTTTCCACGGGCAGCACCAGGATGGCGGAGGCGCCGGCGGCCTTGAGCGCCTCGAGGTGCTCCCAGAATACGGCCTCGCCGCAAACGGCATGCACGGCGATGCGGTCCGACCCTTCCAGCGGCATGATCGAGGGATGCTCCACGCCCGGCAACAGTTCGGTAATGCGTTGCAGCGCCTCGCGCGGCGCGTGCAGCATCACATACTTGCTTTCGGCGGCCTGCAGGACGCCCTCCAGCCGTGACAGCAAGCGCTGCAGCAAGGCCCGTTTCTCGTCGGAAATGCCGTTTACCCTGCCGTACAGCGCGGCCTCGCTGTGCATCAGCACGTCGAGTTCCCGCAGGTGGTTGGCGCGCAGCGTGGTTCCGGTCGAGACCAGGTCCGAGATCGCGTCGGCCGTGCCGAGGCCGGGGGCGATTTCCACCGAGCCCGACAGCTCGACGATGGTTGCGCGCACGCCGCGCTGTTCGAGCAGGTGGCGGGTCAATTCCGGATAGCTGGTGGCGATGCGCGCGTCTTGCAGTTCTTCCACGGTAGACACAGCGCGGTCCTCCGGCACCGCGACGGACAGCCGGCAATGGCCGAAGCCGAGCCGGCGCAGGCAGTTCAGCTGTGACTGGCCGGCGCGCTCGAGCATGACCTCGTTGGCGGTGTTTTCGCCCACGATGCCCAGTTCGCAGACCCCGTCGAGCAGCAGACGCGGGATGTCGTCGTCGCGCACCAACAGGAGATCCACGGGAAAGTCCTGGCCGTACCAGAACAGCTGATCCTTGCTGCGGGCGAATTTCAGCCCGCAGCTGCGCAGCACTTCCTGGGAGCGCTCCGCCAGCCGCCCGGACTTTTGTATTGCGACCCGCAACCGGCTCATGCTGTCTTGCTCCCCAGCCGCTGCAACGCGGTACGGTAACCGCCGCTGCCCCGCTCGATGTAACGCGCCACGCGGCCAATGGTCGTGACGCTGACCTCCGTCAGGTCGCGGATGTCGCGGTAGGTGTACCCCCGGTCCAGCAATTGGGCGACGCGCCAGCGGTCCACCATGGCCTCGAGTTCGGCCGGGGTGCAGAGGTCCTCCAGAAATTCCTTGACCTCCTGGGCGGTTTCCAGCGACAGAAGGGCCTCGGAGAGGGTGCGGGCCGCGGCGCGCAGGTCGGGTTCCTGATTCTGGTCGTGACGTTTCATGCTGTTCCAATGTACTAATGTGTTAATACATTGGCATGATACCCCAGCGAACCGGTCCCTGCAAGCACGGGTTTAAACCATTCGCCGTTGACGGGCATCCAACGGTCAGGACAATGAATTCCTGACCTGGTGAGGACATGACAATGAAAACAGGATTGTGGACTTTGGCGGCGCTCCTGTCGCTGTCCATGACGGCGGCGGCCGATGTCGAGGTAACCGAGGAGATGACGTTTGACGTCAATCCCGGCGCCCGCGTCAGCCTGGAGAACATCAACGGCGACATCACCATCACCGGCGGTTCCGGCGACCAGGTGAAGGTTACGGCCCACAAGAAGGCCGGCAAGCAGGAATACCTGGACGAACTGAAGGTGGTGACCGATGCCGACGCGGACTATGTGCGCATCGAAACCCGGCACCCCAAGAGTGAAAGCAGCTGGTTCAACTGGGGCGGTGACGGTGGCGGCAGCGTGTCGTACGAACTGACCGTTCCGGCCGGCGTCAGCCTCGACGCGATCGAAACCGTGAACGGCGACGTCCGGATCCGCGCGGTCAGCGGGACCGTCAAGGCGGGCACGGTCAACGGCGGCCTGGAGGTCGAGAACCTCTCCGCGGATGTCAGCCTGGAAACCGTCAACGGAACGATCACGGCCGACTTCGACGCGCTCGGCGCCGACCAGCGCGTGGACGCGGAGGCGGTCAACGGCCGCATCGAACTGCTGCTGCCCGCCGACGCGAGCGCCCGGGTCGATGCCGAGACGGTGAACGGCAGCATCGATGCAGACGACTTCGGGCTCGAGCCGGAAAAGGGTTTCATCGGCCGCGACCTGTCGGGTGAGATCGGCGGCGGTGACGCCCGGATTTCGCTCGATACCGTTAACGGCTCGATCAAGATCCGCAAGAAGTAAGCACGCCCTACCTTTCCTCTGTTGCGCCCGGCCGTCCCGGCCGGGCCTTTTTTTGTTGTGGGAGCGCACGCGCTACGGCACTCCGCCAGCGCTTCTTTGCCTGCGGCAAAACCGTACCGGCTCCGTTGCCTGCGCTTGCGCGCGACTACTGCCTTTGTCGGCCGCAAGCGGCCTCCTACGTCCGCTGATTAACTTTTGCGAGTGCCTGATATATCATTGGCCATCACACCAGTCGGTCGAATCGAACAGCATGTCCAGCATCCAGTGGCGCGGGGTGTTTCCGGCCCTTACAACCCAGTTCACCGCGGCCGACGCCATCGACTGGGGCGGGCTGGAAAGCCACCTCGAATTCCAACTGGAGGCCGGCGTCCACGGCCTCATCATCCTCGGCTCCCTGGGTGAAAACGCCACCCTGTCGGCGGATGAAAAGCTCGAAATGGTCCGCTTTTTCGCCCGCGCCGAACGTCGCGGGCGGCCGCTGCTGGCCTGCGTCGCGGAAGCGTCCACGCGGGACGCCAAGGCTTTCGCCCGGGCGGCCGAACAGGCCGGCGCCGATGGCCTGATGCTGTTGCCGCCGATGCGTTACGCCAGCGATCGGCGGGAAACCCACGCCTACCTGCATGACGTGGCGGCGGCCAGCGGCTTGCCGATCATGCTCTACAACAACCCGCTGGCCTACGGCACCGACCTGGCCCCCGAGGATTTCGCCCGGCTGGCCGACAACCCTCGCTTCGAGGCGATCAAGGAGTCGTCCGGCGACACCCGCCGCATCTCGAGCATCCGGCGGCTGCTCGGCGACCGCTTCTCCCTGTTCTGCGGCGTGGACGACCTGGCGTTCGAGTGTTTTTCGCTGGGCGCGGTCGGCTGGGTCGCGGGGCTGGTGGGGGCCTTCCCGCGGGAAACGGTGCGGCTCTGGGAGCTGTGCCAGCAGGGCCGCTGGGATGCCGCGCGCGAACTGTATGACTGGTTCCTGCCGCTGCTGCACCTCGATGTCGGGACCAAGTTCGTCCAACAGATCAAGCTGGTGGAGGCCCTGATGGGCGTCGGCAGCGCGAAAGTGCGCGCGCCCCGCCTGCAGCTGGGCGAAGCCGACGCCTCGCATGTCGAGAAAATCCTGTCCGAAGCCCTGGAGCACCGTCCCGCGCCATGACGGCCGGCGGTCCAGCGGCAACGCCCAGCCTGGCGGAACAGGCCTACCGCGTGCTGGAACAGAAACTCGTTTCCCTGGAATTGCCGCCGGGCGCGGTCATCTCCGAGAGCCAGCTGATCGACCTGACCGGACTCGGCCGGACGCCGGTGCGCGAAGCCATGCAGCGCCTGGCCAACCAGGAGCTGTTCGAGGTGATGCCCCGCAAGGGGCTGCTGGTGGCGCCGGTCAGCCTCCCCGGCATGCTGCAAATCCTCGAAACCCGCCGGCCGCTCGAGCGCGTCATCGTGCACCGGGCCGCCCTGAACGCCCGCGACGAGCAGCGCAGCGGGTTGGCGGCGGTCGCCCGCGACATGGCCATCGCGCACGACAATCTCGAGGTCTTCCTGCGCCTCGACCAGGACCTGGATCGCTTGCTGGACCTGTGTGCCGGCAATCCCTTTGCCAGCGCGGCGGTCGCGCCGCTGCGCAGCCACTGCCGCCGCTTCTGGTATTACTACCGGCAGCGCGTGCAGTTGTCCGATGCGATCTCGGCGCAGGCCAAGATGGCGCGGCTGATCGCCCGGCGCGACCATGCCGGCGCGCAAAAGGCCGTGGACGCCTCGATCGCGGTGCTCGAACGCCTGGTGGCCAGTGTCGACCGGCTTGGCTGAGCGCGCGGGCCAGCAAGCAACTGGTCCGCGCTGCATCGTGGTCGGCGCGGGCACCGTGGGCGCTTCCTGCGCCTGGTTCCTGCAGCGCCGGGGCGCGCAAGTTACCCTGATCGACTCTCAGTTGCCGGGGCAGGCGACCAGCTTTGGCAACGCCGGCTGCATATCCAAGACGTCGGTCTTTCCCTTTTCGCAGCCCGGCGTCATCCGCAAGCTGCCCGGCTGGCTGCTGGACCCGCATGGTCCGGTGCGCATCCGCTGGTCGCAGCTGCCGTGGGTCGCGCCCTGGCTGTACCGGTTCTGGCGGGCCGGCTCGGTTCGCCGGGTCGAGGAGATCGTCGCGGCGCTGGTTGCGCTGATGGAGCATACGGTGCGCGACTTCGACGACATTCTCGCCGGCACCGCCAGCGAGGCTCTCCGGCAAGCGCGCGGCATGGTCCTGTTGTATGACCGGCCAGGCGACTTCCGGGCGGATGCCTGGAAGTACCGGGAACGGGACCGCCTGGGATTGAGCTGGCGGCCGCTGCCGCGCGAGGAACTCGCGGAGCTGGAACCCTGCATCCGGCTCGGTGACGGGGTGGCGCTGTTCGAACCGCTCTGGCAACACGTCACCGATCCCGGCGGCCTGACCCGCCGCTTCGCGGACGCCGCCGTTGAACGCGGCGCCAGCTGGGTCCAGGATCGCGTGCGTGCGGTCGCGCTCCGGCCTTCCGGGGTAACCGTGACCATCGGCGGCGGGCAAGTGCTCGAAGCCGAGCGCCTGGTGCTGGCCACGGGCGTTTGGTCGAACCAGCTGCTCGGCCAGTTCGGCCTGCGCGCGCCGCTGCTGGCCAAGCGCGGTTACCACACGATGTTCGCGGACCCGGCCATCGCGGTCTCGCGGCCGGTGATGTCGGCATCCCGCCACGTGCTGCTGACCCCGATGACGAGCGGTCTGCGCGTGAGCGGGACCGCCGAGTTCGCTCGCCTGGACGCGCGGCCTGACTACGCGCGGGCCCGCGCCCTGGTCGCCAGCGCGCGCCACTTCGCCCCCGGGCTCGGCGGCAGCGGAATCAGCGAGTGGATGGGCCAACGGCCGATGCTGCCGGACTCCCTTCCGGTGCTCGGGCCGGTGCCGCGACACCCGCAGATCCTGTGCGCTTTCGGGCATGGGCACTACGGCCTGACCCAGGGCCCGACCACCGGCCGAATCATCGCGAGCCTGGCCTTCGACGAAGACCCGGGTATCGACCTTGCCCCCTTCGCGATCACGAGGTTCTGAGGGAGCGCACATGCCCAGGCCCGTCCGCACCAGCTTCCACTGCATCGACGCGCACACCTGCGGCAACCCCGTGCGCCTGGTCTACCGCGGCGGCCCGGAACTGCACGGCGAGACCATGCTCGACCGGCGGCAGCACTTCATGGCCGAGTACGACTGGATCCGCACCGCCCTGATGTTCGAGCCGCGCGGACACGCGATGATGTCGGGCAGCATCCTCTACCCGAGCACGCGCGAGGACTGCGACGTTGGCGTGCTGTTCATCGAAACGTCCGGCTGCCTGCCGATGTGCGGCCACGGCACCATCGGCACCGTGACCATCGCGGTGGAGAACCGGCTGGTGCAGCCGCGGGTGCCGGGCCGTCTCGACCTGGAGACGCCGGCCGGCAGGGTGCAGGTGAGCTACCGCGAGGAGCACGGCAAGGTGCGATCCGTGCGCCTGACCAACGTGCCCTCGTTCCTGCACTCGCGCGGTCTCGAGGTTGAGTGCCCGGAACTGGGCGGGCCGCTGCAGTTCGACGTGGCCTACGGCGGCAATTTCTACGCGATCATCGAGCCCCAGCCGGGCTACGCCGACCTGGAACAGTTGTCCGCGGCGGACATCGTCCGTCTCAGCCCGTTGCTGCGCGAGCGGATCAACGCGCGCTACCGCTTCAGCCATCCCGACGACGCGCGCCTGGCGCACTTGCGCCACGTGATGTGGACCGGGCGCCCGCGCCGGCCGGATTCCGACGCGCGCAACGCCGTGTTTTACGGCGACGCGGCAATCGACCGCTCGCCCTGCGGCACCGGCACCTCGGCGCGCATGGCCCAACTGGCCGCACGCGGCCAGCTGGCGGCAGGCGACGAATTCGTGCACGAGAGTTACATAGGCAGCCAGTTCAAGGGCCGCGTCGAAGGCCCGGCACGCGTCGGCGAGTACCCGGCCATCGTGCCCAGCGTCGAAGGCTGGGCACGGGTTTACGGCCACAACCTGATTACCGTGGACCCGGACGACGACCCGTTCTGGGCGGGCTTCACGGTTACCTGAGGAGCATGCAGATGAGAATCGCGATCGAACGTATGGGCGGGGTGGCTCTGTGCCTGTGCGCGCTGGCGGCGCTGCCGGGGCCGGCCCTGGCCGCCGCCGACGGCGACCGCTTCAGGGCCATCTACGAGAAGGAGTGGGCCTTCAGGCTGCAGGAGTTCCCGCAGTTCGCCTCCTACGTGGGCGTGCACGATTACAGCGACCGCATGGGCCGCGTCTCCGAGCAGGACCAGGCTCGCCGGCACGCATTCTGGAAGGGCATTCGCGCGGAGCTGGACGGCGTCTCCTGCGCGCGCCTGGAGCGGGATGAATGCATCGACTACCGCATCTTCGTCGCGCAAATGGACAACTTCATCGCCGGCTACGAGACACAAAGCTACCTGATCCCGTTCAACAGCGACTCCGGCTTTTACTCGGACTGGGTGCGCCTTCCCGAGGACACCGAGTTTCGCACCGTCGAGGATTACCGGGATTACCTGGCGCGGCTGCACGAACTGCCGGCGGTCATGGACGAGTACATCGCCCTGATGCGCCGAGGGATCGACACCGGTTTCACACAGCCGCGCATGGTCCTGGACGGGCGCGACGGGCCGATCAGGGCCCAGCTGGTCGAGCGCGCCGCGGACAGCCCCTTCTACGCGCCGTTTCGCGACCTGCCCGAAGCGGTGGCGGGGGGCGAGCGGGCGGAAATGCTGGCCACGGCCGACCAGGTCGTCATGGCAGACGTCATACCGGCCTACCGGCGCCTGTACGAGTTCATGCGAGATGAATACCTGCCCGGGGCGCGCGAGACCCTGGGCGCCAGCGAATTGCCCGGCGGCGCGGCGTTCTACCAGGCGCAGATCCGGCAATACGCCACGGTCGACCTGTCGCCACGGGAGATTCACGACCTCGGCCTCGAACAGGTGGCGCGGATCGAGGCGGAAATGCGGGCGATCATCGAGGAGGTCGGGTTCGACGGCGACTTCGCGGCCTTTCTCGCCTTTCTGCGCGGCGACCCGCAGTTTTACGCCAAAACTCCGAAGGAACTGCTGGCGCACGCATCGTACTACGCCAAGAAAATCGACGGCCGCCTGCCGCTGCTGTTCGGCCACTTGCCGCGCCAGCCCTACGGCGTCGCGCCCGTGCCGGACGAGATCGCGCCGTTCTACACGGCGGGCCGCTACGTGGGGGCGTCGCTGGACGCCCGCCGCGGCGGTTACTACTGGGTCAACACCCACGCGCTGGAAAGCCGGCCGCTCTACGCCATCCCCGCGCTCACGCTGCACGAAGCGGCGCCGGGGCACCACACGCAGGGAGCGCTGGCGCTGGAACAGCAGGACCAGCCGCCCTTCCGCCGCTACGACTACATTTCGGCCTTTGGTGAGGGTTGGGCTCTGTACGCGGAAAAGCTGGGCGTCGAAATGGACATCTACGAAACGCCCTATGAGCATTTTGGTCGCCTGACCTACGAGATGTGGCGCGCCAGCCGGCTGGTGATCGACACCGGCATTCACGCCTTTGGCTGGAGCCGGCAACAGGCCATCGATTACCTGGCCTCGCGCACGGCGCTGTCCCTGCACGAGGTCACGACCGAGGTCGATCGCTACATTTCCTGGCCGGGCCAGGCCCTGAGCTACAAGCTCGGCGAGCACACCATCTGGCAGTTGCGCCGGCAGGCGGAGGAACAGCTGGGGCCCGGCTTCGACGTCCGGGAGTTCCACGATTTCGTGTTGTCGCTGGGCTCGGTGCCCCTCGATGTGTTGCGCGAGGAAGTGGGCCGCTGGTTGGCCGAACAGCAGTAGCGCTCACCGCGGCTTCGGGCCATAATCGCGGCGAATCGGGAGGAGAGCCATGAACCTGCAAATGTTGTTTCGCTCCGGCCTGGTGGCTTGCTTTCTGGCCGCCACGGGTGGGACGGCGCTCGCCGAGGGCCAGCGCAGCCCGTCGGCCGAGGGCGCTGCGATTGCTTTCGCCAACCTCGCCGATGGCGACGTGGTGCCCGCCGGATACACCGCTCGTTTCACGATCAGTGGCATGGGCGTAGCGCCGGCCGGCTCCGCGATCGAAAACACCGGCCACTTCCACCTCCTGATCGACCTGGCCGAGCTGCCTCCGCTGGAGCAGCCCTTGCCGGTGACCGAACAGATCGTGCATTTCGGCAAAGGGCAGACCGAAACCCCGCTGAACCTGGCCGAGGGCCCGCACCGGCTGCAGCTGCTGCTGGCGGACTATGCCCATGTTCCGCACGATCCGCCGGTGCTGAGCGAAGCGATCACCATCACCGTGACGGCAGGCGATCAATGAACGTCGCCGACCAGAAGGTCGTTTCCTTCCACTACACCCTGATCAACGCGCAAGGCATGGAGCTGGAGTCGACCCGAGACCGCCAGCCGATGAGCTACCTGCACGGGGCCCGCAATATCATTCCCGGACTGGAGAATGCGCTGACCGGCAAGGCCGCCGGCGACCGTTTCCAGGTCACGATCGAACCCGCAGACGCTTACGGGGAGCGCAAGCCGGGCAACATCCAGCGGATTCCGGCGAAGCACTTCCGCGATCCCAGGCGGCTGGAGCCGGGGCAAGCCGTGTCGATCCAGACGCAGCGCGGGCCGGTTCAGGCTTCGGTGGTGAAAGTCGGGCGGTTCAATGTCGACGTGGACGCCAACCACCCGCTGGCCGGGCAGACGCTGACTTTCGACGTGGAAGTGACCGCCGTCCGCGACGCTACGGGCGAGGAAATCTCACACGGCCACGTGCACGGCGCGGGCGGCGTGCAGCACTGAAACCTTTCAGTCCTGGTTTTTCCGGGCGACCGTCTTCAGTTCATCCATGTCGAGGATGCGGACCTGCTTGCGGTCCACCTTGACGACGCCGGCTTTCTGGAAGCGCGCCAGCACCCGGCTGACGGTTTCCGTGGCCAGCCGCAGGTAGCTGGCGATGTCCCGCCGGGACATGGCGAGGATGAACTCCTTTTCGGAATAGCCGCGGCGCGAGAAACGATCGGACAGGGACAGCAGGAACATCGCGATGCGCTCGTCGGCGCTGAGGTCCCCGGCGATGGTTTCCAGCTCGCTGATGCGCTGGCTCATCACGCGGAACAACTCGGACTGCAGTTCCGGCATGTGTCGGGCCATGCCCGAGACGGTATCGAAGGTCAGGCCGCAAACCGCGCTGGTGTCGAGCGCAATCACGTTGGCCACGTGCCTGCAGGAGTGAATGGCGTCGAGGCCGATGATTTCGCCGGGCAGGTGGAAACCGAGAACCTGCTCCTGCCCTTCATGGTCGATGACGTAGCTCTTGAAACAGCCGGTGCGGACGGAAGCCACCGAGCGGAATTCGTCGCCGGCCCGAAACAGGTGCTCGCCCGGTTGGATCGGGCGCGAGCGGTGGACGATCTGCTCGAAGCGCTCGGTTTCGTCCGGCGTCAGGCCGCGGGGCAGGCATAACTCTCCCAGGGCGCAGCGGCTGCAGGCCACCTGGGCGCGTGAAGGCTCTCGACGATAGTCACGGATATTGGCTACTCTGAGGGAACTTTCCATATCGCACTCTCCAAGTTAGATAATTCTTTTGAGTGCATTATATGGCTGGGCCGCTGCCCGGACATGCGTATTACTACCTATGCGGGACGGTACTCTGCGTTAAATCACCCTCGAGAACTTGGGCTGGCTCTGCGACGACTGCAGGTGCTCGTCGAACAGCATGGCGATGGCCCGCAACAGCAGCCGGCCTTCCGGCGTGACGTTGAATCCGTCATTGCCCATGACGATCAGGCCGTCCGCTTCGAGCTGTTTCATCTGGCTCAGCTCGAGGGCGAAGTGGTCGTGGAAGTCGATCGCGAAGTTGGCCTCGATACGCTCGAACCGGACCTCGCCGTGGCACATGATGGACTCGATGACGCTCCGGCGCAGCCGATCCTCGGTGGTCAGGCTGATGCCGCGCCAGATCGGCAGCCGGCCCTCGGCCACGGCCGACTCGTAGCTCGGAATGTCCTTGAGGTTCTGGGCGTAGCAATCACCCACCTTGCCGATCGCGCTGACGCCGAGGCCCACCAGGTCGCACTCGCGCCGGGTCGAGTAGCCCTGGAAGTTGCGCTGCAGCCCGCCCTCGCGTTGCGCGATGGTCAACTCGTCATTCGGCAGGGCGAAATGGTCCATGCCGATGTAGACGTAGCCGTGAGCCGTCAGCTTGTCGATGGTCAGTTCCATCAGCTTGAGCTTGGTTTCCGGTGACGGAATGTCCTTCGCATCGATCATGCGCTGCGCGCGGAAAATGTGCGGCAGGTGGGCATAGTTGTATACCGCCAGACGGTCGGGTCTGGCCGCCACCACCGTGTCGATTGTGCGCGCGAAGCTTTCGACGGTTTGCAGGGGCAGGCCATAGATCAGGTCGATCGAGACCGAATTGAAGCCAAGCCTGCGGGATTCCGCGACCATGGCCAGTGTTGCCTCGGGATCCTGGATGCGGTTGACCGCCGCCTGGACCTTGGGGTCTATGTCCTGCACGCCCAGCGAAATCCGGTTGAAACCGATCGCCGCCAGGTGCGCCAGCCTCTCCCCGCCGACGGTGCGAGGGTCGACCTCGATCGAGAACTCGCGGCTCTCGTCTTCGCTGAGCGAAAAATGACGGCCAAGTTCGGCCACCAGGCTGTGCAGCTGGGCGTCGTCGTGGTAGGTCGGAGTGCCGCCGCCGAAGTGTAGCTGGACGACTTCGCGGTCATGGTCGAAAAGCCGTCCCTGCAGCTCGATTTCGCGAGCCAGCAGCTCGAGATAGCGCGACGCCTGTTCCTCGTGCCGCGTCACTTTTTTCATGCAGCCGCAGTAATAGCAGAGAGAGTGGCAGAACGGCAGGTGCACGTAGAGTGACAGCGGCTTGGGGATAAGCTCGTTGTTGCTGGCCGTCGTGTAACGCCGGTAGGTCTCGGCATCGAAGCCTTCCATGAACTGCACGGCCGTCGGGTACGAAGTGTAGCGCGGCCCGGCTACGTCATACCGTTTGATCAGCGCAGTGTTGAATTTAACCAGTTGTTCCATTACGAGACTCTGTGTCGCCTTCGATGCAAGTGAAGCCTAAACGATGCAGCCAGGTGCAAAATTGACCGGTGTCATACGCCGGCCGTTTGACGGCTGCGGACGCCAAAATAGTCCCGGAAATCACAGTAATCTCCTGTATGACGCAGGTCAATTACCCTCCGCAGGCGTCACCGTAAACTGTTTCCATCGACGGAACAGACCATCGTTCTGTCGACAGAGCACGATTGTGTGAAGACTCTCCAAGTCTCAAGCATTAGGCCAGACACCCGTCTGGCCTTCCTTTTTTGTGGGCGCGCCCTCGGTCCTACGCGGGCCCCGTGAAGACGCAGCCGGCGTTACAGGTCTCCTGCACGACGACCTTGCTGAGACCGGGCAGCTGCGGTGCCAGGCGCGGCCAGATCCAGCGCGCGAGATTCTCGCTGGTGGGGTTCTCCAGGCCTGCGATGTCGTTCAGACAGTGATGGTCGAGTTGATCGTGCAAGGGCTGGAAGGCGCGGCGCAAATCGGCGAAGTCCATTACCCACCCGGTTTCCGCGCCCACCGGGCCGCTCACGTGAATCTCGATACGGAAGGAATGTCCGTGCATGCGGGCGCACTTGTGCCCCTCGGGCACGTTCGGCAGGTGGTGCGCCGCTTCGACCTGGAAAACGCGAAATACATCCATGCGCGGATTGTGCCGCCCACGCGGGGTCGGCGCAACCGCGCGTAAGGCATGCGCCGGGCCGCGACGCTCAGCCGCCCTTGGTCCTGAACCCCACCCGCTCGTGCGAGCCGTCGCAGAACGGCTTGTTGGCCGACTGTCCGCAGCGGCACAGCGAACCACGCATCTTCACGCATTCCTGCCCGAACTGGTTGTGCAGGCGCAGACGGCCGCGAAAGGTTATCGGGCCGTCCTTGATGCAGGAGATGGTTATTTTGCTGGGTCGCTGGGAGGCGGGTATCTCGGAAGCCTCGCCGATCTTGCCGGGATTGAGAAACTCCCGCTCCAGGTGTTGCCCGTCGCAGGTCGGCTTCGACTTCGAGCCGCCGCAGCGGCACAGCGTCAGGTGATTCGCGTACACGACGCTGCCGTCCTCTCTCACCAGCGTGATGTTGCCGGTGACCTGGAGGGGGCCTCCGTTGGTGACCAAGGCTTCGTTCGGCACCTCGAGCAGGCGGGGTGCGCCCTGGCTCTTCTGGCGCTCCCTGAACCAGCGGTCCAGCGCTTTCGCCGACGTGGTCAGGTTTTCCGCGTGCCCGACACTGGACGTTCCCGTCTGCTCGACGGAATCGTTCATGTAGGCAACGAATGACTCGCTGGAATCGCTACTGGTAGTGTCCGGCTCCTTCTCGGGCCGGGCGGCGGCGGCGGCCGCCAGCTTGGTGATGTCATCCATGACTTCAGCTCCAGGAAATCCCTTTTCCCCAATATACTGTAGCACCGCTTATTGGGAAGTGCGAGAAAAAATGCGACGCAGGCTTGTGCATCTGGCTGTTCTGTCTCTGGTTTTCCTGTGCCAGGCCGCGTGGGCGGCGCCGCAGGCCGTCCCCGACCGCGTGCGGGGCGAGGGTCCGTTCGCCCGCCTGGTGCTCCGCGGGGTGAACATGATCAACGGCGAGGGCGCGCCTCCCGTGGGCCCGATGGACGTCGTGATCGAAGGAAACCGCATCGCTTCGCTGCACGGCGTCGGCTTCCCGGGCCTGCCGATCGACGAGGCCGACCGCCCGCCGATCCGCGAAGGCGACCAGGTGCTGGAACTGGAGGGTTATTACCTCCTGCCGGGCTTCGTCGACCTGCATGCGCATTTCGGCGGTGACGAGCAGGGTGTGCCGGCGGAATACCCGGCGAAGTTGTGGCTGGCGCACGGCGTCACCACGATCCGCGAGCCCGGCAGCTTCAATGGCCTGGAGTGGGTGCTCGCGCACCAGCGCCGCAGCGAACGAAACGAGATCGCGGCGCCCCGCATCGTGCCCTACGTGGCTTTCGGCCAGGGCCGGGAAGGCCCCTTGCTGACCCCGGACGAGGCGCGGGCCTGGGTGCGCGACATCGCGCGCCGCGGGGCCAGGGGAATCAAGTTCTTCGGGGCGTCGCCCGCGATCATGCGCGCCGCGCTCGACGAGGCGGGCAAGCAGGGCCTGGGATCGGCGATGCACCATGCGCAACTGGACGTCGCCAGCTGGAACGTGCTGGATTCGGCCCGCGCCGGGCTCACCACGATGGAGCACTGGTACGGCCTGCCGGAAGCGCTGTTCGAGCAGCGCGCCATCCAGGACTACCCGCCGGACTACAACTACGGCGATGAGCAGCATCGGTTTGGCCAGGCCGGCCGTCTCTGGAGCCAGGCGGCCGCCCCGGGTTCCGCAAAGTGGAACGAGGTGCGCGACGAGTTGGTCGGCCTTGGTTTCACGCTCAACCCCACGCTGACGATTTACGAGGCCAGCCGTGACCTGATGCGCGAGATGAATGCCGACTGGCACGCCGATTACGCGCACCCGGCGCTGTGGGAATTCTTCCAGCCTTCGCGCGCGGCGCACGGCTCCTACTGGTTCGACTGGACGACGGCCGACGAAGTCGCCTGGAAAGAGAATTTTCGCCTGTGGATGCAGTTCCTGGAGGACTACAAGAACCACGGCGGCCGCGTCACGCTGGGATCGGACGCCGGCTACATCTGGAAGCTGTACGGATTCGGGTACATCCGCGAGATGGAATTACTGCAGGAGGCGGGCTTCCATCCGCTGGAAGTCCTGCGCGCGGCCACGCTCCACGGCGCCGAGGCGCTCGGGATGGACTCGCAGATCGGGTCGATCCGGCCGGGCAAGCTGGCCGACCTGGTGGTGACGGCGTACAACCCGCTGGAAAACTTCAAGGTGCTCTACGGCACCGGCCATTTCCGCCTGGACGAGGACAACCAGCCGGCGCGGCTGGGCGGCGTCCGCTACACCATCAAGGACGGCGTGGTCTATGACGCCCGCGAGTTGCTGGAGGACGTGCGTCGCATCGTCCGGGAGGCGCGCGATGCGGCCGGGCCGGGACCGCACCCGGAACGTTTGCCTTACGTTCCCGACCAGCCCTAAGGCCCCGGCTCGGTCTCGGCCATCAGGGCCTCGAGGTCGGCCAGCACCTGCTGCGTGTGCGTGTCGGGATCGACCTCGGCATAGTGTTTGGCGATGTTACCGTCCGGGTCCACGAGGAACGACTGCCGTGATGCGATCTTCATCAACTGCCAGTCCCGGAGCACGCCGTAGGCGTCCGCCGTGGCGCCTGTTTCGTCGGCGAGGATGACGAAGGGCAGCTTGTACTTCTCGGAGAATTCGCGGTGCGAATCGACGCTGTCGACGCTGATGCCGACCACCGACGCCCCGATTGCCTTGAACGCGTAGATATTGTCGCGGAAGTTGCAGGCCTCGGTGGTGCAGCCGGGCGTGTCGTCCTTGGGGTAAAAATAAACCGCCAGCCAATGGCCGCGATAATCCGCGAGTTCGTGCCATTCGCCGTTCTGGTCCTGCAGCCGGAAGCCGGGCGCCGCGCTCCCTACGGGGGGTGTTTCGGCGGCCCACGATGGCAGACCAGCGAACAGCATCAGCATGGCGAGCAGCGACAGGACGGTGTTCTTGTTCAGCATGATTGGAATCCTCGATTGACGACCGGAATAGACCCGCGGCGCCGGGAAAATATTACAGGGCGCGTGCGCTCCATCCTCAGGAGCCGCTGAATATCAGCCGCGGGCGGTTGTACAGGTTGGCGGCGAGCACGGCCAGGACCAGGCCGATGACCAGGGTGCTGACAAACGACATGGCGTACCAGGAAAGCGCCACCAGCTCCTCGCGGATGATCTCGCCGATCAGTATGTTTTGCGAGAACAGGGGGAGGTTCATCATCCAGGCCTCCGCCCGGATCGGGTTGGCCATGAAGATCAGGCTGGGGATCATCGGGATCAGGATCACCAGGCCCATGTAACTCTGCGCTTCACGGTAGCTCTTGGCGAACGCGGCGAGCAGGGTCAGCAGCGCCGCGGCCAGAATCGCCACCGGCGACACGACCAGCAGGATTTTCAGCAGCGCGCCGACGCTGAGGGTCAGGTCCATGCCGAAGGCGCCGACCGGCATGTAGGGCAACACGATGCGGAACGAGACCAGGGTCAGCGCCAGCGAGGCCATCGCGAAGGCCGTGGTGGTGAGCATTTTGCCGGTCATGATCTGCCAGCGGGGGACGGGGTTGATCAGCAACGGTTCCAGCGACTTGCGTTCCTTTTCGCCCGCGGTGGTGTCCATGGCCAGGTGGGTCGCGCCCGTAAAGGCGGTGATCATCAGCACGTAGGGCAGGAAGATCACCGCCAGGATGGCGCGGCTCTTGGGTGTGGACAGGTCCACGTCCTTGATCATGACGGGCGCGGCGAGCTGCGGGGAAACGCCGCGCAGCTGCAGGCGCAGCATGGCGATCTGCTGGCCGTAGCCGGCCAGCAGCCCCCTGACCCGGCGGATGGCGGCGTTCGATTCCTGCCGCGACGGGTCCATGATCAGCTCGACCGGTGCCGGCAGGCCCAGGGCCCATTGCTCCGGGTACTCGGGGAGGATGCGCAGGACCACCGGCGTCTCCTGGTTGCGGACCATGGCCTCGGGGTCTTCCGGCTCCGGCTGGATGACGGTGCCCTGTTGCTCGAGATAACGAATCAGGCTGGGCGCGTAGGCCGCGCCGACCACCGGCAGCTCAAGGGTCTGCTCGGCGCGTTCCTGCTCGGCGCTCTCCAGGAACCACATCATGCCGACGAACAGCAGCGGAAACAGCAGGGGGCCCAGCAACAGGGAATTGAACAGGGCGCGCCGGTCGCGGATGTTTTCGCGCACCTCCTTGCGGAAAACGGTTGCCAACCCTTTCATGCCGAGCCCCTCATGCCAGCAGTCCCTCTTCGCTGCCGATCAGCTTCACGAACGCGTCCTCGAGCGAATCGCAACCCGACCGCTGCAGCAGTTGATCCGCGGTGCCGTCGGCAGCGACCTCGCCCTTGGCGATGATCACGATGCGGTCACACAGGGCGGCGACCTCCTGCATGATGTGGGTGGACAACACCACCGAGCGGCCGTCGCGC
>Ga0105090_10000055_pt1 | contig 41038 bp, 34 predicted proteins | sample PPLLak3March2015_FD_79110 | JGI IMG/M metagenome (GOLD analysis project Ga0105090, IMG submission 79110) | Freshwater sediment microbial communities from Prairie Pothole Lake near Jamestown, North Dakota, USA - PPLs Lake P7 Core (1) Depth... | ecosystem: Environmental > Aquatic > Freshwater >...
AGGACGTGCTGACCAAGTACGAGCTCGTCTTCAAGCACGACCGCGCCGGCCGCCTGGTGGACGCGCAGGAATTCAAGCTCATCAAGTTCCCGCGCTCGCGCTTCTCGGCGAGCCTGCTCGAGGAACTGCAGAAGGAGGCCGCGCGCACGGTGCACTTCGAGGGTGACGACCTCATCATCGACCACGTGTACATCGAGCGGCGCATGACACCGCTCAACCTTTACCTGCGTTCGGCCTCGCGCGAGGACGCGGAGAAGGCCGTGATCGAATACGGCCAGGCCATCCGCGATCTCGCCGTCACCAACATCTTCCCGGGCGACCTGCTGCTGAAGAACTTCGGCGTGACGCGCCACGGCCGCGTGATCTTCTACGACTACGACGAACTGTGCCTGGTCACGGATTGCCGTTTCCGCGAGATCCCGCAGTCGCAGCACGACGAGGACGACATGCGCGCGGACGCATGGTTTTACGTCGGCGAGAGCGACGTGTTCCCCGAGACGTTCATCAATTTCCTCGGGTTCGACCCGCAACTGAAGCAGGTCTTCCTCGATGCGCATGCCGAGGTGCTCACCGCCGAATGGTGGCGCGGCATCCAGGAGCGCCTGCGCGAGGGCGACGTGCTCGAGGTGCTGCCTTACCACCGGCACCGCGTGCGGGTATTCTCGAGCCTCTGACGATGCACCGCCCCCCGGCCTGGCTGGTGGCACTGCTGGTGCTGCTCGCGTTCGCGTTCCAGGGCACGCGCGGCCTGTGGGAGCCCGACGAGGGACGCTACTCGGCGGCGGGCCTCAACATGCTCGAGAGCGGCGACTGGCTCGTGCCGACGCTGGACGGGGTGCATCCGCACCTCACCAAGCCGCCGGTCACCTACTGGGCGCTCGCGGCGAGCTTCGCAGTGTTCGGCGAGAACGAGTGGGCCGCACGACTGCCCGGCGCGCTCGCGTTCGTAGGCACCGGTCTGCTCGTCTTCGGGCTCGGGCTGCGGCTGTGCCCCGCCCGGCCGTGGCTGCCCCCGCTCGTCCACGCGCTCGCGCTCGGCCCGGTCATGGGCGGGAACGTGGTGTCGACGGACAACCTGCTCGTGTTCTTCGAAACCGCCGCGATGTACGCGTTCGTCGAGGCGTGGCACCGCGGTCCCGGCCTCGACCGCCGCTGGATCCGGGCGATGTGGCTCGCGTTTGGTCTCGCGTTCATGACCAAGGGACCGCCGGGGCTGCTCCCGCTCGCCGCGGTGGTGGCGCTGCTCGCGTGGCAGCAGCGCGCCTCGCTCCGGCAGCTGTCCGACCCGCTCGGCGTCGCCGCGTTCGCGGTCGTCGCGTTCGCGTGGTTCGCCTTCGTGGTGGCGCAGGAGCCGTCGAGGCTCGGGTATTTCCTCGGCGACGAGATCTACGGCCGCGTCTTCACCGACCGTCACGACCGCAATGCCGACTGGTACGACGGGTTCCGCGTGTACCTGCCCGTGCTGCTCGCCGGATCGCTCCCGTGGTGGCCGCTCGCACTCGCGTCCGTGGGCGGGCCGCGACGTGCCTGGTCGCTGCTTCGGGGCCGCCTAGCGGTGCGCGACCGGGAGTGGAGCCTGCTCGTGCTGTGGTTCGTGGTCCCCTTCACGGTCTTCATGCTGGCCCGCTCGCGGCTCGAGCTGTACGTGCTGCCGCTCTTCGTGCCGCTGTCGCTCGCGCTCGCGAGGCCGCTCGCCGGCTGGCCGTGGCTCGATCGCCGCCGGCTCGCCCGGATCGCAGGCGCGACCGCGGTGGCGCTGGTCGCGTTCAAGGGCACCGTCGCGCACTGGCCGAACGACCGTGACGCACGGACGATGGCCGCGGGCCTCGGGACCGTCCTCGAATCGAACGGCATCGGGCGCCTGACGTTCGTCGGCATGAAGCCCTACTACGGGCTCGACCTCTACCTCGACGTGTCGGTCGAATCGGTCGAATTCGCCGCGAGCGGCCTCGAGTACGCGACGCACGTGACGCCCGAAGATACGTGCGAGGCCTTTGCCGCCCGGCCGGATGCGGCCTACGTGGTCCGCGAATCCCGGCGGCGCGAGTTCGACGACGCGGTGGCGCGCTGCGCCGGCCTCGCGGCGCCAAGGATCGGCGAATTCCATGCCGACGGGCACTGGCTCGGCCTGTACGCCGTCCGGCCCGAGGACGCGACGACTTCGGCCCACATCCGATAGGGAGTGTCGCGCGAGCCAGCCGGGGGTATCGTACGGCCGAGGAACGGGACGCGGAGTCAAACGGAGGGGGCGCCGATGGGATACGCCACGGGCCGAACGATGCCGAACCTGCTGTGCGCGGGACTCGCAATGCTGGCTGGCATCGCACTCGCCGAAGGCGACGTGAACGTGCCGCGGCCGGTCGAAGAACTCGAGCGGGAGCTCGCCACCGACCCGTTCCGCATCGAGCGAGCCGAAATCAGCCGGCCGAAGGCCCAGGGCGACATCACGCTGAAGGCCGACGTCTCGTTCGACGGGCGCCCCGCCTACCGCGTGAAGCTGCGGCGTGCGGAACCGGGCGCCGACTCGTTCAACAACCGGCCCCGCTACGACCTCGCCGCGTACGAACTGCAGAAGCTGTTCCTGTCGCCGGCCGAGTACGTCGTCCCGGCGACGGCGTTGCGCATGATGCCGCTCGCGGAGCTGGCCCCGTACGCCCCCGCGGCAGCGCCGACCTTCCGTGGCTCCGACGAGGTGCTGGTGGTCCTGCAGTACTGGCTGCAGGAGGTGAAGGTGATCGCCGACGTCTACGACCCGGCGAAGTTCGAGGCGGACCCCGTGTATGCGCGCCACATCGGGCAGCTGAACGTGCTCACGTGGCTGATCGAGCACGGCGACTCGAATACCGGCAACTTCCTGATCTCCCGGGCGCCCGCCGGCCAGCGCGTGTACTCCATCGACAACGGCGTGGCCTTCGCGCTCAACGACAGCGATCGTGGCCAGCTGTGGAAGGACCTGCGCGTCGATCGGCTGCCGGCAGACGTCGTCGAGCGCCTGCGCGCAGTGACGCGCGAGGAACTCGAGCGGCGCCTGTCGGCCGTCGCCGAGTGGCAGCTGCGCGACGGCCGATGGATGGCGGTGCCTCCGGGCCAGAGCCTGTCGGCGATGCGCGGCGTGCGCGAGAAGAAGGGCACCGTGCAGCTCGGGCTCACGCGGGCCGAGATCGACGGCGTGGCGAAGCAGCTCGAGAAGCTCCTGGCACGGGTGGACGATGGCAAGATCAAGACCTACTGACGGATTCGCAGGCATCCTTGCGCGGGTTCCTCGAGTCGCGTGCGCGGCGGCCGTTCTCGCGGCCGGCTTTCTCGCCTCCAGCCACGCGGCGTCGGAGACGACGTCCCCTGCCCCGCAGGAGGCCCGCGGCGCCTCGGACGTGCACCGCAGCGTCGAGCGAGTCGTCGCGTTCGCGGACGTGCACGGAGCGCACGAGGAACTCGTCGCGCTGCTGCAGTCCGTCGGCGTCGTCGACGCGGAGTTGCGATGGAGCGCCGGCACGACCCACGTCGTGAGCCTCGGCGACCTGCTCGACCGCGGCGCGGATTCGCGTCGCGTCATGGACCTGCTCATGCGCCTGCAGCGCGAGTCGCGGGAGGCCGGCGGCGCGTTGCACGTCGTGCTCGGCAATCACGAGGCGATGAACGTGCTCGGCGATCTCCGTTACGTCGCGGACGGGGAATTTGCCGCCTACGCCGCAGACGAGGATCCGGCCGAGCGTGCCGCGCGCCGCGCCGAGTTCCTCGGCCGCAATCCGGGCGCCACGACCGCGGATTTCGAGAAGGCGTTTCCGCCCGGCTACTTCGGCCACCGCAGGCTGCTCGGGCCCGACGGCCCGTATGGACGGTGGCTGTTGTCGCTCCCGGCCGCGGTCGTCGCGGGCGACGCGGCATTCATGCACGGCGGGCCTTCCGTGCTGCTGCACGGCCGTAGCATCGACCGGCTGAACCGCGACTACGCGGCGGCGCTCGCGGAGTACCTCTCGGCGCTCGACACGCTCGAGCAGGCGGGCCTGGTCCGGTTCGAGGACGACTTCGGCAAGCGGGCGGACGCGGCCGTCGCGAGGCTGGCCACGGTCGCGGACGGTGCCGAGCGCTCGCGGCTCACGGCCGCAGTCGAGCGGTTGCGGGTCGCCGACGATCACCCGCTGCTCGGACCCGCCGGCCCCAACTGGTACCGGGGCGCGGCGCTCTGCAACGAGTGCGCCGAGGCCGACGTGCTGCGGCCCTGGCTCTCGCAGGTCGGGGTCCAGCGCCTGGTCGTAGGCCACACCGTGGCGCGAAATAACCTCGTCGCGTCGCGGTTCGACGGCGCGCTCGTGAAGCTCGATGCCGGCATGAACCGCGCCGTCTACAAGGGACGGCCGGCCGCGCTGCTGCTCGAGCGCGGCGCGCCGCCGCGGGTCGCATATGCCCTGCCCACGGTGGCGCCCGCCCCGGTCCCTTCGGAAGCGGTGCACGTCAGTTCCGAGTCGCTGGACGAAGCGACGGTCGCCGACGTGCTCGCGCGCGGAACGATCGCAGTCACGGCAGCGTGCGCGCCCGGCATCTCGACGGTGAACGTGACTCACGAGGGTCGTACGGTGACGGCGGTGTTCGAAGCCGCGCCGCGTGCGGTCGTCGAGCGCGAGCTCGCGGCCTGGCGCCTCGATCGAGTGCTCGGACTCGGTCTCGTGCCGGCCACCGTTGCGCGCAGCCACGATGGACGCGAGGGCGTGCTGCAGGGACGGCCCGAGCAGTGGGCGAGCGAGCGCGACCGCCAGCATGCGCGCAATGGCGTGCGCGCGGGACTCTCCTGCCAGTCCGTCACGGTGCCGGAACGCGCCGAACCGGCCCGCCGCCCCCTCGAGGCGCAGGGCCGCCCGCCGCGGCTGCCGGGAGGTGGTCCGTGCGACGCCAAGGCGCAGTACCAGCTCGCCTACGCGTTCGACGCGCTCATCGGCAACGACCGACGCACGCCGGACCAGTACGTCTACGACGTCGAGAGCTCGGCGTTGCTGCTCACGGGCCACGGCGCGGCTTTCGATACGACAGTCCGCCTTCCCGAGGCGCTGGAGGCGGTGCTTGGCGCCACCGGGGCCGAGATGCAGTCGCGGCTGCGCCGCCTCGACGCGACGAACGTCGCGGACGCGCTCGGCGCCGCGGGCGGCAAGCGCGAGGCGGAGGCGCTGCTCGAGCGCCGGGATCGCATCCTCGAGCTCGCCCGCAAGGGCGGCCGCTGACGCTCAGACGGCGCGGACGCCGCCGCGCAGGACGAAGCTGCTCTCGGCCTGAAGGCCGTCGACGTCGCTTGCGATGACGGTGACGCGCAGTTCCTCGAATGCGCCCGCCGGCGGCCGTCCGGTGAAGCGGCGGGTCTGGGCGTCGAAGGCGAGCCACGCGGGCAGCGCCCGACCATCGGTGAGCCGCGCGGCCAGGGTGAGCACGTCGCCCGGGTCCGAGTCGCGGAACGCGTCGTCCGCCACGACGTGCTCGAAAGGACGGCCGGGCTGGTATTCGACGTCGGGAATCGGCCGGCCCGCCTCGGGCGCGACGTTGATCACGTTCTCCTGCGCCTTGCGCGTGAACTCGCGGCCGATCGCTACCGCGAGGCCGATCCAGCAGAGCGCGAGCGCGAGGTTGAGCAGCGCGAACTGGGGCGGCGCCCAGCCGAAGTGATTCAGGCCGAGGTAGACGACACCGGCCTGGATCAGGTCGCCGAAGCGCCAGAAGAACGTGTCGATCGCCGTCTTGCCCTCGTACTTGGAGTCGCGGTCGACCGGCAGGAAGAGCGCGTGGCGCGTCGTGTTCATCAGCGAGTAGTCGACGCTGTTCTCCGCGATCTTCACGAGGCGGATCAGAGTGAAGATCGGGACGAATCCCCCGAGCAGCGGCGAGACGGCCAGCAGCCCGTAGCCGAGCGCCACGATCGCGGGGTGAATCAGCAGCGCCCCGCGCAGGCCGAGCCCGGGATGACGATAGATGCGCGAGACGAGGAACAGCTGGATCGAGAGCCCGATGATCGTGACCCAGAACTGGAAGTCGCCGTAGAACGCCGTGATGAGCGCGCCGGCGTCGAGACCGCCGCCGCTCGCGGCCGCGCGCTCCTGCGCGTCGCGCTGCACGAAGTCCGCGAGGATGAACTCGCCGGTCGAGTTGATCCAGTTCAGGAGCACGACGAGCAGCGCGATCAGGAGCAGGTAGCGGTCCCGCAGCACCAGGCCGATGCCGCCCATGAGGCGCGGCAGCGGCCGGCCGTGCTCGGCGACGATCGCGAGGGACCCTGCAGGCACCGCGCGCCGCTCGGGACCAGCGAGTGCGAGCGTCGCGGCCAGTACGGCGGTCGCGAGCACCATGAGGCCCACCGGCGTCAGCGAGGCCACCGCGAGCTGCGCGCACTTGGCGCCCGCGAGCGCGCCCAGGTTCGCGCCGACCATGATCACCGGGAACAGGCGCTGCCCGCTCTTCAGGTTGAACGTGTCCGCCGCGAACGCCCAGAACTGCGCGATCATCATCACGCCGAAGATGCTGACCCAGACGAAGAACGCGAACGCGATCGGCACGCCGCCCCAGGCGAGCGCCGCGAAGAGCGCCATGTTGAGCGCGAAGAAGACCGTCACCGCCTGGAGCAGTTTCGCGCCGTCGAGCCGCCGTCGCACGACGCCGTACAAGGGCACCAGGAACATCAGCACGAGCGCGATGACGGCGACCGCGTAGGCACGCACCTCGGCCGAGAAGCGCGTGAGCATGAAGGCCTCGCGCAGCGCCTTCACGATCATGTAGGAAAAGAGCAGCAGGAACCCGTGCGCGAGGAAGATCTGCACGCAGCGCCCTTCCCCGGGGCGGACGCGCGTGAAGAGCGTGAGGGTCCGCTCGAAGCGGGTCAGGCCTGCGTGGTCGGTCAGCACGTGAGATTCCCGGTGCGCATGCCCCCTCCCTTCGGCCCTGCGTGCTCAGCGGCGATCATGCATCGTTCGCAGCGGAGCGTGCGAGTGCCTGCCCGAGGTCGGAAACGAGGTCGTCGGCATCCTCGATGCCGATCGACAGGCGGACGGTGCCCGGACCGATTCCGGTCCATGCCGCCTGAGAGGCGTCGAGCCCGCGCGGCTGCTGCAGCGCCGGCGGCACGACCAGCGACTCGGTCGAACCCAGGCTCGAGGTGATGGCGAAGAGCTCGAGGGCTTCGGCGAAACGCGTCGCCGCGTCGGTGCCGTCGCGCAGGTCGAACGTGACGATCGTGCCGTAGCCGTCCATCTGGCGGGTCGCGAGCTCGTGGCCCGGATCCGCGGGCAGGCCCGGGTAGCGGACCCGCTCGACCTCGGTCCTGCCGGCTAGGAACTGCGCGACCCGCAGCGCGTTGGCGCACTGGGCTTCCCAGCGCAGGAAATACGTCTTGAGGCCGCGGAGCACCAGCCAGGCGGCGTGCGGATCGAGCGTCGCCCCGAGGTTGATCGCGTCGTCCCGCAATGCATCCACGAGCTCCCGCCGGCCGATGACCGCGCCGCCCATCACGTCGCCGTGACCCGATGCGTACTTCGTCAGGCTGTGCACGTACAGGTCGACGTCGTAGCGGCCGTGGTTGTGCAGGCCGCCGAGCGTGTTGTCGAGCATCGTGAGCGCGCCGTGGCGACGGGCGGCGGCCGTGACGCGCTCGAGATCCACGACTCGCAGCACCGGGTTCGACGGCGACTCGAGCAGGACGAGCCGCGTCGGCACCGTGGCGAGCGTGCGCTCGAGCGAGTCCGGGTCCGAGAGCGTGAGCATCGTCGAGCGCACGCCGTAACGGCCGAGCAGTCGTCGCACGAGCGAACGGGTCGGCGGATACAGCTCGGCGAAATACACGACGTGCTGGCCGGCCTCGAGCAGGCCGAGCAGCGGCAGCGCGATCGCTGCGACGCCCGAGGCCGTGAGCAGGCACGCATCGCGGTCCTGGAGGTCCGCGAGCGCGATCTCGAGCTGGCGCAGCGTCGGATTCGACACGCGCGAGTAGTAGTAGCCTTCGCGCTGCCCGTTCCACTGCCGGAGCGTCTCCTCGACGTCGTCGAAGGTGAACTTGACGGACTGGTAGATCGGCGCGACGAGCGGACGGTTGTCCTCCGGGACCCGGACCTCCGGCAGGTGCGTGACCCGCGAGCGCTTGCGCATGCGGGTCAGGCCCGGATCTCGAAGCGGTCGGCGTCGAGATGGACCGGGAAGCTCTCGCGGTGGGAGCGCAGCGACTCGAGGTCGAGCACGACCGTCTCGACCCGGTCCCCGGCGCCCTCGCTCGACAGCGGTCGACCGACGAAGTCGACGGCGACGCTGTCGCCGGCGTAGGTGACGCCATTGCCGTCCTTGCCGACCCGATTGACGCCCACGACGTAGCACTGGTTCTCGATCGCACGGGCGCGCAGCAGCGTGGACCACGCCAGGGCGCGGCGCTGCGGCCAGTTCGCGACGTAGACGAGCGCATCGTAGTCGCCGAGGCTGCGGCTCCACACCGGGAAGCGCAGGTCGTAGCAGATCATCGGGCAGACACGCCAGCCCTTCACGTCGACCACGAGGCGCCTGTCGCCCGCGGCATAGTGCGCGTGCTCGTTCGCCATGCGGAACAAATGCCGCTTGTCGTAGTGGACCGTCGAACCGTCGGGACGCGCCCACACGAGACGGTTGTAGCGTCGCTCGCCGTCCTTGACGATGAGGCTGCCCATGATCGCGCAGCCGAGCGACGCGGCCTCTTCCCGCATCCACTCGACGGTCGGACCGTGCATGTCCTCGGCGAGGCCCTCCGCGTCCATGCTGAAGCCGGTCGTGAACATCTCGGGCAGCACGACGAGGTCGGTGTGGCCGGCGAGCCCGCGAAAGCGCGCCGCGAGCGCGCGCCGGTTGGTGGCCGGGGCCTGCCACGCGAGGTCGGCCTGCACGAGGGTCACGCGGAGATGGGACGTCATCGGAGTCCTCCGGCGGCAGCGAGCCGCGACAGTCGCTCGCCGGCCGCGTCGAGCGTCGCGTCGTTCTTGGCGAAGCAGAAGCGCACGAGCCGCTCCGACGGCGGGTCGGACGAGAATACGGAAACCGGAATGGTAGCCACGCCGGCCTCCCGCGTCAGCCAGCGCGCGAACTCCACGTCCGGCAGGTCGCTGACCGCCGAATAGTCCGCCAGCTGGAAGTAGGTGCCCCGGGACGGCACGCACTGGAGCGGCGTCGCCGCAAGAAGCGCGAGGAACCGGTCCCGCTTGCGGGTGTAGAAGTCCGCGAGCGTGGCGGCATGACCGGGCTCCGCCGTCATGAAGTCGGCGAGTGCTGCCTGCATCGGCGCCACGACCGCGAACTGCACGAACTGATGCACCTTGCGGAACTCGGCCGTGAGGCCCGGCGGCGCCACGCAGTAGCCGACCTTCCAGCCCGTGCAGTGGTAGGTCTTGCCGAATGAGGACACGACGAAGCTGCGCGCCGCGAGTTCAGGGCGCGAGTGCAGGCTGGCGTGGAGTCGAGCGTCGAGCACGACGTGCTCGTAGACCTCGTCGGAGAGCACGAGGGCGGCGCTGGGCTCGAGCACTGCGGACAGGGCGTCGAGATCCGCACCGGTCCAGGCCGCGCCGGTGGGATTGTGCGGCGAATTGACGATCACGAGGCGCGTGTGAGACGTGAGCGCGTCCGCGACGCGCTGCCAGTCGACCGCGAACCCCGGCCGCGCGAGCGGGACCCGTATCGTGCGCCCGCCGGCCAGCTCGACCGCGGGCTCGTACGAGTCGTAGGCGGGCTCGAGCACGATCACGTCGTCGCCCGGCCTCACGACCGCGTGGATCGCCGCGAACAGGGCTTCGGTCGCGCCCGAAGTGACGGTGACCTCGCTCCCCGGCGACACGCGGCGACCATAGAGCGCCTGCACCTTCGCGGCGATCGCCTCGACGAGCGCCGGCGCGCCCGCCATCGGTGCGTACTGGTTGGCGCCGCGCCGCATGTGCTCCGTCACGAGCTCGACGAGCCGCGCCGGCGGGTCGAAGTCCGGGAACCCTTGCGACAGGTTGATCGCGCCGCACTCCTGCGCGAGGCGCGACATCACCGTGAAGATCGTGGTGCCGACTCGCGGCAGTTTCGATTCGGGAGGTGGCGACATGCCGGCCGCAGCTCCCTTCACGAGGAGAGAGACTTCGGCAGACACGCCGTGAACCCTTCCCTGGGGGCTCGCACGCCGCATCCCTGCGGCGTGACGGTCTGCCGAAGTCTCTCTCCTCCTGAAGGGCGCCGCTCCATCGGTTGCACGCCAAGCGCTCCCGCATCGATAAAGCCGGGACCACTGCAGGCCGGGGCTGCGGGAGGGAGAGGGTCCGCGAGACCGTCACGCCGCAGGGACGCGGCGTGCGAGCCCCCAGGGAAGGGTTCACGGCGTGTCTCGCGGACCCTCTCCCTCTCGCAGCCCCGGCCGGTCATCAGCCACGCTTCGGGGTCGACGCGGCGACGGCCGCCATCGCGGCGCCGATCAGGCCGGCATCGTTGCCGAATTCGGCGCGCACGATCTCGGCGCGGCTCTCGAGCAGCGGCCCGAAGTGCGCCCAGTTCTCGGTGACCCCGCCACCGATGATGAACACGTCGGGCCAGAGGAGCGCGTGGTACGCGGCGAGCACCTCGTTCACGGCGGCCGCCCAGGCCGGCCAGCCGAGCCCCTGGTCGACGCGCACCTTGGCTGATGCGCGGTGCTCCGCCTCCTGGCCGCGGACCTCGAGGTGGCCGAGCTCGGTATTCGGCACCAGCCTGCCGTCGACGAAGATCGCCGTGCCGATGCCCGTGCCGAGCGTGAGCACCATCACCGTGCCGTCGCGGCCACGGCCGGCGCCGAGCGTCATCTCTGCGACCCCGGCGGCATCCGCATCGTTCAGGAACGCAACGGGGCGCCGCAGGCGCTCCTCGAGCAGCGCCTGGGCATTGGTGCCGATCCAGCGCCGGTCGACGTTCGCCGCGGTCCAAGCGACGCCACGCTTCGCGACTGCGGGGAAAGCGAGCCCGACGGGCCCGTCCGAGGGCAGCTCGCGCGCGATGGCAGCCAGGAGGTCGATCACCGCGACGGGCGCTGCGTCCGCCGGGGTCGGTCGCTTCACGACCTCGCCCAGAACGCGGCCCGCGGTCGCGTCGACCCGTCCGGCCTTGACGAAGGACCCGCCGACGTCGAAAGCAAGGATCGGCGCTGCGGCCACGGGTCAGGTCCTCTTCATGCTCTCGATCATCTGCTGGTTCGCGGCGAGCGCCATCTGCGCATCGCGGTCGCGGGCCTTCTGCTGCCGCGACATGGCGACGCCTGCGATGACGACGCCGACCGCGACGATCGCGATCAGGATCGTGGCGAGCGCGTTGATGTCCGGGCTCACGCCGAGGCGTACCTTCGAGAAGACGACCATCGGCAGCGTCGTCGAGCCCGGGCCCGCCACGAAACTCGAGATCACGAGGTCGTCGAGCGAGAGCGTGAACGCGAGCAGCCAGCCCGAAAGCAGCGCCGGCGCGATGATCGGCAGCGTGACGAGGAAGAACACCTTCGCGGGCCGCGCGCCGAGGTCCTGCGCCGCCTCCTCGAGCGACTCGTCGATCTGCGCGAGCCTCGACTGCACGACGACCGTGACGAACGCCATCGTGAAGGTGATGTGCGCGAGCACGATCGTCGTCATGCCGCGGCCCGCGGGCCAGCCAATCAGCTGCTCCATCGTGACGAAGAGCAGCAGCAGCGAGAGGCCCGTGATCACCTCGGGCATCACGAGCGGCGCCGTGGTGAGGCCCGAGAGCAGCGTCCGGCCCCGGAACGGGCCGAACCGCGCGAGCACCATGCCCGCGAGCGTGCCGAGCGCGACCGCGATGGTCGCCGACAGGGCCGCCACCTTGAGGCTGAGCCACGCCGCGCCGAGGATCTGCTCGTTCTGCATGAGCGCCGCGTACCACTTCGTCGAGAAGCCCCCCCAGACCGTGACGAGGCGCGACTCGTTGAAGGAGTACACGACGAGCGAGACGATCGGGACGTACAGGAACAGGAATCCCAGCACCAGGACGCCGATCCGGAACCACGAGCGTTCGTTCATCACCGGTGCAGCCCTCCGCCCGACTCCGCGTCCTGGGCGCGCTGGTAGTACATGATCGGGATCACGAGGAACAGCAGCAGCGCGATGGCGACCGCGCTCGCCACCGGCCAGTCGCGGTTGTTGAAGAACTCGGTCCAGAGCACCTTGCCGATCATGAGCATGCCCGGATCGCCGAGCAGCGTCGGGATCACGAACTCGCCGACGGCCGGAATGAAGACGAGCAGGCAGCCCGCGATGATGCCCGGCACCGACAGCGGCAGCGTGACCTTGAGGAACGACTCCCAGGGACGCGAGCCCAGGTCGGCGGCCGCCTCGAGCAGCGTCAGGTCCAACTTCTCGAGGTTGGCGTAGAGGGGCAGGATCATGAACGGCAGGTACGAATAGACGATGCCGACGTAGACCGCGAAGTCGGTCTGCAGCATCCGTATGGGCTCGTCGATGATGCCGAGCGACATCAGCGCGTTGTTGAGGAGCCCGTTGTTCTTCAGGATGCCGATCCACGCGTAGACGCGCAGCAGGAACGACGTCCAGAACGGCAGCACGACGAGCAGCAGCAGCACGTTGCGGGTCGAGGGCCGGGTGCGCGCGATGGCGTAGGCCATCGGGTAGCCGATCAGGAGGCAGATCAGCGTCGAGACGCCCGCGACGAAGATCGAGTTCAGGTACGCCTTCCAGTACAGGTTGTCCTCGACCAGGAACGCGTAGTTCGCGAAGTTGAGCTGCACCTGCAGCACCTTCTCGTCGATCCACGCGAAGAGCGGCTGGTACGGCGGCATCGAGATCTGCGCGTCGGAGAACGAGATCTTGAGCACGATCACGAACGGGATCAGGAAGAACAGCAGCAGCCAGAAGTACGGCACGGCCGTCACCAGCGTCCGGCCGGTGATGCCCACCCTCTTGAGCGCGCGGGCGATCATTTCGTGACCACCACCGGGCTCGTGGGATCCCAGCTCAGGTACACCCGCTCGTCCCACGTTATGCGCTCGTCGGCATGACGCGCGGCGTTCGGCTGCGTGACCCGCACGACCTTGCCGGACGCGAGGCGCAGCAGGTAGATCGACAGGTCGCCCATGTAGGCGATGTCCTGCACCGTCGCTGCCGTCCAGTTGTCCGGCCCGGCAGGCTGCTCGCGCGACATCTGCATCTTCTCCGGACGGATCGCCGCCCAGACCGTGGCTCCCGGGGCCGAGCTCACGCCGTGGTCGACGTAGATCGGCTGCTCGAGGTCGTCACTGCCGATGCGCACGTACGACGGCTCGTCCTCGGTCAGGCGTCCCTCGAACATGTTGACCGAGCCGATGAACTCGGCGACGAAGCGCGAGCTCGGGTACTCGTAGATCTCGGTGGGCGTGCCGACCTGCACGATCTCGCCGTGGTTCATGAGGCCGATGCGCGTCGAGAGCGTCATCGCCTCCTCCTGGTCGTGCGTCACGACGATGAACGTGACTCCCAGCGTTTCCTGGATGTTGATGAGCTCGAACTGCGTGTGCTCGCGGAGCTTCTTGTCGAGCGCGGCGAGCGGCTCGTCGAGCAGCAGCAGCTTCGGCTTCTTCACGAGCGCGCGCGCGAGCGCGACCCGCTGCCGCTGGCCGCCCGAGAGCTGGTGCGGCTTGCGCTTCGCGAACTGGCCGAGCTTGACCATGTCCAGCATCTCGCCGACCCGCTTGGTGATCTCCGCCTTCGCGACCCTGTCCTGCTTGAGCCCGAACGCGACGTTCTGCTCGACGGTCATGTGCGGGAAGATCGCGTACGACTGGAACATCATGTTCACGGGCCGCTCGTACGGCGGCATCGCCGTCACGTCGACCCCGTCGATGAAGATCCGGCCCTGCGTCGGCCGCTCGAAGCCCGCGAGCATCCGGAGCAGCGTCGTCTTGCCGCAGCCCGAGGCGCCGAGCAGGCAGAAGATCTCCTTCTTGTAGATGTCGAGCGTCACGTCGTCGACGGCGACGAAGTCGCCGAACTTCTTCGTGACGCGCTCGATGCGGACGTACGGCTGCGCGTCCGGGTCCTTCCACGGCTCGAACCGGACCTGGTTATCGCGGGGGGAGGTGGCCATGGGGTCGCTCAGTTGCCGGTGGTGAAGCGGGTCCAGGCGCGGTTCAGGGACCGCGTGAACTCCGCCGATTTGGCGAGGTTCGGCTGCAGCCGCTCCTTCACCTCGGGGGTCGGGTAGATGCCCGTGTCGCTGCGCAGCTCCTCGTTCACCTGGTCGAGCGCGGCGGCATTCGCGGTCGCGTAGTTCACGAAGTTCGAGTTTGCCGCGGCGACGTCGGGTCGCAGCAGGTAGTCGATGAACTTGTGCGCGTTGCCGGGATGCTTCGCGTCGGCGGGGATCGCGAGCGTGTCGAACCACATGAGCGCGCCCTCCTCCGGTATCGAGTAGCGGACGTCGACGGCCTTGCCCGCCTCGGCGGCGCGATCGCGCGCCTGCAGCATGTCGCCACTGTAGCCCACCGCGATGCAGATCTCGCCGTTCGCGAGATCCTCGATGTACTGCGAGCTGTGGATCGACCGGATGTAGGGACGGACGGCGAGCAGCGCCGCGGATGCGGCCTCGAGATCCGCCTCGGACTGGCTGTTCGGGTCCTTGCCGAGCCAGAGCAGCATGGTCGCGACCATGTCCGTCGGGTCGTCCAGGAACGACACGCCGCAGTCCTTGAACTTCGAAACGACCGCGGGATCGAACACGAGCCGCCACGAGTCGACCGGCGCGTCCGGCATGATCGACTTCACCTTCGCCGCGTCGTAGCCGATGCCCGTCGTTCCCCACATATAGATGACGGAGTGCTCGTTGCCGGGGTCGTGCGCCGCGACCCGCCCGGCGAGCGACGGATCGAGGTTCTTCAGGTTCGGCAGCTGCGCCGGGTCGAGCTTGCGGAACACGCCGGCCTGGATCTGGCGCTCGAGGAAATAAGCGCTGGGGACCACGACGTCGTAGCCCGAATTGCCGGTGAGGAGCTTCGTCTCGAGCACCTCGTTCGAATCGAAGACGTCGTAGCGGACCTGGATGCCGGTTTCCTTCGTGAACGCCTCGATGACGGCCGGGTCGACGTAGTCCGACCAGTTGTAGACGTTGAGGACCTTCTCCTCGGCGACCGGCCCTGCGTCGGCCGTCGTCGACCCGGAGCCGGTTTCGCCGGACTTCCCCCCGCATCCCGCGAGCGCGAGCGCGCACAGCAGCGGGAACGCAGCCGCACCGATGACCTGTCTCATTCTGGACTCCCTTGGATCGCCCGGCCGCGGTCCGCCGCGATGCGGCGGTCGCGCTCGTGTTTATAGCTCAGCGACTATGCAATGTGTAGGCTGCCCCAAAAAAACAGGGGCGGCTGAACGAGTCCAGCCGCCCCTGCCCTGCACATCGTGCCTGCGCTTACTGGCCCGTCGTGAAGCGGGTCCAGGTGCGGTTGAGCTGCCGCGTGAACTCCTCGCCCTCGGCGAGGTCCGGGAACAGCTTGGCCTTGATCTCGGCCGGCGGGTAGACACCCGGGTCGTTGCGCACGGACTCGTCGACGAGCGCCACGGCAGCCGCGTTGCCGGTCGCGAAATTGACGAAGTTCGAGTTCTTCGCCGCGACCTCGGGCCGCATCATGAAGTTGATGAACTCGTGCGCGTTGCCCGGGTGCGGGGCGTCGGCCGGCACCGCGTACATGTCGAACCACATGATCGTGCCTTCCTTCGGCACGTTGTACCTGATCACGACGCCCTGCCCGGCCTCTTCGGCGCGATCACGGGCCTGCAGCACGTCGCCGCTCCAGCCCACGGCGATGCAGATCTCGCCGTTCGCGAGCGCGTCGATGTAGTTCGAGCTGTGGATCATGCGGATGTACGGACGCACGGACACGAGCACGTCCTCGGCGAGCTTCAGGTCCTCGGCGCTCTGGCTGTTCGGGTCCTTGCCCTTCCAGGTGAGCACCGCGGCCAGGATCTCGCTCGGCGCGTCGAGCACCGAGATGCCGCAGTCCTTGAACTTGGCGGCGTGCTTCGGATCGAACACGAGGCTCCAGCTGTCGACCGGCGCGTTCGGGTCGATCGCCATCACCTTGGCCTCGTTGAAGCCGATGCCGGTGGTGCCCCACATGTGGTTCACCGAGTGCTCGTTGCCCGGGTCGTGCAGCGCGACGCGCTCGAGGATCTCGGTGTCGAGATTGCTCCAGTTCGTGAGCTTGCTGCGGTCGAGCTTCTGGAACACGCCCGCCTTGATCTGGCGCTCGAGGAACGAGGCCGACGGCACCACGACGTCGTAGCCCGTCTTGCCGGCGAGCAGCTTGGTCTCGAGCACCTCGTTCGAGTCGAACACGTCGTAGTTGACCTTGATGCCGGTCTCGGCAGTGAACTGCTCGAGCACGGCCGGGTCGACGTAGTCCGACCAGTTGTAGACGTTGACGACCTTCTCCTCGGCGGGCGCGGCCGCGGCCGGGGCGGCGTCCGTTGCGCCGGCCGCGGCCGGGGCTGCGTCCTCGGACTTCTTGCCGCAGCCGACGAGCGTGGCCGCGATCGCCAGGCTCGCGAGCCCGGTGCGGATGCTGATGTTCATCTGGAATAAACCCCCTGTGGGCGTGAGAGATTGACTCAACTTATAGCCGAAGCGCATGCGTGCCGCCAACCGGGGCCGCGCACGGCGCTCCCCGGGGCTAGATCCGTCCCTCGGCGCGGCACCGCTCGAGCGTGAGATCGAGGCAGCGCCACGCCTTCTCCGCCAGCTCGTCGATCTGCTCCCGCGTGATCACGAGCGGCGGCGAGATGATCATGGTGTCACGGACGGCGCGCATGATCAGCCCGTTCTGGAAGCAGAAGTCGCGACAGATGGTACCGACTTCGCCGCGCTTGTCGAAGAACCGGCGGGTCCGCTTGTCGCGCACCAGCTCGAGGGCCCCGATGAGGCCGATCGAGCGGGCCTCGCCGACCAGCGGGTGCTCGGCGAGGTTTCGCCACTTCGAGGCGAGGTACGGCCCGGTTTCGTCGCGGGTGCGCTGGACGAGATTCTCCTGCTGGATCAGCGTCAGGTTGACGCTGGCCACGGCGCAGGCGACCGGGTGTCCGGAGTACGTGTAGCCGTGGGCGAACTCGCCGCCCTTGTCGATCAGCACGTCGGCGACGCGGTCCGCCACCATGACGCCGCCGATCGGCAGGTAGCCGGACGACAGCCCCTTGGCGATGGTCATCAGGTCGGGGCGGATGCCATAGAGGTTGCTGCCGAACCAGTGGCCGGTCCGGCCGAAGCCGCAGATGACCTCGTCGGCGATGAGCAGGATGCCGTGGCGGTCGCAGATGCGCTGGATCTCGGGCCAGTACGTCTCGGGCGGGATGATCACTCCGCCGGCGCCCTGGATGGGCTCGCCGATGAACGCCGCGACGCGGTGGGCCCCGACCTCCTCGATCTTGCGCTCGAGCTCCCGTGCCGCCTTCAGGCCGAATTCCGCGGGCGAGAGCTCCCCGCCGTCCGCGTACCAGTACGGCTGCGGGATGTGGACGATGTCCGGGATCGGCAGGCCGCCCTGCTCGTGCATGAACGCCATGCCGCCGAGGCTCGCGCCCGCCATCGTGCTGCCGTGATAGGCGTTGACGCGGGAAATGATCACGCTGCGCTCGGGCTGCCCGAGCAGGTCCCAGTAGCGGCGCACGAGCCGCACGACCGTGTCGTTGCCCTCGGAGCCCGATCCGGTGAAGAACACTCGATTGAACTGCGGAGGCGTCAGCTCGACGAGCTGCCGGGCGAGCTCGATCGCCGGCGGATGGGCCGTCTGGAAGAAGCTGTTGTAGTACGGCAGCTCGAGCATCTGGCGGAACGCCGCCTCGGCGAGCTCACGCCGGCCGTAGCCCAGGTTGACGCACCAGAGCCCCGCCATGCCGTCGAGGATGCGGTTCCCCTCCGAGTCGTACAGGTACACGCCCTCGGCCTTGACGATGACCCGCGCACCCTTGGCGTGCAGGGACTTGTAGTCCGTGAACGGGTGCAGGTAGTGCTGGCGGTCGAGTTCCTGCCAGGCAGCCGTGGTGCGGTCGGCGACGTAGGGAACGGGTGGGGTCATGACGGAACCTCAGACGTTGAGCAGCAGATGCTCCCGCTCCCACGAGCTGATCACCTGCAGGAATGTGTCGTGCTCGCTCTCCTTGACCGCCGTGTAGGCGAGCACGAAGCGCTCGCCGAGGATGTCGATGAGCGGGCGGCAGTCGCGCAGCTGGCGGACGGCCTCCTCGAGGTTTCGCGGCAGGCCGAACGGCATGTCATAGGCGCTGCCCGAGACGGGCTCGGACGGCTTCAGGCCCTCCCTCATGCCGAGGTATCCGCACGCGAGCGACGCGGCGATCGCGAGGTAGGGGTTCGCGTCCGCGCCGCCGAGGCGGTTCTCGATGCGGCGGTTCTCGGCGTTCGAGAGCGGCACGCGCAGCCCCGCCGTCCGGTTGTCGTAGCCCCACTGCGTGTTGATGGGCGCGAGGTGCCTCAGGATGATGCGGCGGAACGAATTCATGTTCGGCGCGAAGAGCGCCATCGCGAGCGGCAGGTACTTCTGCAGCCCGGCGATGTGCGAGAAGAAGAGCGCGCTCGGGTTGCCCTCCTCGTCGCTGAACACGTTGCGGCCCGTCTTCGCGTCGACGATGCTCTGGTGGATGTGCATGGCGCTGCCCGGCTCGCGGGCCATCGGCTTCGCCATGAACGTCGCGTACATCTTGTGGCGGAAAGCCGCCTCGCGCGCCGTCCGCTTGAACATGAACACCTGGTCCGCGAGCGACATCGCGTCGCCGTGGATCAGGTTGATCTCCATCTGCGCGGCGCCGTCCTCGTGGATCAGCGTGTCGATCTCGATTTCCTGCGCCTCGCAGAACGCGTAGATGTCGTCGAACAGCGGGTCGAACTCGTTGACCGCCGCGATGCTGTAGGACTGCCGTCCGACTTCGGCACGGCCCGAGCGGCCGACCGGCGGCTTCAAGGGGTAGTCCGCATCGATGTTCGGCTCGACTAGGTAGAACTCGAGCTCGGGCGCGACGATCGGCTTCCAGCCCTGCTGCGCATACAGGTCGAGCACGTGGCGCAGCACGTGCCGCGGCGCCATCGTGACCGGACGCCCGTCCGCGTAGAAGCTGTCGTGGATCACCTGCGCGGTCGGCTCCGCGGCCCACGGCACGACGCGCGTCGTCTCGGGGTCGGCCCGCAGCACGATGTCGATCTCGGACGGACTGATCGCGCGGTCGTCCTCCGGGTAGTCGCCGGTGACGGTCTGCAGGAAGATGCTCTCGGGCATCCGCATGCCCTCCTCTTCCGCGAACTTGACCGCGGGCATCACCTTGCCGCGCGCGATGCCGGCCATGTCCGGAACGACGGCCTCGACTTCGGAGATGCCGTGTTCCTTGAAAAACTGGCGTATGGGGGTGCTCATGATCAGCGTCCTTTGGCGTGTTCCCGCGCGGCGTTTCCGAAAGCGGCGAACATCGCCCGCGAGAAGGGGTTTTTCATCACCTGCCACTCGGGGTGCCACTGCACCGCGAGCGTGAATCCGGGCGCCGAGCGCACGTGGAAGGCCTCGATCAGGCCGTCCGGCGCGCGGGCGTCGACCTCGAGACCGTCGCCCAGCCGCTGGACGCCCTGGGCGTGCACGGAATTCACCGAAACCCGCTCGGTCCCGGCGATGCCGTGCAGCAGTCCGCCCCGCACCAGCTCGATCTCGTGGGCGGGACCGTACTGCACTTCGAGCGGCGCTTCCTTGTCCTCGCGGTGATCCGCGTGGCCGGGCACTTCCTGCACCTTCTGCCAGAGCGTACCGCCGTAGGCGACGTTCATCTCCTGGAAGCCGCGGCAGATGGCGAAGAGCGGCATCCCGGTGGCGACCACCCGCGGGATGAGCGGCAGCGTCGTCCCGTCGCGGTGCGGATCGTGCAGCGTGTCCGGATCGCTCGGCGGCCCGGCGTAGCGCCGGGGTTCGACGTTCGACGGGCTGCCGGTGAGCAGGATGCCGTCGACGCCGCGCAGCACGGCGTCGAGGTCGGCCGCCTCGCCGAGCGAGGGAATCAGCACCGGCACGGCGCCCGACGCCTCGGCGACGGCCGTGATGTACTTCTCGCCGACGCAGTGGAACGGATGCGGACCGAGGATGCGGCGATCCGCGGGAATGCCGATCAGGGGTTTCGTGCGAGCCACGTTTAAGATCCTAGACGGCTGCCCTGCAGCCGCTGGTTCGAAGCGGGATGGATTAAACCACAGTCCCCCCGCGAGAGTCGCCAAGCAGCGCAAAAAAATGCAACTGTTGCTTCAAAAACAACAAGTTACATATGGATTGCCCGAGCGGACCGAGCTTGCCGGCCGCGTCGGCGGCGGGCTATGCTCCGCCGACCAAGGCGGCTCGACCGTCACTAAATCCTAAACATCCGGGGTTCCCATGCCGCAGTTCGCGGACTACGAGCAGGCGCGCGCATGGCTCGCGCAGCACCCGCAGGTGCGCTACGTCGATCTCCTGCTGCCGGACCAGCTCGGCATCCCGCGCGGCAAGCGCGTCACCGCGGCCGAACTCGAAGGCGTGCACCGGCACGGCCTGCTGCTGCCGGCGTCGATGTTCGCGCTCGACGTGCTCGGCGGCACCGTGCAGGAGACGGGCCTCGGATTCGACGACGGCGACGCGGACCGCCTGTGCCTGCCGGTGCCGGGCTCGCTCGCGCCGGTGCCCTGGCTCGGCGAGCACGTCGCGCAGATGCAGGTCGCGATGTACGAGCACGACCGCGCGCCTTTCTTCGGCGATCCGCGGCACGTGCTCGAGCGCGTCGTTGCGAACTATGCGGAGCGCGGCCTCACGCCGGTGATGGCAGTCGAGCTCGAATTCTATTTCGTCGACCGTGAACGCACGCCCGAGGGCCACGCGCAGCCTCCCCGGCAGCCGCTCTCAGGACGGCGCGAGTCGAAGACGCAGATCAACTCGATGGCGGAGCTCGCGGAATATTCCGCGGTGATCACCGCGATCGACGACGCCGCGCAGGCACAGGGCCTGCCGACCGGCACGGTGCTCGCCGAGTACGGCCCAGGCCAGTTCGAGGTGAACCTGCACCACGTGGACGACGCGCTGCTCGCCTGCGACCACGCCATCCGCCTCAAACGTCTCGTCAAGGGCATTGCACTCGCGCACGGCCTCGAGGCGACCTTCATGCCGAAGCCGTACCGGGACCACGCCGGCAGCGGCGCGCACCTGCACGTGAGCGTCGTCGACCGCGAGGGCCGCAACATCTTCGCCGCCGAGGACGCCGCCGGATCGGCCGAGCTGAGGCACGCGATCGGCGGGCTCGCCGCGACGATGAGCGACTCGATCGCGATCTGCGCGCCCACCGCGAACTCCTACCGCCGCTACCAGCCGGAGGCGTACGTGCCGCTCAGCCCGAGCTGGTCCGTGAACAACCGCGGCGTCGCCTTTCGCGTGCCGCACGGACCTCCGGCGAGCCGCCGCGTCGAGCACCGGGTCGCCGGCGCCGATGCGAATCCCTACCTGCTCGCTGCCGTCGTGCTCGCGGGCATGCTGCGCGGGCTCGAGCAGCGGCTCGACCCGGGCCCGGTGCTGAACGGCAATGCCTACCGCGACTCGACGCCGAGCATCCCGCTCACCTGGGCCGAGGCGCTCGCCGTGTTCGAGCGCAGCGAGTTCGCCGGCGAGGCGTTCGGCGTACGATTCGTCGAGCACTATGCGCGCACGCGGCGCGGCGAGATGCGCGACTTCCTCTCGTACGTGTCCGCGCTCGAATACGACTGGTACCTGACGACGAGCTGACCCATGCAGCACATCCGCTCGTACTACGCAGCCTCCGCCCATCCGGCGCCCGTCCGCGGGCCGCTGCGCGGCGACGTCACGGCCGACGTCTGCGTCGTGGGCGGCGGCATCGCCGGCTGCTCGACCGCGCTCGACCTCGCCTCGCGCGGCTACGACGTCGTGCTGCTCGAGGGCAAGCGGGTCGCCTGGGGCGCCTCGGGCAGGAGCGGCGGGCAGGCGATCTTCGGATTCGCCGCGGGCCAGGACAAGCTGATCGCACAGGTAGGCCGCGAGGACGCGCGGCGGATGTTCGACGTGTCGGTCGAGGCCCTCGATCTCCTGAAGGAGAGGGTCGCGCACCACGCCATCGACTGCGACCTCCACTGGGGGCAGATGCACGTCGCGATCAAGCCGCGCCACGAGGCGGAGCTCAAGGGCTGGCGCGACGAACTCGCGCGGGACTACGGATACGACACGCTCCGCTGGCTCGACCGCAACGAGCTCCGCGGCATCCTCGCGACCGACCGCTACACCGGCGGCCTGTACGACACCCGCAGCGGCCACCTCCACCCGCTCAACTACACGCTCGGGCTCGCCGCGGCCGCCGAGGCGGCCGGCGCACGGATCCACGAGGACAGCCACGTGACGCGCCTCGAGCACGGCGGCACGGTGGTCGTCCACACGGGCGCCGGCACGGTGCGCGCGAAGCACGTGGCGCTCTGCTGCAATGCCTACGTCGACGAGCTCGCGCCGCGCCTCCGCGAGCGCATCATGCCGGTCGGCACTTACATCGTCGCGACCGAGCCGCTCGGCCGCGAGCGCATCGAGTCGCTGATGCGCGAGAACGTGGGCGTCACGGACGTGAACTGGGTGCTCGACTATTTCCGTCGCTCGGCGGACCACCGCCTGCTGTTCGGCGGCCGCGTCAGCTACTCGGGCCTCGACCCGCTCAACACCGAGCGCGCGACCCGCGCGCGGATGATCAAGGTCTTCCCGCAGCTCGCGGACGTGGACATCGAGTACGCGTGGGGCGGGTACGTCGACATCACGATGAGCCGGGCGCCGGACTTCGGCCGGCTCGCTCCTAACGTCTACTACCTGCAGGGGTTCTCGGGACACGGCATCGCGCTCACCGGCATGGCCGGGCGGCTCGTCGCCGACGCCATCTCGGGCCAGGCCGAGCGCTTCGACCTGTTCGGAAAACTCGAGCACCGCGTGTTCCCCGGCGGCCGCGCGTTCCGCACGCCGGCGCTGGTGCTCGCGATGCTCTGGTTCCGCATGAAGGACCTGATGTAGCCCGGGCACGGGCGCTACAGCTCGAGCGCGTACTCCCAGAAATCGTCCTCGCGCTTCCAGCCGAGCGACTCGTACAGCCGCTGCGCCGCGAGGTTGGTCTTCGCGGTCGCGAGCGTGAGCCCGGCCGCCCCCGCCGCGCGCGCTTCGTCCGCGGCGCGCACGAGCAGCGCGCGGCCGACGCCGAGCCGGCGCGCGCCCTCGACGACGTAGAGGTCGTAGAGCACGAACGTGCGCGCGGCCCTGAGCGATGCGAAGGTCGGATACATCTGCACGAAGCCGAGCGCCACGCCGGCCTCGTCGAGCGCGAGCAGCACCAGCGACTCGTCGCGCGACAGGCGCTCGGCAAGATAGCGCCGCGCCAGCGCCGGATCCGGGGGCAATGCGTAGAACTGCCGGTACGCGTCGAAGAGCGGCGCCACCGCATCGACGTCGGCGACACCGGCGCGTCGCACGGCGAGACCCACGGCCCCTTCCTCCGGGCTCAATTCGTGTCCCGCGCGTAGCGTGCCTCGACCGCAGGGTAGACCTGCCCGTCGGGCGCGACGTTGTACATCAGGAGTGCAAAGCGGTCCGGCCCCTCGACGTCGAGGACGATGCGCCAGCCCCAATCCGGGCCCTGCGGCACCGAATACCGGCCCATCGCCGCGTAACGGTGGCGGGCGTCGCTCTCGCCGTCGAGCAGCATGAAGCGCCCCCCGGTGTGGAACGTGTCGATCCAGGCCACGTCCTGCACCCCGGGCTCGTCGGCGTGACGGAGCACCATGAGGCCTGCGTGCGGCCGGCCGCCCTCGGCCCAGGTGTACTCCAGCGTGGCACAGGCGCCGTCGGCCGCAGCCGCGACGACTGCGCCGGTCGGCGATTCCCGCGGCGGATCGTCCGGCGACATCCACAGGCAGTTGACGCCGGTCCAGCGACCGGCGAGTACGGCGGGGCGGGGTCGCTTGCTCATGCCGATCGTCCTCTGGCCTAGGCTGCCGCTGCCGGCGGCCCCGCGACGCGGAGCGCGTCGACGATGTTGTCGCAGAAGTTCTCGCGCCCGATCCGCTCGACGACCCCGGCCTTCTCGAGCTTCGCGGCGACTCGCGGGTTCGCGCCCGTGATCATCACGCGCACGCCGCGCCGCTGCAGGTCCTCGATCGCCTCCTCGAGCGCCTGCACGCCGGTGATGTCCATGAACGGCACCCAGCGCAGCCGGATGATGAGCACCCTCGGATCGGTGTGCGTGTAGGCGAGCGCTCGCTCGAAGTTCTCGACGGCACCGAAGAAGAACGGTCCCTCGACCTTGTAGACGAGCACGTCGGGCGGCAGTGGGCCGGCGCCGCGCGCGGCGAGCTCCTCGTGGAGCTCCTGCGCATCGACGGCCTGCACCTCGACGCTGGAGGACATGCGCCTGAGGAAGTGCAGCGTCGCGAGGATCACGCCCATGTTGACCGCGACGACCAGGTCGACGAACACCGTGAGCACGAACGTGACCAGCAGGATCGCGACGTCGGCACGCGGGGCGCGGCGCACCATGTGGGCGAAGCGCCGCGCCTCGCTCATGTTCCAGGCGACGACGAACAGGATCGCGGCCAGCGCGGCGAGCGGCACGTTCACCGCGAGCGGCGCGAGGAACAGGATCACCGCGACCAGCGTGAGCGAGTGCACGATGCCCGAGAGCGGGCCCGTGCCGCCGTTGCGGACGTTGGTCGCCGTGCGCGCGATCGCGCCGGTGGCCGCGAACCCGCCGAAGAACGGCGCTGCGATGTTCGCGAGCCCCTGCCCGATCAGCTCCTGGTTCGAGTCGTGGCGCGTGCCGGCCATGCCGTCCGCCACGACCGCCGACAGCAGCGACTCGATCGCGCACAGCATGGCGATCGTGAACGCGGGGCCCATGAGCTCGATGACGCGCGGCGCCGTGACGGGCGGCAGCTCGAGCGTCGGCAGGCCCGAGGGGACGCCGCCGAACGCCGTGCCGATGGTCGCCACGCCCTCGAAGCCGAACGCGCTCTGCAGTGCGGTCGCGAGCAGCAGCGCCGCGAGCGGCCCCGGGATGCGGTTCACGAACGGCACGCGGCTCGCGTAGATCACCACGACGAGCGACGCGGCGGCGACGATCGTCGTCGCCGGGTGCAGCTGCGGCAGCACCGCGAGGAGCCCGGCCACCTGTTCGTGGAAGTGGGTGCCGGCGGGCGCGGGCAGCCCGAAGAAGTTCTTCCACTGCCCGACGAAGATGATGACGCCGATGCCGGCGGTGAACCCGACGATGACCGGCGCCGGGATGAACTTGATGATGCCGCCGAGCCGCGCCACGCCGAGCAGCAGCACCATGATGCCGGCCATCAGCGTCGCGATCTGCAGGCCTTCGATGCCGTGCGTCGCGGTGATGCCGGAGAGGATCACGATGAACGCGCCCGTCGGACCCGCGATCTGCAGGCGGCTGCCGCCGCAGGTCGAGACGACGAGCCCCGCGACGATGGCGGTGTAGATGCCCTGCTCGGGTTTCGCTCCGGAGGCGATCGCGAACGCCATCGCGAGGGGGAGCGCCACGACGCCGACCGTGATGCCGGAGACGACGTTCGGCAGCCAGTGGTGGCGGGCCAGGAGCCCCTGGCGGTGTGCCTCGACGATCGCAAGCATGGGAACGCGCTGCTCCGGGCGGGTGCCCGTGGATTGTCACGCGGCGGCGGCCCCGCCGTCATCCCGCGGTAAATGCGGACCGACCGTCGCCGTCAGCCGCCCGCGGCGTCGTCCTCGCCACCATAGCGCGCGCCGCTGGTGCACGTCTCGTGCACGACGACGGCCGCGAGCTGCGGCAATCCCGGGCGCAGCTCGCGCCAGATCCAGCGCGCGAGGTTCTCGCTGGTGGGGTTCTCGAGGCCGGGCACGTCGTTCAGGTAGTGGTGGTCGAGGCGGACGTGCAGCGGCTCGAACGCCGCCTTGACGTCCGCGAAGTCCATCACCCAGCCGAGCCGCGGATCGACCGCGCCGCGCACGTGGACCTCGATCCGGAAGGAGTGGCCGTGCACGCGCGCGCACTTGTGACCCGGCGGCACGTTCGGCAGGCGGTGGGCGGACTCGAGCGTGAAGACCTTGAAGATGTCCAAGCGGATGACCGTCGTCGGAGGTCGTGGATTATTAGCAGATCGCGGCGGTCCGGCCTACTCCGCCGCGCGGACGCGCAGCTCGTAGCAGCAGTGGATGCGCGGATTGCGGGCAAAGTCTTCCGGCAGCGTCGCACGCGTGATGTCGCGGACGTCGAACCCGTCCGCGAGCCCGGGGTCCAGGCGGAATTTCTGGTAGTTGTTCGAGAACACGATCACGCCGTCAGGCTCGAGGAGCCGGGCGACCCGGCGCAGCAGAGCCGCGTGGTCGCGCTGCACGTCGAAGTCGCGCTCCATGCGCTTCGAGCGCGAGTGCGTCGGCGGGTCGACGAACACGACGCCGTAACGGCGACCGGGCGACGCGGCCTGCTCCTCGAGCCACGACAGGCAGTCCGCCTGCACGTAGCCGTGCTGTGGCCCCGCGAGACCGTTGAGAGCGAGGTTGCGCCTCGCCCAGGCTAGATACGTGTGCGACATGTCCACCGTCGTGGAAGCGAGCGCGCCTGCGCCGGCAGCGTGGACCGTCGCCGTGCCCGTGTAGGCGAACAGGTTCAGGAACGTGCGGCCGGCCGCGAGTTCGCCGACGCGCCGCCGCGTGAGGCGGTGATCGAGGAAGAGGCCGGTGTCGAGGTAATCCGTGAAGTTGACGAGGAAGCGGTACCGTCCCTCGCGCACCGCGTGGAAGCTGGCCTCCTCGCCCTGCTTCTCGTACTGCTCGCCGCCGCGCTGGCGCCGGCGCACCCGGAGCACGATCCGCTCCTCCGGCAGCCCGAGCACGCCGGGCAGCGCAGCGAGCGCCTCGTCGCGGCGGCCGCGCGCCGCGTCCTGCGCGACGGTCGCGGGCGGCGCGTACTCCTGCACGTACGCCCAGCGTTCGTCGTTGCCGTACAGGTCGATCGCGAACGCGTACTCGGGCATGTCGGCGTCGTAGACGCGGAAGCACGCGACGTCCTCGCGCCGCGCCCACGACTCGAGCCGCGCCAGGTTCTTGCGGAGGCGATTCGCGAACATCGCGGACCCCGGGCGCTCGCCGGCTGCCGCAAGCCGCTTCCGGCGCGCCTCGGCCGGGTCGGGCTGCACGGCCTCGGGACCCAGATCGAACCGCAGCAGGCGGCACTCGATCGGTCCGTTGAAGAACGTGTGCGAGCGGTGCGCGCGAAGGCCTAGAGCCCGTCCGAGCGGCGGGTTCCCGGTGAACACGCCCGCATGCCAGCCCGGGAAGCACTCGAGCAGCTTGCGGCCGAGCTGGGCGTAGACGGGCTCGAGTCCCGCGGTCTCGTCGAGCCGGACGCCGTACGGCGGGTTCACGAGCACGAGCCCGGAGTCCGCCGTCGCCTTCTCGAGCGTACCGAGGTCGCGGCGCTCGAAGTGCAGGTGATCGCCCACGCCGCTGCGGCCGGAATTCGCGAGCGCGGCGCGGATCGCGGTCTGGTCGCGGTCCCAGCCGTGGAAGCGCCCGCGGCCCAGGGCGTCGATGCGGCGTCGCTCGAGGGCCGCTGCACGAACCTCGTCCCAAGCGGCGGGATCGTGGCCGAGCCAGCCCTCGAAGCCGAAGCGGCGACGCAGCAGTCCCGGCGCGAAGTCGGCCGCCATCAGGGCCGCCTCGATCACGAGCGTGCCCGAGCCGCACATCGGGTCCGCGAACGAGCCGCCTGCCGCGTGAATCGCGGGCCAGCCGCAGCGCAGCAGGAGGGCCGCGGCGAGGTTCTCCTTGAGCGGCGCCTCGACACCGGACTGACGGTAGCCGCGTCGATGCAGCGGCGCGCCGCCCAGGTCGATCGCGAGCGAGCCGCGATCCCGCATGACGCTCAGGTTGAGCCGGAGGTCGGGGGCATCGAGGTCGACCGACGGTCGCTGCCCGGTGCGCTCGCGCATGCGGTCCACGATGGCATCCTTGGCCTTCTGCGCGGCGTACTGGCTGTGGCGCAGCCACGCGGGCCCCTGCCCCACGACGTCGATCGCGAGCGTCCCCTCCGGGCGCAGGTGCGCTTCCCACTCGAACTCGCGGACTCCGGCATACAGCGTCTCGGGCGACTCGAGCGGGACGGTGCCGAGCGCGAGCAGGACGCGGCTCGCCGTACGCGACTCGAGGCAGGCGCGGTAGCCGTCCCGCAGGCTGCCGGCGAACGACACGCCGGCCGGGTGCTCGCGGGAGACGTCGAGTCCGAGGGCGCGCAACTCGCCGGCGAGCAGGTCGGGGACGTGGCGCGGGCAGGCCGCGAAATACTCGTGGCGCGCGCCGGTCAAGCCCGGCTCCGGGCGGCCGCGAGCAGCACGACCTCGCGCGGCGCCACGCGCTCGATGCACTTCACGAGGATGCGGTATGCGTCCGGGTCGAACTGCACGTCGCTCGACCGGTCGACCAGCGCCGCGACCTCGGCCTCGTCCGAAGCCGTGCCGAGGTGCCGCCAGCGATCGATCACGTGCAGCACAGTACCCTCGCCCGAGACCATCCGCTCCTTGAGCCCGATCGGGCCCGGAAACGGCCACGGCTTGAGTCTCAAGGTAGAGAGGGCGACGCGCAGCCGGGCGTCGTGCAGCGCGCGCGGCTCCTTGCCCACGCACGCGCCGCGACAGCGGCCGAGCTGGTGGCCGAAGCACGAGCCCGCGCCCGGCTCGAGCCCCATCGTCTTGAGGCAGAGGCACGCCTCGCGGGCCTTGCCCTCGAGCGCACGGGTTGCGTCGCGCGCCGTGCGGAACGGGCCGTACGATTCCTCGTCCCCCGTCGGGTCTGCGTCGGCGAGCGGCACGATCTCGACCGCAGGACCGTCCGGGCCGGGACAGAGCCGGATGCAGTGCAGGCCGGCCGACCCGCGCAGCTGGCGGTTCGCGCTGGGCCGAAGCTCCTTCACGAGCCGCGACTCGAGCAGCAGCGCGCCGAGCTCGCCGCCCGTCTCGCGCCACTCGACCGAGCGCACCTGGCGCGCGAGCTTGGCTTCCTTCGACGAGCGGTGCTCGGCGCCGAAATGCGCGAGCACGCGACTGCGAAGGTTGCGGCTCTTGCCGACGTAGAGCAACGCATCGCCTTCACCACGGAAGAGGTAGACGCCGGGGCCCTCGGGCAGGTCGTCCGCGAGGTCCTGCGGCAGGTGGGGCGGCAGTCGTGTCTCGTGGAGCACCGACTGCACCGAGTCCTGCAGCCGCTCGCTCCCGGCCGTGCGCTCGAACGCGGCGAGCAGCGCGGGCAGGACCTCCGCGTCGCCGAGCGCGCGGTGGCGCTGGCTGCACTCGAGCCCGTGGCGCTCGATCAGCGTGTCGAGGTTGTGCCTCGCATGCTCGGCGAAGAGCAGTCGCGACAGTCGCACCGTGCACAGCACGGGGGCGGAGAACTTCTCGCCGAGCCGGCGGAATTCGTTGCGGACGAAACCGTAGTCGAAACGGGCATTGTGGGCGACGAAGAGCCGCCCCTCGAGGCGGCGACGGACCTCGGTCCGCACGTCGTCGAAGGACGGCGCATCGACGACCATCTCGTTCGAGATGCCGGTGAACTGCTCGATCGTCGGCGGGATGCGCTGCCCCGGGTTCACGAGGCTGCTCCACCGCTCGACGACCGCGCCGTCGTCGAGCAGCACGATGCCGACCTCGATGACGCGGTGATGCACGGCCATGCCGCCCGTCGTCTCGAGGTCGACGCAGGCGACCGGCCCGCGCAGCGCAGGCGCCTCTATCCGCAGGTCCGGCGTGGCGAAGGGGTCCTTCAACGCGGGCCCGTGCCGTCCAGCGTCAGGATAGGCGCGTAGAGCTCGGGCCGGCGGTCGCGGAACACGCCCCAGGCGTGCCGGTACGCCCGCGCGGCATCGAGGTCGAGGGTTGCCGTCAGCACGGCCTCGTGGGTCCGGTCGGCCTCGGCGACCTTGGCGCCGGTATGGTCGGCGATGAACGAGGAGCCGTAGAACGTCATTTCGTACCTCTCACCCCGCTCGGTGCCGATGCGGTTCGAGGCGACGAGCGGCATCACGTTCGCGGCCGCGTGCCCCTGCATGCAGCGCTGCCAGTGCCCGCTCGAATCGACGCTCGCGTCGTGCGGCTCGGAGCCGATCGCCGTCGGGTACAGGAGCGCCTCGGCGCCCATGAGCGCCATGCAGCGCGCGGTCTCCGGGAACCACTGGTCCCAGCAGATGCCGACCCCGAACACGCCGTAGCGGGTGCGCCAGACGCGAAAGCCCGTGTCGCCGGGCGAGAAGTAGAACTTCTCGTGGTAGCCCGGACCCTCGGGGATGTGCGACTTGCGGTAGATGCCGAGCACCGCACCGTCGGCGTCGATCATCGCGAGCGAGTTGAAATAGGCATTGTTCGCGCGCTCGAAGAAGCTGAACGGCAGCACCACCTGCAGTTCACGGGCCAGGTCCTGGAACCGCGCGAGCACGGGGTTGCCCTCGACCGGCCGGGCGAGCGAGAAGTGGCTCGCAAGGTGGTCCTTGCAGAAATACGGCGTCTCGAACAGTTCCTGGACCAGTACGACCTGGGCACCCGCGCCGGCCGCCTGCCGCACGACACGCTCCGCGCTGTCCAGGTTGGCATCTGCCACCGGACTGCAGGCGAACTGGGTCGCAGCGAACGTGACCTTCATGGATGCACCTCGTTTACCGGGATCCGCGCGTGGGGGGCGAGCAGTCTAGCGGTCACGGTGTCTGCGACAACTGGCAGTCGCCAGAGATTATGTCCAGAATACGAGCGAGCCGGAACGCGCTGCAGGGGGGAGCGAGGACCTGCACTCCCAGAGCGATTCGCGATAATTTCAAGGAGATCAACGATGTCTAACAACTTACTCGAAAGTTTATCCGCCCTGATCACGCCGGACGTGATCGGTCGGGCGGCCTCCGCCCTCGGCGACTCCGAACCCGCCGTGTCGAAAGGCATGGGTGCGGTATTCCCTGTGCTGCTCGGCAGCATCGCGAACCGCGCGGACGATCCGGGCTTCGCCTCGACGCTCTTCAACCTGGTCCGCGACCCGGCCAACGACGGCAGCCTGCTCGGCAACATCCCGGGCCTACTCGCGCCCGGCGCGGCGTCCTCGCCGATGATGGCTCTCGGCGGCAAGCTGCTTTCCTCGCTGTTCGGCAGCAACGTCGGCGCGCTCGGCAACTCGCTCGCGAACTACGCGGGCGTGCGTCCGGCCTCGGCGAACTCGATGCTGACCTTCGCCGCTCCGCTTGTGCTCTCGCTGCTCGGCAAGGCCGTGCGCAGCGGCAACCTCAACCTTTCCTCGCTCGTGAGCATGCTGACGGGCCAGCGCGGCGCCTACGCCGCCGCGATCCCGGGCCCGCTCTCGCGGCTCGAAAGCTATTTCGCGGCGCCGGTCCGCGAACCTGCGCGCGAGACGTATGCCGTCCCGCCGCCGCCGGAGAAGAAGTCTTCGATCGGCCGCTGGCTGATCCCGCTCATCGCCGCGCTCGTCGCGCTGTGGCTGCTGTCGCGCTGCATGGGCCCGAAGGAAGAGACGGCCGTCCAGACGCTGCCGGCCCCCACGGTCGAGCCTGCTCCCCTGCCGGCTCCGGTCGAGCCGCCTCCGGCCCCGATGGCCGAGCCGGCCGCGACGGAGATCCCGCTCGCCAACCTGTACTTCGAGGTGGACAAGTTCGACGTGCCGGTCGCGCGCGAGGGCTCGCTCGATGCCGTGATCGAGTACCTGAAGGCGAATCCCACGGCCGTTGCGAGCCTCTCGGGCTACCACGATCCGACGGGTGACAAGGCCTACAACGAAGACCTCGCGAAGCGTCGCGCGCAGGCCGTCAAGGACGTCATGGTGGCGGCCGGCGTGCCCGATTCGCAGATCGACATGGTCAAGCCGGTCGAGTCCACGGGCACGGGCGACCTGGCCGAGGCCCGCCGAGTGGAGGTCGCGATCCGCCGGTAACCGGCAGATCGTATGAGCGAACGCACGGGGCCCCTCGCGGGCCCCGTGTCTTTTGGGAAGCACGAACGTGCTGCGGCTCAGCCGAGCAGCGCCGCCACGTGACGGGCGATCATGAGTTCCTCGTCCGTCGGCACGACGTAGGCCGCGACGCGACCGCCAGCCACGCCGATGCAGCGCTCGTGACGCGCGTTGGCGTGATCGTCGAGTGCGAGGCCGAGCCACGCGGCGCCGTCGGCGATCCGCGCCCGGATCTCCGCCTGGTTCTCGCCGATGCCGGCCGTGTAGACGACCGCATCGAGCCCGCCGAGCGCGGCCGCGAGCGAGCCCAGCTCGCGCACGGCACGGTAGACGAAGACCTCGACCGCGAGCCGCGCCTCGGGCCGGTCGCTCGCGAGCAGCTCGCGCATGTCGCTCGAAAGGCCCGAAAGGCCGAGCAGCCCGGACTCGTGGTACAGGAGGTGCTCGACGTCGCGGACGCCGAGCTTCATCTCGTCGAAGAGGAAGAGCAGCACGCCGGGGTCGAGCGACCCGGTGCGGGTGCCCATGGGGAGTCCCTCCAGCGCCGTGAAGCCCATGGTCGTGGCGACGCTGCGCCCGCCGCGCAGCGCGCACATGCTGGCCCCATTGCCGAGGTGGAGGACGATCGTCCGGCCCATCGCCGCGCGCGCGTCGATGGCGGGCATCACCGAGGCGACGTATTCGTACGAAAGGCCGTGGAAACCGTAACGGCGGACGCCCGCCTCGGCGTAGCGCCGCGGCAGCGCATAGAGCTGCGCGACCTCGGGCACCGTGCGGTGGAAGGCAGTATCGAAGCACGCGACCTCGGGCACGCCGGGGAGGCGCTCGAGCATGCGGCGGATGGTGTTCAGGTTGTGCGGCTGGTGCAGCGGTGCGAGCGGCACGAAGCGCTCGAGCCGCTCGAGCACGGCCGCGTCGACACGCGTCGGCGCCATGAACTCGAGGCCGCCGTGCACGACGCGGTGGCCGACGCCGGCGATCGGGCGGTCGTGCAGCTCGGCACGAAGGACGTCGACGAGCACTTCGAGCGCCCGCCCGTGGTCGGCGTCGTCGAGCGCCAGGTCCGCCACGGTTTCGGCGCCGCGGCGCGCCACGAGGCGCGGCGACTGGCCGATGCCGGAGACCTGCCCGCGCAGCTCGCGCTCGAGGCAGGCGCCGTCCGCGCGGAACGTCGAGAACTTGAGGCTCGACGAGCCCGCGTTCAGCACGACGATCGTGTCGCCTTCCCTCACGAGACGGCCTTGGGCGCCAGCTTGCGGCGCGCGTGCGCGAGCAGTTTCGCGACGGCGGCCGAGCCCATCCGCATGCGCACGTTGTCGGCGCGGCTCGTGAGCACCACCGGCACGCGGGTGCCGAGCACGACGCCGGCGCTGTCCGCGCCCGCGAAGTACTGCAGCTGCTTGGCGAGCATGTTGCCGGACTCGATGTTCGGCACCATCAGGATGTCGGCGCGGCCCGCGACGGGCGAGCGGATGCCCTTCGTCCGCGCCGCGTGCTCGCTGATCGCGTTGTCGAACGCGAGCGGCCCGTCGAGCACGCCGCCCTCGATCTGGCCGCGGTCCGCCATCTTGCAGAGCGCGGCGGCGTCGAGCGTCGAGCGTATGTTCGGGTTCACCATCTCGACCGCCGAGAGGATCGCCACCTTCGGCTGCGCGATGCCGAGCACCTGCGCGAGGTCGATGGCGTTGCGGACGATGTCCGCCTTCTCGGCGAGCGTCGGCTCGATGTTGATGGCCGCGTCCGTCACGAGCAGCATCCGGTCGTACGCCGGCACGTCCATCACGAACACGTGGCTCACGCGCCGCTCAGTGCGCAACCCCGCCTGGCTCGCCACGACGGCCCCGAGCACCTCGTCGGTGTGCAGGCTGCCCTTCATCAGCATCTCGACTTCGCCGGCGCGCGCGAGCGCCACTGCGGTGGCCGCCGAGGCGTGGCTGTGCTCGGTGGGCACGATGCGCAGCCCCGCGATGTCGGCGCCGTTCGCCTCCGCGACCGCGCGGATCCGGGCCTCGGGGCCGACCAGGACGGGCACGATCAGCCGGCGACGCGCGGCCTCGAGCGCCCCGAGCAGCGAATCGCGGTCGCAGGGATGCGCGACCGCACAAGTCACGGGCTCGAGCGGCTCGCACTGCCGGAGCAGCCTCGCGAACACGTCGTTGCGCCGCAGGATGATCTCGGGCGTGGCGATGTCGGAGTATGCGACGTGCCGGCGCGGCGCCTCGACGATGACCGTGCCCGACACGAGCCGGCGCTCGCCGACCCGCGCCACGCACTCGAACTCCACGAGCCCGGTGTCCGGGTGTTTCGCGCGCACGGTCACCGTGGCGGTGAGCTGCTCGCCCACCCGGACTTCGCCGGAGTAGTCGAGCCGGGTCGCGACGATGCGCGTGCCCGGCCCGGGCAGCCGGCGCTCGAGCATGCCGGAGATCACGGAGCTCACGGCCACTGCGTCGACCGCGACCAGCTCGCCCGGGGAATCCTCGCCGTCCTCGACGTGGAACGGTTCGACGTCGCCCGACACCAGCACCAGCGCCTCGATCTCGGTCTGGGTGAGCGCGCGCTCCGCGCTCGCCGTGGCGCCGACCTCGAGATCGTCGAAAACGACGTTGCGGTAGGCCGTCACGAGAGATCGATCCAGGTCGTCTTGAGCTCGGTGTACTTGTCGAAGGCGTGCAGCGACTTGTCGCGGCCCGTCCCGGACTGCTTGTAGCCGCCGAACGGCACGGTGATGTCGTCGGCGTCGTAGCAGTTCACATAGACCATGCCGGCGCGCAGCGCGCGCGCGATGCGGTGGGCCTTCTTCACGTCGCGCGTCCAGACCGCTGCGGCCAGCCCGTAGTCGACGCCGTTGCCGACGCGGACCGCCTCTTCGGCGTCCTTGACCGTGACCGCGGCAAGCACCGGCCCGAAGATCTCCTCGCGCTCGATCTTCATGCCCGGGCGTACGTCGGCGAAGACCGTCGGCTCGACGTAATAGCCGCCCGTCTCCTCGCGCGCGCGGCGCCCGCCCGCGAGCAGCGCGGCGCCTTCGCTGCGGCCGGCCTCGATGTAGCCGAGCACCGTCTTCATCTGGACGTCGTCGACGATGGCCCCTAGGCGCGTCGCGGGGTCGAGCGGGTCGCCGGGCTGCAGCGCGCGGGTCGCGGCGACCACCTTCTCGAGCACCGCGTCCCGCACGGGTTCCTCGATCACGAGCCGCGACGCCGCGGTACACATCTCGCCCTGGTTGAAGAAGATCGCCGAGGCCGCGGTCGCCGCGGCGCGGTCGAGGTCCGGGCAGTCGGCGAGGATGATGTTCGGCGACTTGCCGCCGCACTCGAGCCACACGCGCTTCATGTTCGACTGGCCAGAGTACTGCAGCATCAGCTTGCCGGTCCGCGTCGAGCCCGTGAAACCGATGCAGTCGACGTCCATGTGCAGCGCGAGCGACTGGCCCGCCGTGTGGCCGTAGCCGGGCAGCACGTTGAAGACCCCGTCCGGGATGCCGGCCTCGGCCGCGAGCGCCGCGATTCGGATCGCCGTGAGCGGGGACTTCTCGGACGGCTTCAGGATGAACGAGTTGCCGGCCGCGAGCGCCGGGCCGATCTTCCATGCCGCCATGATGAGCGGGAAGTTCCACGGCACGATGGCGGCCACGACGCCGATCGGCTCGCGGGTGATCATCGCGAGCGCGTCGTGGCTCGTCGGCGCGATCTCGTCGTAGATCTTGTCGACCGCCTCCGCATACCAGTGGATGCAGCGCGCCGTGGCCGGGATGTCCACGGCGAGGCTGTCGGCGATCGGCTTGCCCATGTCGAGCGTCTCGAGCAGCGCGAGCTCGTCGCGGTGGGCGAGGATCAGCTCCGCGAAGCGCTGCAGGACGCGCTTGCGCTCGCGCGGCGCCTGCCGGGACCAGACGCCGGCGTCGAATGCGCGACGCGCGGCGGCGACGGCGAGGTCGACGTCGGCGGCGTCGGTCGACGCGATCGCGGCGAGCGGCCGGCCATCGATCGGGCTGACGCATTCGAAGGTGGCGCCGGAAACGGCGGGCCGGTAGCGGCCATCGATGAAGGCCTGGCCGTTCAGCTGCAGCGCGCGCGCGCGGGCGCGCCAGTCGATCGTGGGATTGGACATCGTGCGGGCCTCAGAAGGTCGGCGGCGTGCTCGCGGAGATGATCTCGCAGGGCTCGGTGCCGGTGTTGCGGAAGCGGTGCGGAATGGCGCTGGTGAAGTAGTAGGCGTCGCCGGGGCCGAGCGCGCGCGTCTCGCCGCCGACGGTGAGCTCGATGCGCCCGCGCACGATCACGCCTCCCTCCTCGCCCGCGTGCTTCAGCATGTCGGCGCCGGTGTCGGCGCCGACCGCGTAGCGCTCGTGCATCACGGACATCGCCCGGTTCGGCCGCCGTGCGGCGACGAGCTTCAGGGAGACCGAGCGGTCGCCGAGGTCGGTGAGCTCGTCGCCCTGGTAGAACACCTGCGGGCTCGCCGACAGGTCGAGCGTGAAGAACTCGGCGAGCGACATCGGGATGCCCTCGAGCACCTTCTTGAGCGAGCTCACGGAAGGGCTCACGCGATTCTGCTCGATCAGCGAGATCAGGCCGTTCGTGACTCCGGCGCGCTTCGCGAGTTCGCGCTGCGAGAGTCCGTACAGGGTGCGCACGGCGCGCAGGTGCGCGCCCACGTCGAGGGCGGAGGCAGCCACGGGGTGTTCAATATCCTGCACAGGAGGAGCGTAAGTCACGGAAGTTTCAGCCTCGTTTGAGGCAAGTGTCAATTTTTCTTATCATCCGGTCTTCCCACCCAGCCAGCGGCCTACCCATGCCAGCCCAGCCCCAGTTCGACCGCGCGGAACTCGAAGCGTTCTGGATGCCGTTCACGGCGAACAGGCAGTTCAAGGCCCGGCCCCGCATGCTCGCCCGGGCCTCCGGGATGCACTACTGGACGCCGGACGGCCGGGCGGTGCTCGACGGCGTCGCGGGGCTCTGGTGCGTGAACGCGGGGCACGGCCGCAAGGAGATCACCGAGGCCGTCAGCCGGCAGATCGCCGAGATGGAGTACGCGCCGCCGTTCCAGATGGGCCACGCACCCGCGTTCGAACTCGCCAACGCCGTCGTCGAGTGGCTGCCCGACGGGCTCGACCACGTGTTCTTCACCAACTCGGGCTCCGAGTCGGTCGACACCGCGCTCAAGATCGCGCTCGCCTATCATCGCGCCCGCGGCGAGGGCACGCGCACCCGGCTCATCGGACGCGAGCGCGGCTACCACGGCGTGGGCTTCGGCGGGATCTCGGTCGGCGGCATGGTCAACAACCGCAAGTGGTTCGGCACGCAGCTGCCGGGCGTCGACCACCTGCCCCACACGCACAATCTCTCGCAGAACGCCTACTCGCGCGGCGAGCCTGCGTGGGGCGCGCATCTCGCCGACGAGCTCGAGCGGCTCGTGGCGCTGCACGACGCGAGCACGATCGCCGCGGTCATCGTCGAGCCGGTCGCAGGCTCGACGGGCGTGCTGATCCCGCCGACGGGCTACCTGCAGCGCCTGCGCGAGCTCTGCACGAAGCACGGCATCCTGCTCATCTTCGACGAAGTGATCACCGGTTTCGGACGGCTCGGCTCGCCCTTCGGCTCGCAGCACTTCGGCGTCACGCCGGACCTGATCACGATGGCGAAGGGCCTCACGAACGGCGCCATACCGATGGGCGCCGTGGCGGCGAGCAAGGGCATCTACGACACCTTCATGCAGGGGCCGGAGAACGCCATCGAGCTGTTCCACGGCTACACCTACTCCGCGCACCCGGTGGCGTGCGCGGCCGGTCTCGCGACGCAGCAGATCTACAAGCGCGACGGGCTGTTCACGCGGGCCCGCGAGATCGCGGACTACTGGGCCGACGCGGTGCACTCGCTCAAGGGCCTGCCGCACGTGATCGACTTGAGGAACCTGGGCCTCATCGGCGCGGTCGAGCTCGAGCCGATCGCGGGCAAGCCGGGCGCGCGCGCGTTCGACGCCTTCGTGCGTGCGTTCGAGGCGGGCATCCTGATCCGCGTGACGGGCGACATCATCGCGCTGTCGCCGCCGCTCATCATCGAGCGCACGCACGTCGACGAGCTGTTCGGGAAGCTGGCCGACGTGCTCAGGGCGACGCCGTAGCCCGCGGACCTGCGCCGGAGGCGGCGGCCTCCAAAAGAAAGCGCCCGGCCCCCTCGCGGGGACCGGGCGCAGCTCTTTCAGAGCATCAGCTTTCGAGCTGGCGGCGACTTACTCGGCGCCCCACGGGAAGGTCGTGGAGACGGAGAAGATCGCGCGACCCTGGGTATTGAACACGTCGTCGGACGAGAAGGCTGCGTCGCCCCTGTCGAGGTCGGTGGCGACCCACGCGAGCCCGAGGTCGAAGTTGCCGAGCGTATAGGACACGCCGATCGAGTAGTCGAAGAACTCGGTGTCGTCGAACACGTCGCCGTAGTTGTAGCCCACGTGCAGGTTCAGGCCGAAGTCCGCCGGCAGCTCGAAGGTGCCGTTGGCCTCGGTGTACCAGCCGTCCTCGTCCGAGCCGCCGTAGTCGTTCGTGTACCACTGCTTGAGCTCGAGCCACTGCCAGGACACGCCGGCGTAGATCTCGGGATAGTCGGAGATCTCGCAGTCGCGGGGGTCGGCGGGCGGAGCAACGCGGCAACGGCTGCGGTTCTCGCTCGAATCCGGGTACAGGTACCAGACGATGCCGAGGTCGTAGCCGAAGCCCTCGGAGAACTCGCCGGCGAAGCCACCGTACAGGTCGAGCTCGATGTTGCCGTCGAAGCCGTCGCCGTAGTCGATGTTGCTCGCCCAGGCACCGGCGTAGAAGCCGCTCTCCGATGCCCAGTCGATGCTGCCCTGCAGCGCGGGGTCACTTGCGCTCAGGCTGACACCGCGGAAGTTGTAGTCGCTGACCGCCGTGACCGTGCCGGTGATCTCGGCGCTCGCAAGCGCAGTCGAACCCATCAGGACGACCGCCGCCAAGCCTTGAATCAGTCTCATGCTGCACCCCTCAGTTGCAAGAAAGCCACAAAGTTATTGCGGCCAACACGGGCATTGTATCAGATGCGATACGCAGGGGGCCGTGCGGCTGCACACCTCGGAGGCCGCTGCAGGATTCATGCCAGCCCAAAGTTGCGGAAAAGGCACCCCGCGCGCCCGCGCTGCACTCCGGCGGCGCAACCGCGCGCAGTCGCTGCACCGAGATGGGGAGCCGACTCAGGCGGCCGGCGGTTCGTAGATCGCGTAGAACTTGCGGGCGGGCTCGAGCACCTCCCAGAGCCCGTCGAATCCCGCGGGCATGACGAAGCAGTCGCCCGGCCCGAACGTCCACGAACGGCCGTGGTCGTCGGAGATGCGCACCCGGCCCTCGGTCAGCACGCACAGCTCGTTCTCGGTGTAGCGGACCCGCCAGGCCCCCGCGCTGCTGCGCCAGATGCCGCCGTGGAACCGCCCGCCGGCGTCGCTGTAGAGGTTACGCACGAACTGCGCCGGCATCGGGCTGTCCGCCGCGAGCCGCGAGGGATCGAGCTCCAGGACCTCCTCCTTGCCGCCGAACTCGTCGATGCGGACGACCTCTGGACCCGTGCTCATGCTCCCTCTCCTCGCGCGAACTGGAGGCGAGCGAGGTTAGCACGCGCCTGCTCGAGCAGATCCCGCACCTCGTCGTCGCTCGTCTGTCCGAAGTCGCGATAGCACTGGCCGACCGCGTGGAACGCCTCGGGCACGTCGAGGCACACGACCTGGTCCGCGACGGCGGCGATGCGCTCCCGCGCGCCCTGCGAGGCGACCGGCACGGCGGCAACGATCCGCGCGGCGCCGAGCGCACGCAGCGAGCGCACGGCCGCCTCCATCGTCGCACCGGTCGCCAGGCCGTCGTCGACCAGGATCACCGTGCGGCCGCGCACGTCCGGTGCGGGCCGCCCGCCGCGGTACTCGCGCTCACGCCGCTCGAGCTCGGCCTGCTCCTCGCGGCGTACGCGCTCGAACGTCTCGGGGGACGGCAGCCAGGCCACGACTTCCTCGTTGACGACGAGCGCGCCGCCGCTCGCGATCGCGCCCATCGCAAGCTCGGGCTGGAACGGCACGCCGAGCTTCCGGACGACCAGCACGTCGAGCGGCAACCCGAGCGAGCGCGCGACTTCGCACGCCACCGGCACACCGCCGCGCGGCAGGGCGAGCACCAGTGCGTCCCGCGGCCACCCCAGCGGCGCGAGCGCCTCGGCCAGCGCCCGGCCGGCGTCCGCACGATCGGCGAACCTGAGTCGCATCGCGGCCTCCGTCCGTTCGTCTCATCGTCGTGCGCGCGCGTCCGCCGTGTCATGCGCGCATGTACCTAAGTGCTATCCTGCCCTGCACGGACGCGCGGCCCATGAAGGAACAGGACGGCCCGATGCGCACGCCAGCCACCGACGCGACAGAGTTCGACGCCCGGGTCGAATTCCTCCGCAGGCGGCTGGGCCCGGGCGACGAGGCGATCGAGACCCATCACGCGTGGGTATTTCTCGCCGGCGACCGGGCCTGGAAGCTCCGCAAGCCGATCCGCCGCGACACGATGGACTACTCGACGCTCGAGGCGCGGGAGCGCAACGCTCGTGCCGAAGTGCGCCTGAACCGCCGCCTCGCGCCCGGTATGTACCTCGGCGTGCGGCGGCTCGTCCTCGACGCCTCGGGTCGACTTGCCGTGGGCGGCGCAGGCCGGGTCGTCGACTGGCTGGTCGAGATGCGACGGCTCGATCGCAGCCTCGCGCTCGACGAATGCCTCGCGAACGGCCGCTGTGAGGAACGCGCGCTCGAGCAGGTCGTGGCGCACCTGGCCCGGTTCTATGCGACGCAGCCCCCGGCGATCACCGACGGCCGCCATCTCGTGCACCGTCTGCTTGGACTCGTCACGGCCAACCGTGAGCCGCTCGCAACGGTCGACGCCGAGGCAGCGACGCGGCTGCACTCACTGCAGATGCGCGTGCTGCGCGAACGTCCGCATCTGTTCGAGGCCCGTGCCGCGCAGGGCTGCATCGTCGAGGCCCACGGCGACCTGCGACCGGAACACGTCATCCT
>Ga0105090_10000057_pt1 | contig 40552 bp, 55 predicted proteins | sample PPLLak3March2015_FD_79110 | JGI IMG/M metagenome (GOLD analysis project Ga0105090, IMG submission 79110) | Freshwater sediment microbial communities from Prairie Pothole Lake near Jamestown, North Dakota, USA - PPLs Lake P7 Core (1) Depth... | ecosystem: Environmental > Aquatic > Freshwater >...
TCGGCGACCCACGCATCGCCGCGCCGGTCGACCCGAACCTCTGGGAGTCGTCGATCCTCGACGCCGGCTACGACGGTTACGTCAACCGCAGCAAGGGCATGGCTGTGGTGCTGGACGCCGACGTGCCGGCCACCTACGTCGGCGTGGACTACGCCGGCCCGAAGGTCGCTACGCCCGCCCCTGTCGCCCCGAGCCTGCTGAAGCAGCCGCTGATGTCGGCCGAGATCGGCCCCGTCACGGCGGCGATCGCCGGCATCCCCGGTGCGCGCGTGCGCATGGGCACCCTCGAAGTGGCACAGGCGAGCGTGCAGCAGGTCAACGCCGCGCTGTCGAGCGCCGGCCTCGGCGTGCAGATGAGCAAGCAGCGCGACGCAGCCGAGCGGTTCAATACCGAGCAGGTCGAGAGCAACCGCGTGCCCAACTGGAAGGGTCGCGAGAAGTTGGTGCAGATGCCGCTCGATCAGTTCCTCGCGCTGTCCGAAGACGGGACAGACGAGACCAAGGCGAAGCGCGTCGCCGGGATCATGGAGCGCGGCGAACAGTTCGAGACGTTGCCCTACATGATCGTCGAGAGCGACGGGCGGGTGACTGGCCACGAGGGCCGCCACCGTGCCCGCTGGCTGCTGGCGAACGGCTACACCACGATGCCGGTCGTCCTGAAGTCGGCGAACATCCGCTGGAGCGAGCAGGCCGACCCGAACCGCTTCGACTACATCGACGACAGGGACTGGCCGAAGACCCTGCGCGCGCAGAAGGGCGCACCGGACGAGCGCTACACCGCCCCGTTCCCCGTCGCCCGCGAAGACGCGATGCAGCCCTACCCGAGCGAGCCGGGCATCTCGAAGAGCACCGCGCGCACCGACATCACCAAGAGTGCGCAACGTGGCGGGATCACGGGCACCTCGGCGTTCAAACGGTGGTCGAAAGGCCTCCCCGTCGTCAACATCCGCGACAAGCACACCTTCAGGACTGGCGAAGGGCTCATCCTCTCCGGCATGCTTCATGGGTCTCCTCGGGCAAAAAGTCTGCGCGCGTTTAGAGAGGGCGAGATCGGAACCGGCCGCTTTGGAAGCGCCAGCAACAATAGGCTCGGATGGCATTTCACCGACAACGCGGCACAGGGGGCGGAGTACGCGCTGATGGTGGATGCTTACGACATGTCGGAGAGGGAGCAGGCCAGATTCGAGCGCGTCGCCGACGGGGAGATGCTTCGGTCTGGAGAGGGCGTTGTCGAGACCTTCATCCGGCTCGAAAAGCCGCTGGTGATGGCCGGCCGCCAGTACGGTCGCTTCATCGAAGGAAAGAGCGAAGACGTGTCTGCCCTGCGCGTGTTCATGCAGGACAACGAGCACGATGGGGTTATCGTTGACTGGTCGAACAACGGCGCTCGCTCAACGCTGGCCGCTTCTTATATGGCGGTCTACGACGAGATGCTCGACAGATGGATCGACAAGTACAACGCTCTTTCCAAGAAGGACAAAACCGAAGTCAGAAACGCTGAAGCAGAGTTTCTGGCGTGGGCCGATGGCGGCGCGAGTTCTGAGTATCCGGCCGCAGCTATCGACACGCTTGTCGACAAACTCACTGACGGAACCAACCCTTTTATCGGCCGCTACCGGGCTTCTCCTGTCGGTGAAGACGTTCTCGAATATCTTGGCCTTTCTGTTGGTGTTCGGGAGTCCCTCCACAATCCCTTCTTCGCCGGCACTGAAGGCAGCCTCTGGGTGGTCGTCACGCCGGAAGCGGCAGGCCGTGGGCAGATCAAGTCCGTTCTCAACAACGGAAAATTCACCGACTCGCCGGACATCTACAAGAGCGCGCCGCGCTGGGGTGGCTTCTACAGCGAGCTCGCGAAGCAGGTCGACGCGCTGCCGACGAACAGCTCGGTGGCGACCGGCTGGAAGCAGGCGATCAAGAGTCTGACGCAGAAGGGTGTGAAGGTCGACGAGATCGAATGGTCTGGTGTGAACGAATGGCTCGACCTGCAGCCGGCGAAGGTGACGAAGCAGCAGGTGCTCGACTACCTCGCGCAGAACGGGCCCACGGTCATCGAAACGGTGAAGAGCCCGCCCAACCTTCTCGCGGAAGAGCTGGAGTGGGATTCGCTCGACGTCCGCGACGTGGATGACCCGCTGCCTGTCGCCACCAGCTTTCCGAGTGTGAGGCCCGATCGGATCTTCGAGGCGAAGCGTGACAACGGCCAGTTCGCTCGCTACGAGTGGGACTCGGTAGACGTCGGCGACGAAGACGACACGGTTTTCGAGCCGCACACTGTTGTCGAATACTTCCCTGACGGCGAGACCCCTTGGCTTGTCTATTCCGGCCCACCGGAACGGATGAACGAGGAAATCGGTCGCTTTATCGGCGGCCGTTTTGCCCGCGAGAAAGGTGGGCTGCCCAAATTCAGCAAGTACACCGTCACCGGCGGCAATGACTACCGTGAGCTGCTGATTCGGCTGCCGTCCAAAGTAGATGCCGATGGTCTGCCTGCAGGCTATCAGGTGATCGACGAGGGCGACGGCCGGTGGAGCTTCAAGACGCCGACTCGTTCAAGCCGTATATTCACGTCGCGGGAAGACGCGGTCTCGGGCGCGCTGCACGCGATGCGCAGGGAACGAGAAAACGGCGACGGCATTCGGAACGACTTCACCTACCCGGCACACTGGGAAGAGCCGAACGTCGTTGCGCACGTTCGATTCAAGGAACGCATGGACGCCGCCGGCGCGCGCGTGCTGTTCATCGAGGAAGGCCAGAGCGACTGGGCGCAGCAGGGCGGCGAGGAGGGGTTCGTCAACCCGGCAATAAAAGAAACGCGCCAAGCGATGTACGACCGCGTGCTCGACGCCCAGTATCGCGTCGAAGAAATTAAAGATTCTTTCTCGCTCACCTCCGATGACAACGAGCTAACCAAGCTGGAGCTCGCTTACGCGGAGGCACGCGAGGAGGAGATCGCTGCTCGACGCGAGTGGGAGGAGTTCTCCGGGCGCGCCGGCGAGATCCCACTGGCCCCCTTCGTTGCGAAGCGCGAGTTCGCGGTCTTCAAGGACGGCGTCGAGGTCAAGGCGGCGAAGGACGGCCGCACGCAGCGCTACGGCACGATGGAGGAGGCGCAGGCTGCGGCCAAACGTCTCGGTGGCGAAGCGCGCGACCTTGGCTACGGGGAGAACACGCCGGCGTGGGTCTCGCTCATGCTCAAGCGCATGATCGGCTGGGCCGTGGAGAACGGCTTCGACAAGATCGCGTGGGCGACGGGCGCGCAGAGCGCCGAGCACTACAAGCTGGAAAAGCACGTCAGCAAGTTGGAGTGGATGGAGAACGAGAAAAAGCTCTTCGGCTATGACCCGAAGACCGAAATGATGACGGTCTCCGAGGCCGAGGTGACCCGCGAAAAGCTTCCGAAGTACATCGGCAAGGAGTTGGCCGAGCGGCTGGCCGGGCAGAAGAAGGACACCTTTGGCGTGCGGACGCTGGAAGGCGACGGCCTCGTCGTTGGTGGCGAAGGCATGAAGACGTTCTACGACAGCGTCTTGCCGAACATCGCCAACGAGGTGCTGCGAAAGCTGAAGGCAGAGACGAAGGTCGGCGTGATCGAGGTCATGCCGGATCGGCCTGTGACGACGCTGTCGGTGATAGAGGTCGACCCGAGTAATGACCCGGAGGCTGGCCAATCGTTGATCGCCGAAACAGACGAGATCGAAGGGGCCCGCTTTTTCGTCGTCAACGAAAACGGTTATCGGCTCGCCAACGCCGCCACGCGAGAGAAAGCAGAGGCCGAGCTCAAGCGCCGCCAGCGCCAGTTGAGTGCGAAGTTCGTCGGCCCGCAGCTCGGCTTCGAGATCACGCCGCAGCTAAAGGCGGCGGCCGAGCGCGGCCTGCCGCTGTTCAGCAAGCAGCGCTGGTTCGAGGGCTCGAAGGCAGTCGACGCGAACGGCGAGCCGCTGGTGCTGTACCACTCGACCGCGTCCGACGTCGACGCCTTCAAGACCAACTTCGGCGAAGACGAGTACCGGCGCTTCGGTGCGCATCTCGGCAGCATCGAGGCGGCCGAGAATCGGATCGGGATCAAGGCTGCAGAAGACGAGGTCAACGGCGAGCGCGGCGGCAACGCGGGCGTGAACGTGATGCCCCTGCACCTGCGCGCCAAGAACCCGCTGCGGCTCGACGAGAACCGCACCGGACGGTGGGGCGTGGACGACATCATGCGCGCCGTCATCGAGAAGGCCGAGGCGGGCGACCTGCCCGAGATCCCGGCCGACAGCAAGTTCGTCGACGACTACTACGAAGACGCCTCGCGCCTCGGCGGCAAGCGATCCAAGGTCTGGCAGGACGTCAACGACTGGCGTCCCGGCGAGCGCAGCGACGCCTTGCGCACATGGTTGGAGTCGCTCGGCTACGACTCGATCGTCTACGCCAACGAGTTCGAGGGTGGTGGTGACAGCTACATCGCCTTCCGCCCCGAGCAGATCAAGAGCGCGATCGGCAACGAGGGCACCTTCGATCCGAAGGACGCCCGGATCACGAAGAGTGCCGACCGCAGCCAGTTCCTCGGCGCGCTCACGCCGGCGCAGGAGGCGGCCCTGCGCACGGCCGGCGCGATCGTGCAGCCGAAGACGTGGCAGGAGCGCTGGGCGACCTACAAGACCGGTCTCGGCCAGCGTGCCATTCAGGGCATCTTCGACCAGTTCGATCCGATCAAGCATCTCGACCAAGAGGCCTACATGCAGGCCCGCATGTCGCGCGGGTCGGATGGCACGCTCGAAGCGGCGCTGCTCTATGGTCGCCCGAAGCTGGTCGACGGCGTACCCAACGTCGACATCAACGATCGCGGCTTCGCCAACGTGCTGGCCGACCTCGGCGCTGACACCGACCGCTTCTTCTGGTGGGTGGCCGCCAAGCGCGCGCAGCGGCTGAAGGCCGAGGGGCGCGAGAACCTGCTCACCGATCAGGACATCACCGCCCTGCTGACGCTCAACGAGCCGGTGGCCACTGACCCCGCGACCGCCGGCCGGGCGGCGCGCTTCTCGCGCGCGCTGGCCGAGCTGAACGAATTCAATGAGGCGATCCTGCGCATCGCACTCGAAAGCGACCTGATCGACAAGGACGGTTACAACCTGTTCAAGGATCAGCCCTACGTCCCGTTCTACCGTGTGATGGAGGAAGAGGGCGGCATTCGCGGGCCGGGATTCGGCGGCGGACTGACCAGCCAGTACATGTCGAAGAAGCTCAAGGGCGGCAGCGAGGCGCTGAATCAGGATCTGCTCGCCAACGTCCTCCTGAACTGGTCGCATGTCCTGTCGGCCAGCGCGAAGAACCGCGCCGCCGTCGCCACGATGGGCGCTGCAATGCAGGTCGGCGCGGTGCTGCAGGTGCCAGCGAGCACGCCGAAGTCGGTGCGGATCCGGGTCGAGGGGAAGGAGCAGCATTTCCTCGTCCACGACCCGTACCTGCTGGAAGCGATCAGCGCGATCGAATACGCCACGCCCCGCTGGTTCAAGCCCTTCTCGACCGTCAAGCGGTGGCTCACGATCGGCGTGACGGCGAGCCCGTCATTCAAGATCCGCAACCTGATCCGCGACTCGGTGCAGGCGATCGCCACGGGGCAGCTGAAGCCGAACCCGATCGGCAACGTGGCGCAGGGATTCAAGGCCAGCGCGAAGTCGACCCAGACCTACGCCTCGATGCTCGCCTCGGGCGGCATGATCCGCTTCGGGTCTCTGGTCGAAGGCGACCGCGCGCACCACGTCCAGAGGCTGATCGACAAGGCCGGCCGCAAGGCACACATCCTCGACGAGCCCAGCTGGAAGAAGCTGCAGGGGCAGATGGTCACCCTGATCGAGGCCTACAACGAGCTCGGCGACCGCAGCGAGAACGTCAACCGCAACGCGCTCTACGAGCAGCTGCGCGCTAAGGGGGTCAGCCACCTCGAAGCGGCGTTCATGGCGCGCGACCTGATGGACTTCGCCATGGGCGGGACGTGGCCCGTGGTGCGATTCCTGACGCAGTCGGTGCCGTTCCTCAACGCCCGCCTGCAGGGCCTCTACAAGCTCGGCAGGTCGGCCAAGGACGACCCGGCGCGGGTCGGCTATGTCGTCGGCGCGGTCGCACTGGCCAGCCTCGCCCTGCTGCTGATGTACGGCGACGACGAGGACTGGAAGAAGCGCGAGGACTGGGATCGCGACACCTACTGGTGGTTCAAGATCGGCGACGTCGCCTACCGGATCCCGAAACCGTTCGAGATCGGCGCGATCGGCACGATCGCCGAGCGGACGTGGGAGCTGATGTTCGACAAGGAGATGACCGGCAAGCGCTACGGTCGCCGCACGCTCGAAATCATCACCGAGCAGTTCGCGATGAACCCGGTGCCGCAGATCGTCAAGCCGATGATCGACCTCTACGCCAACCGCGACAGCTTCACCGGGCGCGCGATCGAGAGCATGGGCATGGAGCGCCGGCGGCCTGAGGACAGGGCCAGAGCGAGCACCAGCACGATCGCGCTCGCGCTTGGGCAGCTGGGCCTGCCGAACCCCGCGCAGCTCGCCAACGCCCGCTATGAGGCTCTGAGCCCGGTGCAGATCGATCACCTCGTTCGCGGCTACTTCGGCTGGCTCGGGACGGCCATCACGGCCGGCCTCGACTACGGCCTGCGTCCGATGAGCGACCGGGGCGCGCGGCCGGAGATGCGGCTGAAGGATGTCTTCCTCGCCGGCAGCTTCGTCGAGACCTTGCCCGCGAACAGCTCGCGCTACGTCACCGAGATGTACGAGCAGGCTCGGCAGGCGCAGCAGTTCTGGGCCAGCTACCGGGACGCGGTGAAGTTCGGCGACACCGCGCGAGCGGCCGAGCTGATGGCCGAGAACCGCGAGCAGCTGGTGAAGGCGCGCAGGCTGTCGGGCTTCACCGATGCTGGCGGGCAGCTCAACGAGCAGGTGCGCAGGATCGAGGCCAGCAGGAGTTTGTCGCCGGAGACGAAACGCAAGATGATCGATGCACTGGAGCAGCGCCGGAACCAGCTGGCGATGCGGGCAGTGGCACCGTAACCGACCTTCAGGTCAAACAAGGAGTAGCGCCATGGGTATCGTGCAACAAGCAATCGCGGCCCTGATCGGGCCGACCGTGGGGGCCGTGCTGACCCCCCTACAGGAGCGCGTCGACGCGCTCGAAGCCCGCCCCGTGGCGGCCGAGGTCGACCTGTCGCCGCTGCAGACGCGCGTCGACGCGCTCGAAGCAGCGCCTGCCCTGACCGACGCTGACCGGGCCACGCTCGCCAAGGCCGAGCAGCTCGTGGCCGAGTTCGAGGCACTGGCGGGCGGCACCGTGCCGACGGGGGGCTCGATCACCATTACGGACGTGACGCCATGAGGGCCGCCATTGCAGCTCTCGCGCTGGCCTTCGCCGGCGGCGTCGCGGCGCAGACGGTCACGCTCGACAAGTGGCAGGACATGGGGCCGTTGCTCGATCGGCAGAGCAAGAAAATCAACGAGCACACGGCGCAGGTCGCGGCGATGCAGGCTGCGCTCGACGCGCAGAAGGCCGAGGTCGCGGTGCTCACCAGCGACATGGGGCTGGTTATCCAGCGCTACGACACGTTGCTGCGCGCGATCATCAACAACGTCTGCGCGAGCAACAAGCTGATCGTCGACAACAACTGGGCGGCGACGCTGATCGGCCTCAAGCCGATCGGGATCGCGGGTCATGTTTGTCCGGGCGACGCGGAGACGGCGCGCTACTATGTGCCGCAGTACCTGTCGCCGAACGGGCCGCCCATCCCGCCGCCACTGACGACCCCATGAGGGCACTCGCGTTGACCGCGCTGCTCGCCGCCACGCCGGCGGCCGGGCAGTCATTCGCGGTCGCCGGGTGGCCCTTCATCGAGCTCGGGCTCGCCTTGCCGACGGCAGGCTGCATCGCCGACGGCAGCGCGGGCTGCTCGGACAGGCCGCTCGGGATCGTGGTGCTGGGGTGGCAGATCAACGACCGTCTCGCGGTGCAGTGGGAACACCTGTCGAGCGTGCGCGAGAAAGACCGGGGCCTTGATCTCGTGTCGGTGCGCTACCGGTTCAGCTTCCGCCGGCCCTAGCCGCAGCAGGGGGCCAGCAGCGTGCCGTGACTGAGTAGGCTGAGCAACGCACCGACAACCCATCCGAGCGCGGATAGGCCGAGCAGGAGAACGAACAGGGGAGGCATCCCCTGATCGTAGTGGCTGCGCAAATTTGCGCAACGGTCACTTGGTGGCCTGCCTCCGCACCAGTGCCAGCACGCGCTCGATGTCGCGCCGTGGGAGGCTGCCGAGGTGGCGCTCCATGGCCACATAGCCGCCTTTCGCCGGCGGGCGCAGGTCGAGATGGTTCATCATCGCCAGCAGGCCGGCGCGATTGGTCTTGCCGATGATGTGCTTGATCGCCGCAACGGGGCGCAGGGTCGGCACGTTATCCTCGGTGAACGGGGTGGTGTAGACCTCGAACCTGTCGATCTGTTTCATTTCGCCTCCTTGTACATCTCGTCCTTCAGCGCATAGCCGAGCAGCGGCCAGACCTTCGAGAAGGCATGGTCGCGCGCGAGCTGCTTGCCCATCGCCGCATTGAATTCCGCCGGGTCGACGCAGGCCGATTCGCCGGTGACCGTGAATCCGTTCTTCAGCACCAGCACGCAGAAGGTCAGCAGCTGAAGCGGAGCCGGTGCGAACCAGCCGTTGGAGGTGCCGTCCTGCGCCATCCCCTCCAGATGCGCTCGACCCGCTACGCCTTCCTTCGCAGTGAAATAGTGCTCGCTTTGGATCGCGCTCTCGACATCGTGGTAGCTCACTCTTCTACTCATCGTCCTTCTCCTCGTTGTCATAGGGAACTTCGACAAGCGGCTTGCCGCAGAAGCAGCAAAACTTCATGTCGTTCTCGGTCGGCCCGCCGTCGTTCAGGCAGAAGAGCTGGCCGCAGCCGGTGGCCCACGCCGTGCCGTCGTCTGTCCATGCGCAGCTGTTCACGCCGGCCTCTTCGGTGCGCCATCAAGGCGAGCGCGCAGAGCTTCGATAGCATCGTGCAGAGGCTTGTGCGAAGTGGCGACCGCCGTTAGATCGCTGGCCCACACAAGAGAGTCCAAAGCCTGCCGCAGCAGCGCGGTGTCGTCGTGCGGTGCGGGCTGCTCTGCCATCTGGCGGATCATGGCGGCGGCGGTTTTTACATCGGTCCCCTCCTGCGCTGCAACAACGAGGGTTCCTTTGTATCCGGCCATATCCTCTGCAAGCTGGCGTAGTCGCTCGCCAAGGGCTCTCATCTGTTCGGGGGTCGCGCAGCTGTTCACGCCGGCCTCTTCGGTGCACCATCAAGGCGAGCCCGGAGGGAGGCGACGGTGTTTTGCCAATTCCTGACATCCCGAGCATCATGCCCCCCGTGGTTTAGGTCGTCCTTGGGCGGCATAAGTTCCGTCAACGCATCCAACGCCTGCCGCAGCAGCGCGGTGTCGTCGGCCTGCGGTGCCTGCCCCGGCTCGTAGCTGGCCTCGAAGATGGCCGGCTTGCACGGGTAGACCTCGCCCGCGACCCCGGTGATGATCCAGTCGCCGGGGCACACGATGTGCCCGCCTTCGAGCGTGTCGATCCAGCCGTGAACATGCATCCTGTTGCCGCAGTGCTCGCACGCGCGAACGGGATCAACCTCCGGGTGGCGGAAGTAGCGCACTACTTCGCCTTCCCAGTTGTGGGCGAGCCGGTGCGATGCTGGAACGCTGACAAGTCTCCCGTTCTGAAACCCGGTTTGCTCCGATTTGTGATCGTCCGGGTGGTCGCCGTTCTTGAACCACTGGCTGGCCTCGATGACGATCGGCTTCTTCCTAAACTTCGACATGGTGCCTCCCGACGATCTCTGCATGTTGGCGACAGTACAACTGTGCCGGGCCGTGTCCGGGCTTGCGGTTGCATTGATGGTTGCCCCAGCCGATCGCTGGCCAGACGCGGAACGCGCACTGGCGCTCGTCGTAAGCCACCTCTCGGTGCGGCGCGCCGTATCGCTGCAGGCGCGCCTCTTCCTTGGTGACCGGATCGTCGTACATCACTCCTCCTCCTTGTGAATATAGGCAGGGTGCAGCTCGCGCTTCGCTGCCATGTAGGCGGCGTGCGCTTCTTCGGGAGTAAGAAAGACACCGAGGTGGAGCTTTTTATAGCCGACAATGATCCTCGCCGCCCACGGGTTTTTCTTGCTGTTGGTGCAGGCGGTCACGCCAAGAAAACCAGAAGCGTTGTTCCGCTGCGCCTGTTTTCGGTTTTGCTGATTCTCGGTAGCTGTTACGACTCTCAGGTTCTCCCACCTGTTGTTGGCGCGGTCGCCATCTTTGTGATCTATCTGCTCCAGTGGCAAGCGGCCTGTCATTAGCAGGAACGCGAGACGGTGGGCGTACCTGTTTTTTCTCAGCAGCCGAATATGGGTATACCCGCGCCCATTGTTGCACCCTGCCCGTCGGCCGGCCGAAGCCGTTCCACGCGAGACCTTCCACCGAAACTCACCGGTCTCCGGGTCGTAGGCGAGCAGCTGCTCGACCACCTCCTTCGTCAGTTCACTCATATGGCCACCGCTTTTTCCCGGTGATCTCCTGCATCAGCACCTGCAACTTGTCGGGCAGGTCGGCGACGAGGCCGTCGTTGTCCAGCAGTAGGTCGCCATAGCGGCGCTTGACGCCAGCCTCGCTGCGATGCTTCGACGAGAGCAGGCCGTGCGCGCCGGGCGGGCGGATGACGTGAACGACCTTGCCGCCAACGCGGCGCACGTACTCGGCCTCGTCCTCGAACCGGATGTCGGTGATCACGACGCCGGCCACGTTTGCCTCGGTGAACTTGTCGACCCGCTCGGCCAGCAACCTGATCCAGATCTCCGGGTGGATCATCTCGCGGCCCCACTCGGTGCCCAGCGTCTGCATCAGCACGCGCGGACTGGCACCGTGCAGCTCGATCGGTGTCTCCTTCAGCTTGCGGTCGTTGAGCTGCTCGGGCTTTGCGAAGCCACCCATCACGAGCATGACCCGCAGCGGATCCGCGAACGCGATCTGCTGCCAACGAGGCAGGTCGGCGATCAGCCCGCCGATGGTGTCCTTGCCAGAGCCAGCTTTGCCGGCCAAACCGATGACGTGCATGTCATGCCTTCCTGTAGAAATCCAGAACGTCGCCGTCCGCCTTCAGCGGCAGCCCCTGCGCCCAGTCGATCGGGTCGGCCATGATCGCCAGCAGATCGGCGAGCGCCTGCTCAGCGCCCTGCTCGGGCACTTCGAGCACCATCTCATCGTGAACCGTGAAGACGATCGGGAAGCCCGCCTCGTCGGCGCGGAACATCGCCTCTCGCAGGCAGTCGCGCGCCGTCGCCTGTACGAGGTTCTCCACCAGACGCCCGCCAAAGGTGTCGCATCGTGACCACTTGTGGGTCAGCGGATGCAGGCCCATGAAGGTGATCTTCGGCCCGTACGCACCCTCCTCGACGCGCGGCTTGGGGTACGTCAGCCGGCGGCCGCTGGGCAGGTGCATGAACAGGCAGCCGGAGCTGTACTCGAAGAAGACCCGATGCACGCCGGCGGTGGCCGGCAGCGGGTCGATGCCGCGATCGGCGAGCAGGCGGGACATGGCCGGCGCGACGGCGACCCGCTGGCCCTTGTTGAACAGCGCCTTGCGGGCCGTCTCCTCCATCGCGTACCAGAGCACGACGATCGATGGAGAGGCGGCACGCCAGCGATCCTTGATCTCCGGCAGCTCGTCGGCGGTCAGGCCCATGTCGAGCGCGCCCATCAGTTCGAGCGCGCCGACGCCACCTTGGAAGCCCAACGCGAGCTCGGCGATCTTGCCCTTCTGCCGCAGCGGGTCTCCCTTCGTCACCGAGCCGGCGGGCAGGCGGAACATCTGCTCGGCCGATGCCTCGTAGATCTTCCCGTGGGTGGCGAACACGTCCATCCGCCAGAGCTCGTGCGCGACCCACGCGATGACGCGCGCCTCGATGGCGCTGAAGTCGACCGAGATCAGCAGCCGTCCCTCGTCGGGGATGAAGGCCGTGCGGATCAGCTCGCTGAGCACGCCCAGCACGCTGTCGTGGAACATCCCGAGCGCGTGCGGGTCGGCCAGCAGGATGGCGCGCATCTCGCGCAGGTCTTCGATCAGGTTCTGGGGCAGGTTCTGCACCTGCACCAGCCGGCCGGCCCATCGGCCGGTGCGGATCGCACCGTAGAACTGCAGCAGACCCCGCAGGCGGCCGTCGTGGCAGACCCCGCGCAGCATCGCGCTGTACTTCGCGATCGAGCTCTTGCTGATCTCCTGCCGAAGACGAAGGACGTTGTCGATCAGGATCGGCTGATCGGTGCGCAACAGCTTCGCGACCGTCTTCTTCTTCAGATCCTTCGTCTCGACCAGCCCCTCGACCTCCTGCTCCGCCCGCAGCCACGCCAGCAGCTGATGGCGAGAGCCGGGGTTGGACAGGCCGGTCAGCGAGATCGCCTCCGCTTCGAGCTTGTCGATCTCCTCGCCGGCGGCGGCGATCGCGGCCTTGGCGAGAGGGAGGTGGATCTTCACGCCACGGTCGTTGATGCGCTGGTCGAGCTCCCACAGGCGCTGCTCCTCGGGCAGCAGCGGGAACAGGGCGAGGCGTTTGTAGATCTCCCGCTCGGCCTCGGTGTCGCGGACGCAGTAGTCCTTGAACAGCGCCCAGTCGTCCTCGTGCTCGGACGGCATGGCGAAGCGGCCGGTCTTCTTCTCGGGCATGCAGAACTTGCGGATCAGCCGCAGGCCGGTGCCGAGCTTTCGCTTGTCCTCGGGTATGCCGACGCGCTCGCCGACGTCGCCGAGGCGACCCGGGAAGCCCATCGCCAGCGCGCGCACCATGGCGCACTCCCACTGCTCGGGCAGGCACTCGGCGGCGAAGTCGGCCCACAGGCAGACCCGCTCGAACTGCGCATTGAAGGCGACCTTCTTCAGCGAAGGGTCGGCCAGCAGATCGAAGAAGCGCCGCAGCCGCGCGCCATGCTCGCGCGTCAGGTCGAGCAGCTGCACCGGCTCGTCGTCGATCGCGTAGGAGATCAGCATGACCTCGAAGTCGGGGCACTCGACGTACCGGTAGACGCCGGTCTTCGTCAGCTCGACCCGGCTGCGGGTCTCGATGTCGACGTGGAGCACGCTCACGACAGCCTGCGCCAAGAGGTGCCGAATCCGCCATGCGAGCGGCCGTTGGTGGAGATGCCGATCGAGCGGATCAGCTTCTCGCGTTGGAGGCGTTTGGTGACTGCGCCCCAGACTCGGGGCTCGCGGGGCGCTATGCCGGCGGTGCGGGCGGCTGCGCGCAGCTCGCCCATCGTGAACGGGTCGCCGCTGGGCCGTTGGTAGAGCCAGCTGACTGCGAAGGCGAGGCAGCCGTGGTAATTGTTGTCGGGTGCTCGCGCCACGCGTGCGAGGGCCTCGTCTCTTCCGCAATTCATCGCATCAGCTCCATCGGAATAGGTGCCGGGGCTCTCCCCGGCGGTCACGTCTAGTTCATGCCCTCTCGACGTTCAGAGGCCCTCGCGGGCGGGACGGGGAGGCGGGCTCCCGCGAGAGACTGCGCTTTACGACAGGAAGTCGTCGTCGTCGGCGATTTCGTCGAAGTCCTCGGTGGCCGAGGTGCGACCCGACAGGCGTGGCCCATCGGCGACCTTCTGGATGTTCTGCAGTCCAGCGCCGACACCCTTGTTGCCGTTCTTGTTGAACGCGTAGAAGTTCAGCGACACGCGCGCGAACACCCCCGAGTAGACCTCGTCCTTGTCGAAGATCTCGTTCATCTGCCGATCCACGATGCCGGGCTTCTCGTTGCTCGAAGCGTTGAGAAACCAGCAGCCCTTGTAGACCGGATCGTCGGGCCGGTCGACGTCGCCGTCACGCAGCGGCATCTTCAGACCCGGCGGCAGCTTGCCGCCCCACATCGCCTTGCCGTTCTCCTTGGCGACCTCGCAGGCGCGCTTGATCCGCTCGACCGTGTCCTTGTCCGCCTTCGGGATCAGAATCGCCGTCGAGTATTTCAGCGCGCTGCCCTCATCCGGGCCGGCACGCGGCGTCCAGACGTTTGCATAGGAGAGGCGTACCTTGCCGGTGACCACCTTGGTCTTCGCGGCTTCCTGCTTTGCATCATTCGCCATCATCAGCTCCATCATCTTCATCAGCAAAATCCTCGGCCGCAGTGGCCCGAGGTTCGAGCTCTGGGCGCTTGTCGCTGACAGGCACCAGAGTGGGTTTGCCGGGAGGCTTGTCGATCAGCCCACCCAGCAGTTCGTTGATCGGCCTCTTGCCGATCGACTTTTCAAGATCGCCGAGCGTCCGCAGGCTTTGCGGCTCGTAAACATCTGACGCATTGTAGCCTGCTTCGAGGAGCACAAGGGCGGCCGCTTCTTTGTCAGCGATGCGCCTGTTGCTGCGTCCCGACACGAGCTTGAAGCCGGGAAACTTCTGGCCCCGCTCGGCCTGCTTCAGGGCATAGTCCTGCACCGCATCGATCCACTTCCGTAGCCCGTCAACTTTGGGCAGCAGCTCGGCGATCTCGTCGGCCGACAGCAGCTCCGGCTCGGCGAACTCGCGCTTGGCCGTTTCGAGGTGCAGCTCGGCGCGCGCTCGGCAGGTCGCCTTGGCGCGGCAGAAGCGGCACGCGTCGTCGCTCGGCGCGAAGACCGCCCCGTCGCCGGTGAAGGCCACCTGCGCGGCAGGGGCGACGATCGCGTCGGCCCACGCGAGCAGGTCTGCAGAGGAGATCGTGGCCGTGTCGACGTGGTCGAGGCGAGGCTGGTGGATGGTCGAGACGACGCGCTCGATGTCGTAGAAATGATCGAGCTCGTGGTACGCACCGAGACCATAGAGCAGCAGCTGCGGATTGCCGTCGACCTCGACCTTGACCCCCTTGCCGTACTTCAGGTCGATGACCTCGACCGTGCCCGCGTAGACCAGCACCACGTCGCCGGTGCCGAACCCTTCCGGCACCCAGCGGCTGAAGTCGAGCCTCTGTTCGAGGAGCACCTCGGCGCGGGCGTCCTGCGATCGGGCGTGCGTGATTCGCTCGTTCACATAGTCGATGAACGTCTGGACGTAGTTCACCATCTCGGCTGGATAGCTGGCGGCGAACGCGTCTTCAGCTCCCGGCCCAAAACCGTTGATGCGAACCGCAAGCTCTCTTGCGTACCACTGGCTCGTGTCTATCTTGCTGCTTAGACAGTCGTAGGCCACTTCATGCGCACGCGTGCCCTCCTCGGCGAAGCTGCTCGTGCTGTTGGGCAGCTGCGCCTCGATGGCGGCCGAGGCCGTGCAGTGCAACCAGCGGTGGCTGCCGCTGGCCGACAGGTAGGCGTGCCCGCTCACTGCTTTGGCTCCGCGAACTGCGTGTCGTTGCCGGCCAGCGAGAGCAGCGGCATGACCATCGTCTCCCAGCGGTTGTCCATGATGTAGGGCAGCGCGCGGATGATCCTGTCCATCGCCTTGTGCGCGGCGTTGTTCTCCAGATCGAGCTTGTCCTCGGCCCCCTTCTCGACCGCCACGTCGATGTGGATGAAGGTCGTGATCGTGTCGCCCTCGGCGCGAACCATCGGGTAGATGGTCAGCGCGACGGCGCTCTGGTCGGGGATGCGGTTGCCATCGCTGATCATTTCGAGATCTCCTCGGTCAGGGCCGCGATCGCCTCGGCGATGTCCTCGCCCTCGTACAGACGATCGAGGCAGGCGTTGAAGGGGCCGAACTTGTCGGGCGGGACGGCGCTCAGCCGCATCACACCCATCACCGACAGCGCGTCGCGGATCGCCTGCGCATGCTCCTTGCTGGATCCGGCGACCAGCTTCGCGCGGGCCCAGAGCTCGTTCGGGTCGATGCCCTCGGCGGGCGGCTGCTCGGCGGGCGGCTGCTCGGCGGGCGGCTGCTCGGCGGGCGGCTGCTCGTCCTTGCGCGGCCGACCGCGACCGCGCTTGCCCTCGGCGGGCGGCGGCGGCGGCGAGACAGGCGTCTCGTAGCGACGCTCGCGCTCTTCGGGGTGAGGTGAGTCGGCCTGCTCGGGCGCGCTGGCCGCCACGCTGACGAGCGGCGACCCGAGGGCCACGATCGCGGCGCGCAGAATTTCCGCGAGCCGGTCGGTTACGTCAATCTCTACTTTCATCTGCATCATCTGCTCCGGTTATTTTCCATCGTCACTGCTGCGCTCGATCCGTTCGAGCGCCTGCCCGACCTGATTGAGCAAGTCCAAAATCTCAATCGAGAGCTCCGTCAGCACCTCGATCCGCTGGTGGGCGATCGCCGCCACCTCGTTCCCCGTGACGGGGAGTCCGTTGTATCGAACGTGCCCGTAGCTGGTGACGTTGCGCATCTCCTGCTCGAACCGCAGCCTTGCCTCGAAGATCTGCTGGTGGATACTCATTTCCTTGTCGCCTTTAGAACGCCCATCACGTCAGCGAGCAGGTCGTTTGTGAACCGCTCGTCGGTTGTATCGAACCCGCTGCCGGCCGTGGCCTGCTGCCACATGAGCCCGAGCACCTCCAGCACGCGGGCGCGCTGCTCGGGCGGCGATCCGACCTGCCGCAGGACGAGGGCCAGCTGGTGGACGGTGACCCCGAACACGACGCACTGGTAGTAGGCCTCACCCTTGACCGCGATCAGGTTGTCGATGATCTCCTGAGACTGTTCGCTCATTCCTGCCTCGCGACCAGTGACGGCGCTTCGCGCGCCGCCTTGCGGGCGATGTACTCGCGCGTTCGCTGGCGGCCGCTCTTGGGTGCCGGGCGTCGGCAGTCGGGCCCCTCCCCGAGAACGAAGGCCTCGACGACGCGCGCGCCGCGTCTGTTCTCGACCCACGTCGAGACCCGCACGATGCCCTGCCGGTGCATCTCCCGCACCCACTCGCGAACGGTGATGTAGTGGGCACCCGTCTCCTCGGCCAGCTCGGCGAAAGTGTGCGGGCCCGTCATCAGCAGCTTGATCATCTGGGCGAACATCATCGCGTTAACCCGAACGATCTTGGGCCTCGGAGCGGCGCTCACAGGGATCGGTAGAGGAGGTAGAGGAGAACCCAGATCAGCGCGCCGGCGAAGCAGGCGGCGAGGATCGGGCATAGGCTGGTCGCGTCGCGACGGTAGTCCTCTTGTAGGTCGTCAAGCAGATCCTGCATCTCCTTGTCGGAGATGAACCCTTCCCCGCGCCAGTCGGGGTCGATCCTGCGCCCTTCGGCTTCGGTCAGTTTGATCATCTTCATCGCCTTCCCCTTGCTTTTCGACTCGTGCAACGTCATGATGCGGGCAGATTGTGCCTGCCTGCTTTGGCACTCGTCAACCCCTTGGAGAAAATTAGATGGACGTTCTGGAAATCATCACCACGGCTCTGGCCGGTCGAAACACGGTCGAGATCAAGGAGCTGGCCGCCCGCTCTGGGGTGGCATGGTCGACGATCTACAAGATCGCCTCCAAGCGAGCCCTCGACCCGCGATGGTCAACGGTCGTCCGACTGGCAAACACGATGGGGATCAAGGAACCGGCGCTGACCAGCGCCGATCGCAAGCGCCTCTTCAAACACCTCGACCCGAAGAAAGCCCGTGGCGCGCGGCGTTGATCACCATTTCCCCGAGACCTTCTCCGGGTCGATGCTGGACGAGGCCGGCACGATCCGGGTCGAAGAGGGGCGGCGATGCCGGATGCTGATCGCGGCCGTCATCCTGCAGGCCGTCCTCGATGTCGGGAACGACCTGACAGGGGCGGAGAAAAAGAAGCAGCGCAACCTCGATGAGGATGCCCGCAGCGCGCTATTCTTCCTGTTCCACCCCGACGGGGGCCTACCTTCGTACTGCGCATGGCTCGACATCGACGCCGACGTGGTTCGCAGGCGTCTACGAGACGGCCTACGCAGCGGCGGGCAGTGGATGGCGCTGCGGGCGGCACGTTCTTTCGCAGAGGCGGACAGGAGGCGCTTGGCGGTCGAGCGGCGGATACGCTGGTTCGACCGTGAATTTGAGCGCGGGGCAATGGTGGCGGAGAGGGAATAATAATGCAGGACAAGAGTGATGTGCCGCAGGTCGGCAGACCCCGGCTTTTTCCTGTCCCGAGACGGGTGCCCGAGGAGCTTCGGGCTTGGCCGAACTGGGTCAACTGGCGGGCGGTTGGCGAGCGGCGGCCTGAGGAGGTCAAGTACCGGAAGATCCCGGTCGATCCGAAGAACGGCCGAAACGCGAAGACGAATGATAGCGCGACGTGGGCCAGCTTCGGCGATGCGGCGGCCTTCTGGAACAGGCACCAGTTCAGCGACGGCGTGCCGGAGAAGTGCGCCGGCATCGGCGTGATCCTCGGTGAGGTGGAGGGCCTGCACCTCGTCGGGATGGACTTCGACAACTGCGTGCGCGAGGGCGTGCTCGACGCCGACGTCGCCACGATCATCGCCCAGCTGCCGGGCTATGCCGAGAAGTCGCCCTCGGGCAACGGCGTGAAGGTGTTCTGGTTGACCACGGTCGACCTATCCCACTTGACCCGCGCAGGGCTCGACGCGCAGGGAAGAGGCCGGGAATTTTACTGCGGATCCCCACGATACTTCGCCGTGACCGGCAGACCGCTGCCGGGCCGGGAAGGTATGGGCGAGGTGGTCGGGCCCGACTGGATGGACGCGCTCGACGTGCTGGAGCGCTCGATCGAGGACGTCGTCGCGGCCGCCATGGCCGACGTGGTCGGTGCGACGCGCGCGGCAGGGCCACGACTGGCCGCCGTCGGCGGGCAGGTCGTCGACCCGGAGTTCGCCGACGAGAACGGCGAGGACGCGTTCGCGAAGATGTCCGAGAAGCCGCGCGGCTGGACGCTCGACCGGGTCAGGAAGGAGCTGCTGACGCAGGTCAGCTCGGACTGCGGATACGAGGACTGGTTCCGCGTCTGCTGTGCCCTGCACCACCACGGGGATGGCAGCGAGGAGTGGTTCGAGCTGTTCGACGCGTGGAGCCAGAGGGCTGGTGATCGGTACCCGGGCGAGGACGGCCCGAACGGCACCAGAGCGAAGTGGGACTCGGTTGGAGGGCGGCAGCGCGGGTCGCCGGTGACGCTGGCATCGCTGATGAAGATGGCCAAGACGGCCAACGCGGTCGTGGCGCAGGATGCGATCGCGGAGATCGCCGGCGCTGCGGATGAGAAGACGTTGCGGGAGATTGCCGACAGGTTGTGTCATCGCGACCTCGACCCGTTCGACCGCGAGAAGGCCGCGAATGCGCTGAAGAAGCGATTCAAGGATCTCGGGCAGAGCGTCTCGATCGCGATCGCCCGGGGGATGGTCAAGAAGTCTGGCCCGGTGGCGGCTGCCTCGGTGCTGCCTTGGGCGGCCGAGCTGGTCTATGTGGTCGACGAGCGGCGCTGGTACGGGCCGCAAGGCGAGAGCTACACGGTGGACTCCCTGATCGCGACGTTCGCGGCTAAGACACCCCTCCTGCCCCCGCCGGTTTCGGGACGCATATCGCCGATGAAGTACGTCTCGGAGGACGTGGGCGACCACATCCCCAAAGCGCGCTCGCGCCGCTTCAGGCCCGACATCGACACCCGCCTCTTCGAGGAACACGGCGAGCTGTACCTGAACAGCTACACCGAGAACCTGCACCGGCTGCCGGCGCTGGTCGAGCCGACCCCGGCCGCGCTGGCCGGCTTCAAGATGATCGAGGATCACCTATCGTGGCTGCTGCCGGCCGAGCGCGAGCGGCGTCTGCTGTGGGACACCCTCTGCTGGATCGTGCAGAACCCCGGCAAGCTGTTGCGGTGGATGCCGCTGCTGGTCGGCCCGGTCGGGGCCGGCAAGTCGTTCTTCGAGGTGCTGCTGCGCACCGTGCTGAGCCCGGAGTGGGTGGGGGTGGTCAACCACACCGTCTTCGCCGGCAACTTCAACGGCTGGGCCACCGGCAAGCTGGTGGTGGTTCTGTCGGAGGTTCGCTTCCCCAGCGACACCAGCCGCTACGCGATGCTCGACAAGCTGAAGCAGCTGGTGACCGACGACACGGTCACGATCGAGGAGAAAGGCGTGGACGCCTACTCGACGCTGAACCTCACCAACTACCTCGCCATGTCGAATCACGACGACGCGATCCCGCTGGGCGAGGACAGGCGCAGGGTGATGGTGCTGTCGGTCGACCTCTCCACGCCCGAGATCGAGGCCCGCAGCAAGGCGGGGTACTTCGAGGCCCTGTTCGGCATCCTGAAGGCGCACCCCGGCGCGCTGCGCCACTGGATGCTGTCGCACACCGAGGCGCACTGGCACCCGGACTTCGATCCCGGCGGCCGCGCGCCCCACACGCAGGCCCGCGACGACATGGTCGAGGCGACCGAGGATCCGGTCGTCGAGGAGGTTCGAGAGGCGCTGGCGCAGGGCGGTGACGGGTTCAGCCAAATCGCCGTCGACCTGCCGAAGCTGGTCACTTATCTGGCCCTCCGGCCGGGCGGAAACAGGCCCCACAGGAACCGGGTGAGGCACGCTTTGAGGGCCATCGGGTACAAGACCTATCAGGAGATTCAGATGAAAGTAGGGGGTCGCGTGGTCAAGCCTTTAGTTACCTTGGGGGGTCGAGCGAATTTTGAAAAATCACCGGCCGAATTTCGGGAGGAAATTCGTATTTCGTGGAATTCGGAGTTTTTGGGTAACAACTTGGACGACTGAGAGGGAGTTGGAGAGGCTAGATACCTTTTAGTTACCTGCCTTTTCTCCTCTCATACACCCCTAAAGGTAACTAAGGTAACTAGGTAACTAAAAAAGTATAGTAGACCGCAGAGGATATATAAAAATTAATTCAATGATAATTAAATGAATTTTCAAAAACATATGTCCCCCGTGGTACCTATGAACCAGACCCCAATAGTTACCTTTTTAGTTACCCGCCCCGTGGAGCCCTCGCGACATGCGTGAGTCAGAACTAGAAACGTACCTCGATCAACAGGCCCGAGCGCTGGACGGGCGGGCGGTCAAGATCGTCAGCCCGGCGCTGGACGGGTGGCCCGATCGCGTCCTCGTGCTGCCGTACCTGCCGGCGATCTGGATCGAGCTGAAGAAGCCCGAGGTGGGCCCGGCGGGGGTCACGCCCCGGCAGCAGTACTGGCTCGACTGGCTGGCCGACCGTGGCCAGTTCACGGCCGTCGTCTGGACGAAGGAGGGGGTCGACGCGGTGATCGACATGGCCAAGCGCTGGATCTGGCCGGGAGGCAAGGCATGAAGTACGAGCCGAGGGACTACCAGCGCACGGCGCAGCAGTTCGTCGTCGACAACCCGCGATGCGCGCTCTGGCTGGACATGGGGCTGGGCAAGACGGCGGCCACGGCCAGCGCGATCCTCGACCTGCTGGATCGGGTCGAGGTGACGAAGGCCCTGATCGTGGCACCGAAGCGGGTCGCCAACCGGACATGGCCACTGGAGCTGCGGAAGTGGGATCACCTGCGGGGCCTGCGTTGGCGGGTGCTGGAGGCGGAGCTGTTCGGGCTCACGCCGAAGGTGACGCTGGGCCGCCGGCGCGGCCTCGAAGTGCGCGACCCGGCGCTGTCGCGCCAACGCCTGCAGGCGGCGATCGCCAGCGCCGACATGCTGATCGTCTCGATCGACTTCTTCGGCTGGCTGGTGAGGCTGCTGGGGCAGAAGCGGTGGCCGTTCGACATGATCGTTCTGGACGAGTCGTCGCTGGTCAAGGAGCGCGACACCGAGCGTTTCAAGGCCTTCCGGCATGTCTGCGCGGCCAGCGCGCGCTTCGTCGAGCTGACCGGCACGCCGGCCACGCAGGGGCTGATGGGCCTCTGGTCGCAGGCCTACCTGCTCGATCAGGGTACGAGGCTAGGCAGAACCCTCACCTCGTTTCGGGATCGCTGGTTCGTTCCCGACAAGCGCGGGCAGGGGATGATCGTCTACAGCTACAAGCCGAGGGCAGGGGCCCGCGAAGAGATCGCGGAGCTGCTGCGCGACATCACCCTGTCGATGTCGGCCGAGGACTGGCTGAGCCTGCCCGAGCGAATCGACAACCTCATCGGCGTGGATCTGCCGGCCGACGTGCGGCGTCTGTACGACGAGATGGAGCGCACGGGCATCGCCGAGGTCGGCATCAACGGCGAGCGGGCGATGGCCGCCAACGCTGCGGTGGTCGTCGGCAAGCTGGTGCAGGTCGCCAGCGGGGCGGTGTTCGACGATCAGGGGGTGGCGCACGTCGTCCATGACGAGAAGATGGCCGCCCTCGAAGAGCTGGCCGACGCGACCGACGGGAACCTGCTGGTCTTCTACGGCTACAAGGCCGACCGCGAGCGGCTGCTGGCCCGCTTCCCCTTCGCCCGTTCGATCGACGACGCGGGCGTCCTCGATGCGTGGGACAAGGGGCAGGTGAGGATGATGGTCGCGCACCCGGGCAGCGCCGGGCATGGGCTGAACCTGCAGGAGGGCGGCGACACGGTCGTCTGGTACACCGTGCCGCACTCGGCCGAGCTCTACCGGCAGGCCAACCGGCGACTGCACCGGCCCGGCCAGACCAGCGACCGGGTCGTGGTCAACCACCTGATCGCGACCGGGACGATCGACGAGGAAATCCTGACGAGTGTGCAAGGGAAGGTCGGTGCCGAGCAGAGCCTGATGGATCTGCTGAAGGCGAGGGCTGCGAAAATCAACGCTGGGGCCTGAAATCGGGCGCTGGCGAGGTTTTTGGGGAGGGGCCTTTGTGATGACCTTAGCCGCCGCTGTGCGCGCGCCACGGGCCTGCAATTCTTTGCTGTCAATCCTGACATCTGTAACGAAAAAAGGGGAGCCGGCTCGCGCCGGCCCCCCGTTCATTTGTCCAGCTCCAGCATCAACGCGTCGGCCAGTGCGACGCCGATTTGGGCGAGCTTGTCCTGCTGGCCCGTACTGGTGGGCCAACAGTTCCCCACACCGGCGATCAGGCCTGCGGTCAGGTGGATGGCCGCATACTCGCGGCAGGTCAGCCCGTCGTCGCCCTCGACGTGAGGGTTCGGGAAGGCCGCGAAGTCACTCTTGCCGCGTCTCATGCTTCCTCCTTGTGCCGGAATCCGGCTTTGACGACCTGACCACAGGTCGGGCAGATGGGTTTGCGCCGGCGCGACGCGGCGAACTTGTAGACCGCAGAAGGGGAGACGTTGAACTTCGCGCCGGCGTCTCGCCCGGACGCGTCCGGGTGCTGCTCCCACCACTCGAACGCGCGCCGGGTGCGGAACTCCTCCTCTGCCTCTGGCGCTGCCTTCGACCACCAGCCGACCCGCTTCGCACCCTCCGCCGGCGGCACGTCCAGATCGTCAGGCACCTTGGTGTCGGCGTCGAAGATCTGGACGATGCAGCGGTCGGCGACCTTCCAGATGACCAGCCCTGCAGCGTCATCGGCTTCGAGCTCGACGGCGGCCCTCGCGCGCTGCCTCGGCGGCAGTACGTTCAGAAGTTTTTCGAGCATGGCGGTCACCCCCAGATCCAGATCGCCAGCACGACCGCCGACAGGATGATGGCCAGTGCGCGGGCGGGCGGCCGCGCGGATTGTTCGTCAGCGGACATAGACCCTCCAAAGGGCGGCGAGGTGTTCGAGCAGGTCTTCGTCGGACGCGACGACCGTGAACAGGTAGACGAGGATCACGACCGTGACGACGGTCAGGATCCAGTCACTCAGATTTTGGGGCATCCCCCTTCTCCTTGTTTTGCTCGCGTCGTAGCAGCGAGCGACAGTTGAGCAGCGCGCGCGGGTCGCTGGGGGTCGTCGGCACGATCACGATCGCGCCACCGTGCGGGGCGTAGCAGTGGAAATGCCGCGCCCCGCGCTCGACCCGCCAGCCGGCGGCCTTGAACTCCTTCAGCAGGCGCGCGACGTCACGGTCGCTCGCCTTCGAGGTCATGATGTCTTGCGAGCCGAGACCCGCACCATGTCGTACGGAGCACCGTGCTTGGTGTGCGCCGCAACCAGCTGCCTGCTGGGCTCGAACTTGGCCGCGATCGACTGCCAGTCGATCGTTGCGCGGCCGTCGCAGTGCGAGATGGCAGCCCGGTACGTCGCACCCTCGACGACGGGCAGGCCCGAGTCGATGAGCAGCGATTCGAGTGCTTCCTGATCGGCCTTCAGCGAGGCGATCGTGGCCTTGATCTGGCCGATGCGGTCGACTGCGACCGCGAGGGGAAGGGTCATGTCCATTGTGTCTCTCCAGACTGTTCGCCGCGAGTGACGCGGTCGTTGGACTCATCAGTGCAGGGACTACCTGCAGACCGGCTCGCGCCGGTTTCGGCTTAGAAAATCTTGTCTTCGCGGTTGACCGGCACGTCCCATGTCTTGCATAGCGCGCTCACCTTGGCGACAAGGAAGTCGAGCTTCGCCGACACGGTCACGAGCTCCGCCTCCTGCGCCTTCAGCGCCGCCTGCAGCGCCTCGAACCGCTGGGTGGCGACAAGGCTGCGGCCGGCCTCTTCCACCCATTGAACGGGGAGCGGCTTGGGCGCAGGCGTCGGTGCCTGCACTCGGGCAGCCCGTTCGCGCCGCTTCGTTTCCAAGGCGTAGCGGGTGCGCTGGGCGTTCGATCGCGAGAGGGCGGACTCGAATGCCCTGTCGCCGAAGAGCGTGATGACGTGCCGTCGATTGGCGAAAGCGACCGTCCCGTCCTTCGTCTCCAGAACGCGGGTCAGCTGGATCCCGTACCGCTCCGCGAACGCGACCGGATCGCGCGCCACGTTGGTGTGCCCGAGCGCCTTGCGGATTTGTCGGATCGTCACTTCCGATTTTTCGTCTGGCCTGCCGTCGAGGTGCTCGTCGAGGACTTCCAAGAACATGTCGAGGTTCATGTCGTTTCCCCTTGCGCCAACGGCACGTTGCGCCCGTCGACGAAACGGTAGTTGACCGGCGCGTCGGTCTCGACGACGCCCGTGTCGATGACCGCCATCCAGCGGCCCATCAACTCGTCGGCCGAGGCCTGCGCCTCTTCGCGGGTCGCGAACACGAGCGCGTTGGTGTACAGCTTGCCAGTGCTGTCCGTTGAAACACCGGGTTTGAAGTTCATCATCAGCTCCATCAGGTTGACCGCGAGTGACGCGGCTTTGCATCATCAGTGCAGGCACTACCTGCAGACCGGCTTGCGCCGGTTTCGCGTTATTCGACGACCTTCCAGCCGCCGGGCAGCCCGTTGCCCCACGAGGAGCAGCGCTCGAAGCGGGTCGACCGGCTGCCGTCGGCCTTCAGCAGACGCACGACGAGGGTGCCCGGAGTAGGCAGGCCCCATTTCTTGTTGCTTGGCACCGGGTCGCCTTCGACGAAGACCTCGACGATGCCGTAGAGGTTGCGGATGCTGTAGCCGCCGGCGCGTGCGAAGACCTTCTTGCCGACCATCGGGTGGCCGTTGGCGACCTCAAGGCGGGCCTTGCGAGCGAGATCCCATGCCTCGCTCATCTCCTGCTTCTGCGCGTCTATGCGACTTTTGTACGTGGCGTTGACTTCGGCCTCGACGGCGCGACTCGTGATGCCGATCTGCTCTCGCAGCGCATCCATTTGCCGGTTCAGATTTTCGAGCCGGGCGCGGGATAGAACGTCGTAGTGCTCCCTGCGTTCGCTTTGAAGGGCCTGCAACGCTCGATACGCGGCGCGGGCTTTATCCTCCAACTCGGTAACTTCTTCGGGGGTGAACATGATTGCCTCTCCAGTTGATTGCGTCCCATACCCTCCCCTCGGCGGTCACACAGGGCGGGGTTGTTCGCCGCCATGCGCCCAGTCGCCACGATGGGATTCAGGAGAGGGTTTCGGCCCGTCGCCACGGGCCTCGTCAGTGGGTCAGTCGAGCAGCGCCAAGGCAGCCTTGAACGCTTCGGTCTTCAGCGCGTCGCCGGCACCGAACTCGGCGCTGTCCATCCGGTTGTCCGGGCTGCGCGAGCGCTGGTAGTGGTCGACGTACTCGGTCACGCCGTTCACCAGCCCCCACGCGGTGCCGGCCACGCCGGGCAGGTTCGCACCGCGACCCTTGCCGCCGAACAGCGCGAGCACGGTCTGGTAGCCGATCGAGTCGACGACCTTGCTGTTGCGAACGATCTGCGCCGCGTTCTGCGGTGCCGCGACTCCGCCCATCAGCTGCAGCGTCAGCAGCTGCGCCTCCTCCGGGCTGATCTCGCGCTTGGCCAGCTCGCGCGCCTGCGCCATGAAGCGAGCGAAGGCGACCGGCGCGACGCCGAGCTGGCGCTTGACCTTCGCCTCGTCGAACACGCTGCGGTGGCTCACCTTGACCATCGAACCGTTGGTCTCCTGCATCGCAAACCCGAGCGTGTTCGAGCAGACGACGCGCTCGCTCACGCCCTTGGCGATCGTGTTCATCGAACCGTCGCACGCGGTCGCCAGCAGCAGCCGCGCGCCAACGAAGTCGTTCCGCACGACGTTGTCGCCAGCGCCAACATCGGCCTGCGCCCAGAACTTCTTGCCCCCGTGCAGCACGCCCGCCGTGGTCATCCTGAACCCCGCCTCGCGGATCAGGTCGGCGAAGAAGCTCAGCACCTCGCGCGGCTGAACGACCTGAAACGAGTCGCTGACGACCGCGAGCGGGGCCTTGGTGTCCGAGCGAAGCAGGACGTGGTAATCAGGCCAGACGGTCGGCGCGGCGACGTCTTCGCGCGAGGTGGCGAACCGCACCTTGCTGCGCTGGATCGTCCAGTCCATCCCGGCGGCCTTCTCCCAGACTTCGATCGGGGCATCGTCGGGCATCGCCTCGCCGAGGCCGTGCCAGATCGCGTTGCGGTCGCCGGTGAATGCCATCGCGGCGCGGCCCTTGGAAAAATCGATTGCGTGTGCCATTTGGGGTCTCCCTGTTGGCGTACCGGGAGCGGCCCGGCGTTGACTCATCGGTGCGAGAGCGACTCGCAGACAGGCCCGCGTGGGGCCTGTTTCGTCATCACCGGTTCAGCGCCCGGTGCCAGCTGGCCAGATACTCGGCTTCCCGCTGCGCCGTCGACGGGTCGTAGAAGGGCCGGCCTGTGAGGAACTCGCCGCCGGGCCCGGTCACCGTGTACCGGCGGGAATCCCTGTTGCCGTCGGTCTCCCAGACCTCGACGACGAACGGGAAGGCCGGGCCGGCGCTATGGGCCTGAATGCCGGCGTTGTTCGATAGATGTCCCATGTCACTCTCCTGTCGCTTCGGTGATGGCCGTGAGCAGCCGTTCGCGCTGCGAGAAGTTGCCAGCAAGCCGAGCGTATTCCGCCGCCTCTCGCAAGGCGGTCAACATGATCGGAGCGGCCCGCATCAGCCGCGCGTTCGCCTTGGCCTCGTACCAGCCGGCCATCTTGTCTTCACGGGCCAGTACCTTGACCGCCGCGATCTGTTCGCCACTGGGCGCGTCGATGCGGGAGCTATCCCGCTGCGTGTCCGACACGTTGACGTGTACGGCCCAAGGGCCGGGGGTGTGCTTGTCCATGTCAGTTCTCCTTCAGCGCAGCTTCAAAGCCTGCAGGATGTCGAAGCGGAGCTGGCCAGCGCCGAGCTCTCTGTACAGCGACTGCGCGTCGTTCTTGGCCACGGCATCGAGCACCTTGCGCAGCGTCCGTTCGAGGCTGTTGCGTTCGGCGACGAGCTTGTTGTATTCGGAGCGGGGGATCATGTCAGTCTCCGGTTTCAGAGGGTGATGGTGATTTTCTTGACGAGGCGCAGCGGGTCGCCGGTCTCCGAGGAGACAACGCCACGGTGATCTGCTTCCCACCCGTCGACGGTGGCCGTGTCGTACACGTTCACGTTCGCCTCGGCGATTTTGTAGTATTTGCCCCAGTCGGCCTTGACCCGCTTCGCGGCAGCCTTGGCGGCAGCCTCGGGGGTGGCACCGTAGGCCCACGACGAGCCGGCACCGATGAACACGATGCCGCAGAAGTCCTTGTCTTTCATGTCTGCCTCCCAGCAGTGCGATGCGACAGTTGCATCTGGCAGCGCCCCGTTGGGCGAGACGCTGCGGGCTGCAATATCAGGGTGTTTCCAAAGATCCAAGAGGCGTTATCTCCGCCTCTACCCTCGCGCTCCCCGATCAGTTGGCTCCGAATCGGCTCTCAGCGGTCTGGCCAGTGCGCCTCGGGTTTCCCCCTAGATCAGCGTCCAGCTGGTGCCCCTTTTGTATCCCGCTGGCCCTTCGCGGCCCGGCTAGTAGCGCCGGAGACCAAAGCATGACACATTGTGTTGACACGCTACAACTCCTTGATTTGTAAGGGAAATAATACTTGACTGAATCGTGCGGGTTTTACAGGGCCGCAATTTTGTGCCCGCCACGAGTTATGCCGGGCCCGTGGCCCTCGGTCTGTGCGTTGGCGCACACTGGCGGGCCTATTTTTGGGGCCCGACTTGCGCTATCGCCCCTCTCAGGGAAAATCTCGACTCGTACGCGCCCGAATCCCCTCTGAAGGAATGCTCTGTGCCCGCTGGTCGCCCGTCCACTTACACCGTCGAGCTCGCCCGTGAGATTTGCGAGCGAATCGCCCACGGCGAGGTGCTGAACCAGATCTGCCGCGACGAGCACATGCCTGCGCGGCCGACGGTCATAGGCTGGCTGCGCGCGCACCCCGAGTTCGATGCCGAGTACATCCGCTCGCGCGAGCAGATGATGGACATCTGGGCCGAGGAGGTCGTGGAGATCTCCGAGGACGGCACCAACGACTGGATGGAGCGCGAGATCGCCAACGGCCGGGTCGTCACCGTGACGAACGCCGAGGCCACGGCACGCTCGAAGCTGCGCGTCGACTCGCGCAAGTGGCTCCTATCGAAGCTCCGGCCCGAGACCTATGGCGATAGCCAGCGGATCGATCTCAAGGGCAAGATCACCCTATCGGAGAAGGAGATCGACGGCCAGCTCGCCGCCTTGCTGCTGAAGGCGACGGCGAAGAAGGGCGACGCCGAATGAGTGCGGTGCTCGACGAGCTGCGGCACGTCGACCTGAAGACGCTGTCGAAGGCCGACAAGCTGCAGCTCATCGAGCTGCTCGCCACGCGTGAGCGGCTGATCGCCGAGAACCAGCTCGCGCGATACAGGCCCTACCCCAAGCAGGCAGAGTTCCACGCCGCTGGCGGCTTCGCCGGCGTGCGCGAGCGCCTGCTGATCGCCGGCAACCAGCTCGGCAAGACGTGGTCAGCCGGCTTCGAGGTCGCCATGCACGCGAGCGGCCTGTACCCGGACGACTGGCGAGGCAAGCGCTGGAAGCGGCCCGTGGTCGGATGGGCCAGCGGCGTGACCGGCGAGAGCACGCGCGACAACCCGCAGCGGATCCTGCTTGGACGCGTCGGCTCGTGGGGCACCGGGTCGATCCCGGCGATCGCCATGCAGCCGATCGACAAGTCGATCATCCGCAGCTCGCACGGCGTGGCCGACGCAGTCGATCACGTCAAGGTCAAGCACGTCAGCGGCGGCACCTCGCTCATCTACTTCAAGCACTACTCGCAAGGCCGCGAGAAGTGGCAGGGTGAGTCGCTCGACTTCGTCTGGTTCGACGAGGAGCCGCCCGAGGACATCTACAGCGAGGGCCTGACCCGGACGAACGCGACGAAGGGCATCACGTTCATCACCTTCACGCCTTTGTTGGGTATGTCGAACGTCGTGAAGCGGTTCCTGCTCGACAAGCAGCCCGGCACGCACGTGACACAGATGACGATCGAGGACGCGCTGCACTACACCCCGGAGGAGCGCGCGACCATCATCGCCAGCTACCCGGCGCACGAGCGCGAGGCCCGCACGATGGGCATCCCGATCATGGGCTCGGGGCGCGTGTTCCCGGTCGAGGAGGGGGCTTTCAGCGAGGGCCGCATCGAGATCCCGCACTACTGGCCGCGCATCGCCGCGCTCGACTTCGGATGGGATCACCCGACGGCCGTCGTCTGGCTCGCATGGGATCGCGACAACGACGTGATCCACCTCTACGACTGCTACCGCGTGCGGCAGGAGTCGGTGCTGATCCACGCCGAGGCGATCAAGGCGCGCGGCGCATGGATCCCCGTGGCATGGCCGCACGATGGTCGCAACGAGACGGCACAGGCTCAAGGCGTGAGCCTGTCGGCGCAGTACCGCAAGCGCGGCGTCAACATGACCCGCGACGCAGCGACATGGCCCGACGGCAGCAACGGCGTCGAGGCAGGCATCATGGACATGCTCGACCGCATGCAGACCGGTCGACTGCGTGTCGCCTCGCACCTGTCGGACTGGTGGGAAGAGTTCCGTATCTACCATCGCGAAGACGGCAAGCTGGTGAAGAAGGGCGACGACCTGATGAGCGCCACCCGCTACGCGATCATGATGCTGCGCAAGGCGGACGTGATGCCCAGCACACTGCCCAAATACGAAACCGTCGGCTACGGCGTGCTGGACGCCGAGACCGGCTTTTAACTGGAGAAGAACCATGCTGACCATCGGACGCATCGTCATCGTTCATCAAAGCGGCAACGAGATCCCCGCCATCGTCACCGAGGTCAACGGCACCTCGTGCTGCGTGACCGCCTTCCCGCCGCGCCGCAGCCCGGTCACGATCCTCGACATGCCTTGGTTCCGCGCCCGGCACGAGGCTCTCGAATGGCTCAGCGCGCAGTCAGCACAAAATACGCACGTCGGCTACCTGCCGTACAAGGGCGACGAGGCACTGCCGGTCGACTCGCTCGCGCAGGTCAGCTCGGCGCTGGCCGACAACGACGCCGAGCTGCGCCAGCTGGTCGAGCGCGTGGGCACCGAGCCCGCGCCGACCCACGACTTGCAGGATGCCGAGATCGGCAGGACACTCCCGCCCATCCGGGGCGTGCTGACCGTGCCGCTCGACCCGCTCATCTTCGGAACGAAACCATGACCTTCCTCCTCGGCCTATTGCTCGGTGCTGCCCCGTTCCTCGTCTGGCCGACGCTGGGCGGGCGGATCCGCGAGACCGTGCTCGCCGGCATCAGGGCGAAGAAGGAGTAACCGGTGGCCAATGCCGTTGCAGCCTCCTTCCCCATGCTGCCGTCCTCTGCAGACGTGGGCGGCGACCCCTCTGTCGAGCTGACCGAGGAGGAGCAGGAACAGGTCGACCGGCTGCAGCGCTTCGGCGCGGAGCTGGCCAAGAGCCGGCGCTCTGCGATCGAGGCGCGCGCGGCCTCCGGCGTCGAGCGGCGCTGGATCGAGGACGACGACGCCTATCACGGTCGAGACGGGATGAACGCCCGCACCGACATGGTGATGACCGTGGCCGGCGAAGCCCGCCCAGCGAGCCGCGCCGGCGCAGCGCCCAGCCGGGCCACCACGTTCGTCCAGCTCACGCGCCAGAAGACGAACGCGGCTGCCGCCCGGCTCAGCGACATGCTGTACCCGGCCGACGATCGCAACTGGTCGATCTCGCCCACGCCCGTGCCCGAGCTGTCCCGCCTGCTCAAGGAAGAGGGCGAGCGCGACTTCGTCGACCCGCAGACCGGCGGCCCCCTACCACACCCGGTCGAGGAACGGAACATCCAGCTGAAGGACTTGGCCGTCGAGCGCATGGCGCAGGCGACCGAGCAGTCGAACGCGATGCAGCGCGAGATAGACGACGCGCTGGTGGAGTGCCAGTACAACTACGAGGGCCGCAAGGTGATTGCCGATGCGGCGCGCCTCGGCTGCGGCATCCTCAAGGGCCCGCTGATCATCAACCGGACGAAGAAGAAATGGGGCAAGCAGCAGACGGCCGACGGCAAGGCCGTGCATATGCTGGAGATCGTCGAGCAGACCCGCCCGGCCAGCGTGCGCGTCGACCCGTGGAACTTCTTCCCTGACCCGAGCTGCGGCGAGGACATCCAGACCGGCTCGCACACATGGGAACGGGAGTACGTCGCCGGCCGCGAGCTGCGCAGGCTCGCCCGCACCGAGGGCTACCTGTCGGGCCAGATCAACGAATGCCTACGCGAGGGCCCGCAGCACTACACGGCCGCCGGCGCGTACAAGCCCGAGAGTCGCGGCGACGGGGAGTACCAGTCGCCGACCGTCTTCAACGACTCACGGTTCGAGATCTGGACGTACGTCGGCGAGGTGACCCGCGAGCAGCTGATCTCCACCGGCGCGCTCGACGCAGGCGACACCGACGACTCAGCGCCCGACAGCCACCTCGACCTGATCAGCGCCGTGGTCGTGCTCTGCAACGAGCGCGTCATCAAGGCGATGATCAACCCGCTCGACACCGAGGATCTACCCTACGACGTGTTCATCTGGGAAAAGATCTCAGGCAGCCCGTGGGGCGCTGGCATCCCGTACCTGATGCGCTATGCGCAGCGCACCGTCAACGCCGCATGGCGCGCGATGCTGGACAACGCCGCGATGAGCCACGGCCCGCAGATCGTGCTGCGCAGGCAGCACATTCAGCCGGCCGACGGGCGCTGGGAAATCACCGGCCGCAAGCTCTGGTACGCGAGCGAGGAGGTCGACGAGGTCAAGAAGGCCTTCGACGTCTACGACATCCCCTGTCGCCAAGGCGACCTGAAGGCGATCATCGAGATGGCGATGGCCTTCGCCGACCAAGAGACCTCCCTACCGCAGATCTCCCAAGGTGAGCAAGGCTCAGCGCCTGAGACCGTTGGCGGCATGACCATCCTGATGAACAGCGCGAACACGGTGCTGCGCCGTCTCGTCAAGCAGTACGACGACATGGTGACCAAGCCGCACATCACGCGCTACTACGACTGGTTCATGCAGTACAGCGAGAAGGAGGAGATCAAGGGCGACTTCGAGGTTCACGCCCGTGGCTCCTCGGCGCTGATCGTGCGCGACATGCAGCAGCAGATGCTGGTGCAGCTGCTCAGCATGACCGACCATCCGACCTTCGGCGTCTTCGTCGACCCCGAGAAGCTGTTCCGCAAGACCCTCGAATCGGGGCATGTCTCCGCAAGCGACGTCATGCGCAGCAAGGAAGAGATCGCCGAACGGCTGGCCAAGCCGCCCGAGGCCCCGCCCCCGGTGCCGGTGCAGGTCGCGCAGGTGCGCGCGCAGGCCGACCTGCAGAAGGTGCAGATCGACACCGAGAGCGAGAAGGTCAATCAGGAGCTGCGCATGCAGCAGGCGCGCGACGAGCGTTCCTCGCGCCTGCACGAGATGGCACTCGAACGAGACCTGATGATCCTGAAGTTCGCGCACGAGCGGAACCTGCAGATCAGCGAGGTCAAGGCGATGCTGGCCAAGACGGTGATCGAGCAGCAAAGCAAGCGCCGCGACGCCGAAGCGAACCGCAGGGTGAAGCAGGCCGACGCAATGGCCCGTGGGCCCACGAGCGGCAACCCGCGAGACATCAAACAACCGCCCGCAGTGGCAACGAGGTAAGCGATGACGACGAGAGCGATGGTCGCCTCGATCCCTGCCGGGGATCAGATGACGCGAAAGCTGAGCTGGACAGGCTTGGCGAACACCGACGATGGTGCGCCGATCGGCCCCGACTGGTCGGCCTTCAGCGACCGCAGCGTGCAGGTCACAGGCACCTTCGGCGCTGGCGGCACGCTGCTCTGGGAAGGCAGCAACGACGGCGTCAACTACGCCACCCTGAACGTGCCCGCCGGCACCGCGTGCAGCTTCACCGCTGCCGGGCTGAAGCAGGTGCTCGAAGGGGCGCTGTACATGCGCCCGCGAGTCAGCGCCGGCGATGGCACCACGTCGCTCGTGGTGACCGTCTTCGCACGCCGTCCGAACCAAGGGAGAACCTGACATGGCGACCAACCACAACGTGCTGGCCGACGCGCTCGATCGCATGGCACTACAGCAGGAGGCCGTCATCGAGGCGGCCCGCGCTTTCCGCGCCGTCGGCTCGGTCGAGGCTGCGATCGCCGCACGAGAGGCAGACCTGCGAAGCGTGAACAAGACGATCGAGGCGAAGAAGCAGGAGCTGGCCTCGCTCGACGAGCGGTTGCGCACTGGCAACGACACGCTGGAAAAACTCAAGGCCGAAGCCGCGAAGCAGGTGGCCGAGCAGATCGCCGCTGCGCGCGAGCGCGCCGACGAGATGGTCAGCGCTGCCGAGGCACAAGCCGCAACGATGCGCGCCGACGTGGGCGCACAGGTGGATGGCATGACGGCCCGCGCAGCCGTTCAGGCCAAGCAGGCGCAGTCGGAGGCCGCCGCAGCGGTGGCCGAGATGAACGCCGCGCACAAAGCGCGTGACGAGGCAAACGCCGAGCTCAAATCCCTCAACCAGAAGCTTGCCGATGTCCGCGCGAAGATGCGCGAGCTGATCGGCGAATAAGGAAACCATCATGGCACTTCAGTATTCGGACACCTATCGCAATGCGATGCTCGACGCGTTCGAGACCTCGGTCGGCACAGACGCCAAGTTGCAGCTGCGCACCGGCGCGCAGCCGGCGACATGCGCCACGGCCGACAGCGGCACGCTGATCGCCGAGCTGACCCTACCGACCGATTGGATGAACGCCGCGTCGACGGGGTCGAAGACAAAACTCGGAACGTGGTCTGGAACGGCGAGTTCAGGCGGCACGCCGGCACACTTTCGCATCAAGAACAACGCCGGCTCGACCTGCCACATGCAAGGCTCGGTCGGTCAGGGCACGGGCGACCTGTCGCTCGACAATACGACGATCACCAACGGCCAGACGATCACGATCAGCACCTTCACGCTGACCGCACCGGGTGCCTGATGAGCCGCTATGCCGCATCACGTCTACCGATCCGGGTCGCCGATCCCGGTCGCAGCGCACGATGTCTGCCCTGCGTGCGGGCGTGCTTCGGACGAAGCGAAGCTGATGATCTACACGTCGAACCGCAAGATGAAGGTCGTGCCGATCGCGACCCTCACGGCGCTGCTGTCGAAGGACAAGTACGTCGAGCTGTGGGGCGACAAGGGCCTCGCCGGTCTGACTGGCATGTCCATCGTGGATCTTCTGCGCGAGTACCCGAAAGACTTCGTTCGCGTACACCGCAACGCAGCAGTCAGGCTGAACGCGATCACCGGTTCGACAGCGGCGCTCAACGAGACAGGCATCAGGCTCTTCGTCGAGGGCTGCCCCGAGGAGATCAAGGTCTCGCGGCGAGAGGTGGCGAACTTCACGTCGGCGATGGCCCGCACATTTACCTGCGAGCGGCAACAAAAGAGGCAGCCTCATGGACTATGCAGCACTGAAGGCCGCGATCCTCGCGGAGACTGACGCGGGGTTCGTCGCGAACCGCGCCGCCGGCAATACCGGCGCGATGGCCGACTTCTACAACGAAGCGACCGCGACGATGATTTGGAAGCCCCGCGTCACGATCACCGAGTTGCTCAGCTCGGTGGTGTGGTCGGATTTCATCGCGCTGACCGTGGACAGGCGTGAGGCGTGGTTCGCGCTCACGCAAGGCGGCTCGGAAGGTGTCGACGCAACAGTCGGGTCAATCCGCAGCGGGTTCGTGACGATCTTCGGCGGCGCATCGGATACGGTGACCAACCTCACCGCCGTTGCACAGCAAGCCGCCACCCGATACGAGGCGATGCATACCACGAGCGGCGTATCGAGCGAGTTTGGGCGACGCGTGTCGAACGACGACATCGTTCGCGCCCTCGCGGCGTAAGGGGGTAGATCATGGCTGACGTAAAGAATGCCTACCCCGCTGGTGCGGCATACACCATCACCCTTAACTCGCTCGGGTCGGGATCGTATGTCACCGGCAACGAGGTCGACAACACGACAAACTTGTATCTGGACTACCTTGTCGAGTTCGTCATCGCCGACGTGGCCGAGGCAGGCAACAAGCAGGTGGTGATCTTCGCCATCTCATCGCTCGACGGTACCAACTACTCGGACGCGCCGAGCGCGACCAAGCCGCAGAACAACGCCGCTATCGTGGGGGCCATCTCCCTCGACGGCACGGGGCCGTACCGGTCGAAGGCGATGAGCGTGGCTGCGGCGTTCGGCAATGTGCTTCCGCCGAAATTCGAGCTGGTTGCGTATAACGACGCTGGCGTGGCGCTTGCCGGGTCGGGCAACTCCGCTTATTTGCGCGGCGTCTATAACACGGTCGGCTAACCGGCGATGCTCCTTCGACACGCGCCAACCTTCCGGCCCGCCTCTGTCAGCATCATCACGGCGGGCAACGCGGGGGCGGTCGCCTCGGGCGCTCCGCAGTCGTACCTCTCCCTTGTTCGTCGGGACGGCAACGGAGGGAACGGGTACGGGTACATCTACGGGCAGATGCCCACTGGCACGATCAACGGGCCGCGCTACTTCTATCAGGACGACGGTCGCCTGTGGTTTGCCGCGCACTCGACTACGGCCAACCAGCCGGGACGCTCGATCACCGCTGGCGACTTCCCCGGCAATGGCATCTGGCACTGGGGCGCTGCGACGTGGGAGGGGCTGAGCACCTTCGCCTCGATCCGCCTCTACATCTCGCAGTCGCTGACTTCTCCGCTTGCGGAAGGAACGTACTTCGACGGCAACAACGGAAGCGGGGACGGGATCGGCGGGCCGGGCGAACTCATCACCATCGGCAACAGGCAAGACAGCGCGCGCACCCTCAACGGCGCGATCGGGTTGCTCGCGCGGTGGAACCGTGCGCTGCGGTTGGACGAGCTGGAAAGGGCGAAGCGGTACGGCCCTCGCGCTGTTCCGAACGGGCTCATCCTCCTGTACGTCCACGACCAGCTGGTCATCGGGGAAGGGGCCGCAAAAGGGATTACGCGCGTCGGGATTACCAAAACCAACGCACCGGGTGTGTGGCTACCAACGGAGGCGAAGCCGCGTCGATTCTTCGCGGTGAGCGGCGCACGCATCCCGGTGCTCTCGCTGCCCGGCGTCCAGAACATTGCGTCCACCACGGCTCAGCCGAAGGTGACGCTGACCTATTCGTGAGACCGACATGACGACCGTCACTGCCGCGCCGGCCTACTGGGCCGCCGTCCTTCCAGAGATTGGCGATCTGGCGAGGGCGAACGCCGTTGCAGCGCTGCTGACCACCGGCACGAAGCTGAAGATTTACGACAGCGACGATGTGCTGATCCGCACGGTCACGACCGCTGCATGGACGCGCGGCACTCTCGCGCTCGGCGAGTACCCGATTACGCCGGGCGCGATCACAGACGGCGCAACGGGTAGCGGAACCCCGTCCTATGTCGTCATCACGACGACTGCAGATGTCGAGATCATCCGCATGCCTGCGGGGGTTTTGAGCGGCACGATGCGATTCCCGGCGGCGATTGCCGGGGGAACGGCGCTCGACGCGGGCACATTCGCGCTCGCCTATCCGACAGACGCGGTAGCGCCGACTGGCAAGCGTTGGTTTCCGGGCCACTACCTGTATGCGTCCGACGATGTGAACCATCTGGGCATGATGGATTCGCGCCGGAATCTGGTGAAAGACAACTCCAATTGGGCTGGCTACCACAATCAATACTGGTGGCACTCACTGGAGTCGACCGAGGGCGTCTACGACTTTTCGGTCATCACAGATGACTTGGTGAAGGCGGAGGCCGACGGCAAGGCGTTGGTGGTGCGGTTGATGGACCGTTCGTTTCACGGCTCGACACGTCCGTTTCCCGTCCCTGCCTACATCACCAGCACGTACAGCGGCACCTACACATCGGGGTCTTTTATCGGCGTCAAACTGTGGGAACCGACAGTCAACGAAAGATTGATCCTGATGATCGAGGCGCTGTATGCCGCCTGTGAACCGTATGCAGCATTCCAAGGTCTTGCGATGGACGAAAGTTCAATGGTTGGGGTTCTCGATCAGCCGTCGTACACACACGCGAAGATGGCGGCGTGGTGGCTGAAAATGAGCGAACGGTGCGGCGCGGCGGCCGGAACGGCGCTGTTCTTTTCAAACATGAATTACGGCTACTCGTCGAGCGCTGTCCCGTCTCGGCTGGAAATTATGACCGAGATGGCGACAGTCGATCGGATCGGCACCGGAGCATCGGACGCAAGGCTCGACGGCGACCGGAACGGCGGGGCATTGGGTTATCCGTTCAATCCGTGGCAGTGGGCTGGCATTTCACCGCTGTTCGGTGGGGTTGAGTACAACACCTATACGACCGACCCGCTGCGGCCGACGCGAACGGCGAAGGATTATTTGGATTTCGGCGTCGATCAGCTGCGCCTCAACTTCATGGGCTGGATGGCGCGCACCAGCACGACCGGCGTCGACTTCAACATCTACGACGCGATTGCCGAGATCGACAGGCAGGCGGGTCGAATCGTTACTACGCGTCCGACCAACGCGCCTGCGGGGTAAGCGATGAGCGTCGAACTATCAAGCGGCAATTACCTCTCGCGCACGGTCGGCGTTCCGACGAGCCATCAAGCGTTCTCGTGCTGCGGTTGGTTCAAGCGATCCAGCGATGCGGCGATCGACGAGTACGTGATCCACTTTGGATCGGGCACAAACCCGATCCAGATCAAAGTCGAGCACGACGACGACAAGATCACGTTGAACCTGCAGTACAGCGGCTCGCGGATCGTCAGCGGGCCGGTCGCAACGGTCGGGTCTTGGTTTTTCATCGGGCTGGTCTGCTCCGGCACGACCGCGACGATGTACTGGCGTGCGGAAGGCGAAACATCGCTTTCCAGTGGTTCGGCATCGAACACAGGCGGCGACTGGACGACGGACAACATCTATCTAGGCCGCGATGCGACGACCGCCCCTAGCAACCCGTTCACTGGCAAGGCCGCGTGCGCTCGTTTTTGGAATGTAGCAAACACCGTCGGCGAGATGCAGGCTGAGTCGGAAAGTCTGACGCTCGTCAAAACTGCGAACAACCTGTCCGACCATCGGTTCGATGGCGCGAACATCGCCGCCGCTCTTGTCGATGACTCTGGCAACGGCAACGACTTCACCGCGACCGGCACCGTCACGGTCAGCGTTGACGAGCCAACCGTAACCGTTGGGGGCGGTGCCGCGCATGAACTGGCCGGCGGCGACGATCTGCCGGTGATCACATCGATCGACTTGGCACCGACGACTGTCTCACTGGTAGCGGGCGATGACCAGTCGATGTTGCTGACGATCAACGATCAGAACGATGCGCCGATTCCGTACCTTGAAGGCGTGTCGGCATCGGATACGACTTCGGTCGCCACGGTCACGCAGCCTGCCGCAACGGATGCGTCGGGTGAGGCGACGTTCCTTGTGGGCTCGCTCGCGGCCGGAAGCGCGTCGGTAACTGTCACCCTAGACGGTGTGACATCGAACGCGGCAGCGGTCACAGTGACTGCGCAGCCAACTCCCGCCGTTGTCAACGTGCTCCCCATCACCGTGGCGCTGGCCGCCGGAACCACGCAGCAGTTCACTGCCTCCTTGGATGGAGACCCCTCGGCGACCTTCGTCTGGTCGATCTCTTCGGGCGCAGGGTCGATCGGTGCCGGCGGGCTGTTCACCGCCACCACGCCGGGCACCGTCGTTGTTCAAGCTGCCCACTCAAGTGACGCCGCCCTGTACGGGGAGGCCACCATCACCGTATCAGGTGGGGCAACCGCCCCGATCAGCGGGCCGCCGCCAGCGCGTCGAAACAGAAGGAGGTTCAAGTAATGCACTTCAATAAATCAGAAAGCACGCCCGCCCTGCGCTGGCTGCCTTTTCAAGCCTTTGACGACGACGCCGCCGACAACTATGCGCCGAAGACAGGGCTGACGTGGGGCGTGGGAGAGCTGAAGGTCGCGAAGGCTGGCGGAGGTTGGGCGGACGCCGCCGGCACGACCGCGAACGGGCAAGTCATCGAGATCGGTGGCGGCTGGTACTGGTATCAGTTCTCCGCCGCTGAGCTGGATACGCAAGGCGCGATCATGCTGGTCGTGAACAAAACCGACGTCTACTCCGAGGGCGCTGTCGGATTTATCCCCGGCTACGACCCGCACGATGCGGTCGCGCTCGGACTGTCCAACCTCGCCACTGCGGTGCCGGCAATCGCCGACTGGCTCGACTCTGCCGACAGCATCGAGACCGGTCTCACGCTGCGCAACGCGCTGCGCCTGATCGCTGCCTATGCGGCTGGCAACGTCACCGGCGGCGGCTCGGGTACGGAAGCGTTCAAGGCTGCGGTCGACTCAGCGAAGACGCGCTTCACGAGCTTCCCGACCAGCGCCGGCTCGCGCACGGTCACCTACGACTTCAGCTGATGCACTCCGGGGCCCAGCACTACGCGGCGAAGCATCAGGCCGCACGGCACACGACGCTGGCGACCAGCTCGTCGGTGCAGTCGCTCGGCCTGCTACACCACGCCGCTCGGCACTTCGCAGCCAAGCACGGCTCGGCGATGCACCACAACCGCAAGAACCTGCGGGCCGCGCTGCCGACAGGCGACGTCACGGTCGGCGAGTGGCTGCCGTCCTCCGGCGACACGCTGTTCGCGCGGCTCGTCTCGATCGACGGTGACGGGTTCATCAGCATCGACGGGCCCGGCGAGTGCGAGATCGCGCTGGACGCGATCGACGACCCTGCCGAGCTGGCCCCTCACGCACTGGCATGCCGAGTCGCCTGCACCTCGGTGCGCGCACTCACCGTGCAGCTGCGTCAGGGGGCCAGCAAGATCATCGCGACTTGGGAGCACGGCCGCCCGCCCGACAGCCCGATCACGGTCTTCTCGTACCTGACCGAGTCGCAGATCGGCGAGATCACCAACCGCGCTGATTTGCGCGTGCGACTCGTGAGCACCTGACATGGCGATTACCTACGTCGGCGGTAATAGCAA
>Ga0105090_10000058_pt1 | contig 40438 bp, 32 predicted proteins | sample PPLLak3March2015_FD_79110 | JGI IMG/M metagenome (GOLD analysis project Ga0105090, IMG submission 79110) | Freshwater sediment microbial communities from Prairie Pothole Lake near Jamestown, North Dakota, USA - PPLs Lake P7 Core (1) Depth... | ecosystem: Environmental > Aquatic > Freshwater >...
CGCGCCCGATGGTGAAGACCTCGAAGCGCCCTTCCAGCGCCAGCACGATGGTCTCGGCCAGGCAGGCGTAGATCACGTTCTTCGGCAGGCCGATGCTCTTCATGCCCTTGACCTGCGTGGGCAGCTCGATCTCACCCGATTCGATGACCAGCACGTCCGGTCGCTTGGCCACTTCCTCCGGCGGCAGGTCCAGCGGGCGCGCCACGTCGGTGATGACGCAGCCCGGCTTGACCTTCGTGATGTCGAGGATCTTCTTGCCCGCGCCCGAGGTGCTGGTGACGATCATGTCCATGTCGGCCAGCAGGCTGTCGTAGTCGATGGAGCACACCACCTTGGCGTCGGGCGTGTCCTGCAGGATCGACTTCTTCAGCTCCTCCAGCTTCTTCATGTCGCGCCCGGCAATCACCACCTCGTCGAAGGCCATGGCCAGCAGTCGTGCGCTGACCGAGCCGATCGAGCCCGACGCACCGATGACCATGGTCTTGGCGGCGATGCGCTTGCCCTTGGCCGGCAGCGGCACCAGGCCCATGCGCTTCATCGCGTCGGCCGCGGCCCACAAGGCGCCCGAGGCCGAATAGCTGTTGCCGGTGGTGATGGGAATGGTGGCACGCCGCGCCACCGTGATGCCGGCGTCGCCGACGACCTTGGTGAAGGCGCCCAGGCCCATGATCTGCGCGCCCATCTTCTCGGCCATCGCCGCCGCGGCCAGCAGCCGACGGTAGGTGAACTCGGGGCTGTGCGAAAGCATCTCCTTCGGCGTGCCGCCGACGAAGATCAGCCAGCCCTCGGCCTCGGCCCCGGTGGGCGAGACGATGTTCTCCATCTTGCAGTACACCTGTGGCGGGATGTAGGCCGCCAGCTGCTCCACCTTGTCCATCACCAGCCGGGGTGTGGCCTTCGGGATCGGAAAGCCCTTCTTGATGAACTCCTGGCTCAAGGGGTGAACGACGAAGGCGAAGCGCCGGATGTTGCGGAACTTGCCGGTGGGGTGCAGCAGCCGCGGCTTGATGTCCAGCTCGGTGATGATCTCCTCGAACTCGTCGTCGGCCAGCTCGTTGGCGTTGCGGCCCAGGTGTGCCAGGATCATCGCCTCCAGCGTCGCCACGCCCACCACCTTGCCGCCGAACAGGTTGGGCGTGACGTCGATGACCAGGTTGACCTTGCACTGCTTGTAGAAGGCCAGTTGGTCGTCGTGCACCGCCGACGTGATGATCGTCTTGCCTTCCAGGTTGGCTACCGTGCCGATGGCCCTGATCTCGCCGAAGGTGCCCACGATCAGGTGCGCTTTGGCCATGGCGTTGGCCACGCGCATGTTCTTCAGCCCCGACAGCGACTTCTCCAGCAGGCGGAAGGGCTTCTGGCCCGCCACCAGCTCGTTGCCGCGGGCGTACATCTCCAGCTGTGCCAGCGAGCTCAGCAGCATCGGTGAGCCGGTCTGGAACACGGGGTCGGCAAAGCTCAGGTTCTTGGTGTAGTCCGACAGCGCCAGCGCGATCTCGTAGTTGCGCATGCCCGACAGGAACAGCACCCGGTTGTTGTTGAAGTAGCTGCCCAGTTCCTTCTGCACATGGCGCACCGCGCGCACCTGCAGCAGTCGACGCAGGTGCGCGCCGGTGGTCACTGGCACGCGCGTCACCACCTTGAGCAGCTTCTCGGTCTCGCGGTTGACGATGGTGCGCAGGCCCACGTGGTAGTGGTCCGAGGTCTCGCCCACGCCGACGGCGTCGGCACTGGCCTGCTGGCGGCGCAGCATCTCCCAGGCCTTGCGGTGGTCGCCATCGGCGCCCATGCGCTTGACGGCAAAGCGTTCGCCGAGGAAATTGGCCTCGAACTCGAAATCCTGCTTCGACGAGCCGAGCGTCACCGTCACGACCTTCTTCATGTGCTTGTCTCCAGTTGTCGGGGTTTCAGGCGCGGCGCCTGCGCGCCGGGCGGGTCTTCTTGGCTGCGCTCGACGGCGCGGTCTTGGGTGGCAGCGCCTGGCGGATCAGCTGCTCGCATTGCTGCTGCGTCATGTAGCACGGCACCGGGTAAGTGTTGGCTTCTTCGCAGGCGGCCTTGGCCAGCGCCGGGATGTCGGCCTCCTGCAGCGCCTGCAGAAACGTCGGGATGCCCAGGTCGTCGTTCAGCTGGTCCACCGCGTCCAGGAACTTCTGCGCCAGCAGCTCTTCGTCCTCGCCTTCTTCGCCAACGCGGGCGCGCACCGCCAGCAACGCCAGCCGGTCGGTGATGGCCGGCAGCGAGAACTTCAGCACCCGCGGCAGCATGATGGCGTTGGCCAGCCCATGCGGCGTGTGGTAGCGGCCGCCGAACTGGTGAGCGATGGCATGCACGTAGCCGACGTTGGCTCGCGTGAAGGCGAAGCCGGCGTAGGTCGAAGCCAGCGCCATCTTCTCGCGCGCCTCCAGGTTCTTGCCGTCGCGGTAGGCGGTTCGCAGGTTGTCGAAGATCAGGCCCACGGCGGACAGCGCCATGCCGTCGGAGTAGGCCGTAGTCCAGTGGCCGACGAAGGATTCGACCGCATGCGTCAGCGCGTCGATGCCGGTGGCCGCGGTAATGTGCGGCGGCAGCCCGGTCATCAGTGTCGGGTCCAGCGCCGCCATCTTCGGCACCAGCCGCGGGTCGATGATCACCAGCTTGGACTGGCGCTCCGGGTCGGCGATGACCGCGGCCACCGTCACTTCCGAGCCGGTGCCGGCAGTGGTGGGCACGGCATAGATGCGCACCGGGTTGCTCAGCCCGGACCGCAGATAGCCGGCCAGTTCGCGCAGCGGCTTGCCCGTGGCAATCGCCGCGGCAATGGCCTTGGACGCATCCATCGACGAGCCGCCGCCGAAGGCGACGAGGGCATCGCAATCATGCCGGCGGTAGAAGTCGATGCCACGCTCGATCAGCGGGATCGGCGCGTCGGGCGTGATCTCGTCGAACACCACGTACTGCGCGCCGCCGGCAGTGAGCGCGTCGGTCAGCTGCTTCAGCAGGCCGAGCTTGGCGATGACGCTGTCGGTGACGATCAGGATCTTCGCGTGGCCGAAGCCGGCGATCGCCTGTCCCAGCCGACCGCTGGAGCCGGGTCCCACCAGCAGCGTCGGCTGCGGAATGGGGATGAAGCGCGTCAGCTTGCCGGCACCCTTCATCAGGGCACCCAGGCCGGCGGCGCGGGTTGATTCGGGAATGAGATCCAGGATCACGCCATGTCTCCGGTTTGTCGTATTTAGGTTGGGGCCTTCCCGTCGGGCGGCGACGCTGGCGGAGCGGGCTGGGCCGATGGTCGCCCGCATTCTGCATGAAGCCGCCCCAAGCCACTCGTGGGCCGCTTGCCGGGCCGTTGACGGCGGCCGCGTTCGACACGAGCATCGGCGCAGGGGCGCGGCCGCGCCCTGCGTCCCGCCGGAGTCGCCATGCACCCGATTGCGCCGTCGCTGTCCGAACCGGACGCAGCCGTCTTCACCTCGCCGCTGACGCGCACGCCGTCGCGCGACGCCGTCAGCGCGGCCTACCGCCGCGCCGAACCCGAAGTCCTGCCGGCGCTGCTGGTGAAGGCGCGCATGGACGAGCCGCAGCGCATGGCCACGCAGGCACTGGCGCGGCGGCTGGCGCAGGCGCTGCGCCAGCGCAAGCAGGCCGCCGGCCGGGCCGGGCTGGTGCAGGGGCTGCTGCAGGAGTTCGCTTTGTCGTCGCAGGAGGGCGTGGCGTTGATGTGCCTGGCCGAGGCATTGCTGCGCATCCCCGATGCGGCCACGCGAGACGCGCTGATCCGCGACAAGATCGGCAGCGGCGACTGGCACGCGCATGTCGGCGCCAGCCCTTCGCTGTTCGTCAACGCCGCAGCCTGGGGCCTGCTGCTGACGGGCAAGCTCGTCGCCACCCACAGTGAATCGGGCCTGGGTGCGGCGCTGCGCCGCGTGGTCGGGCGCAGCGGCGAGCCGTTGATCCGCAGGGGCTTGGACATGGCGATGCGGCTGATGGGCGAACAGTTCGTCACCGGAGAGACCATCTCCCAGGCGCTGGCCAACGCGAAGAAGCGCGAAGCCGAGGGCTTCCGCTACTCCTACGACATGCTCGGCGAGGCCGCGCTCACCGCGGGCGTTGCCGAGGCCTACCTGGATGCCTACGAGCAGGCGATCCAGGCCATCGGCCAGGCCTCGGCCGGACGTGGCATATACGAAGGCCCGGGCATCTCGATCAAGCTGTCGGCGCTGCATCCTCGCTACAGCCACGCCCAGGTGGAGCGCGTGCAGGCCGAGCTGTATCCGCAGCTGCTGAGGCTGGCGCTGCTGGCGCGGCAGCACGACATCGGCCTGAACATCGACGCCGAAGAGGCGGACCGGCTGGAGCTGTCGCTGGAGCTGCTCGAACGCCTGTGCTTCGAACCGGACCTGGCCGGCTGGAACGGCATCGGCTTCGTCATCCAGGCCTACCAGAAGCGCTGCCCGGCGCTGATCGACCACCTGGTCGACCTGGCGCAGCGCAGCGGCCACCGGCTGATGCTGCGCCTGGTCAAGGGCGCCTACTGGGACAGCGAGATCAAGCGCGCCCAGGCCGACGGACTGGACGGCTATGCGGTGTACACGCGCAAGGCCTACACCGACGTGGCCTACCTGGCCTGCGCGCGCCAGCTGCTGGCTGTGCCGGGTCAGGTGTACCCGCAGTTCGCCACCCACAATGCGCACACGCTGGCCGCCATCCATACGCTGGCCGGGCAGAACTACTACGCCGGGCAGTACGAGTTCCAGTGCCTGCACGGCATGGGCGAGCCGCTGTACGAGCAGGTGGTGGGTCCGGCCGGGCACGGCCGATTGGGCGTACCCTGCCGCATCTACGCGCCGGTGGGTACGCACGAGACGTTGCTGGCCTACCTGGTGCGCCGGCTGCTGGAGAACGGCGCCAACACCTCCTTCGTCAACCGCATCGCCGACGAATCGCTGTCCATCGACGAACTGGTGATGGACCCCGTGCTGGCCGTGGCGCAGATGGCCGAGCGCGAAGGTGTGGTCGGCCTGCCGCACCCGGCGATCCCGCTGCCGCGCAACCTGTACGGCGCGGCGCGCGAGAACTCGCGTGGCGTCGACCTGAGCGACAGCCTGCGCCTGGACGCCCTCACGTCCTGTCTGGCCGAAGGCGCGACCCGGCGCTGGCACTGTGCGCCGATGCTGGGTGTCGACCTGCCGCACGGCCCGGCGCGCGCGCTGACCAACCCGGCCGACGGCGATGATGTCGTCGGCCAGGTGCACGAGGCGGACGCCGGTGCGATCGAGGCCGCACTGCACTGTGCGCAGGCCTCGGCCGCCACCTGGGCCGCCATCGCGCCGGCGCAGCGTGCCGCAGCACTGGAACATGCCGCCCAGCAGCTGGAAGACCACACCGACCGGCTGATGGGGTTGCTGATGCGCGAGGCCGGCAAGACCGCAGCCAATGCGGTGGCCGAGGTGCGCGAGGCGGTGGACTTCCTGCGCTACTACGCGATGCAGGTGCGGCGCGACTTCGGCAATGCCACGCACCGCCCGTTGGGCCCGGTGCTGTGCATCAGCCCGTGGAACTTTCCGCTGGCCATCTTCACCGGCCAGGTGGCGGCGGCGCTGGCCGCTGGCAACGTGGTGCTGGCCAAGCCGGCCGAGCAGACGCCGCTGGTGGCTGCCGAAGCGGTGCGCGTGCTCTGGGCCGCCGGCGTGCCGCGTGGCGCGCTGCAATTGCTGCCCGGGCGCGGAGAGACGGTGGGTGCGCCGCTGGTGGCCGATGCGCGTGTGCAGGGTGTGATGTTCACCGGCTCGACCGAAGTCGCCCGGCTGCTGCAGCGGCAGCTGGCGCAACGGCTCAACGCCGACGGCCGCCCGGTGCCGCTGATCGCCGAGACCGGCGGGCAGAACGCGATGCTGGTGGACTCGTCCGCGCTGATCGAGCAGGTGGTGGTCGACGTGCTGGCCTCGGCCTTCGACAGCGCCGGACAGCGCTGTTCGGCGCTGCGCGTGCTGTGCGTGCAGGACGAGGTGGCGGATCGGCTGTTCGAGATGCTCGAAGGCGCGGTGCGCGAACTGCGCGTCGGCAACCCGGCACGGCTGGTGGTGGACGTGGGCCCGGTGATCGATGCCGAGGCCCAGGCGACGATTCAGCGCCACATCGAGGCGATGCGTGCGCTCGGCCGTCGTGTGCTGCAGCCGGCCGCGGGCGATGCCGAAGCCCTGGCGAGCGGCAGTTTCGTGCCACCGACGCTGATCGAGCTTCACAGCCTGGCCGAACTGAAGCGCGAGGTCTTCGGTCCGGTGCTGCACCTGCTGCGCTACCGGCGCGAGCGGATCGACACCTTGCTGGGCCAGGTCCATGCCACCGGCTATGGCCTGACGATGGGGCTGCACACGCGCATCGACGAGACCATCGCGCGGGTGGTCGATCAGGCCTGCGCCGGCAACCTCTATGTCAACCGCAACATGGTCGGCGCGGTGGTGGGCGTGCAGCCATTTGGTGGCGAAGGGCTGTCCGGTACCGGGCCCAAGGCCGGCGGGCCGCTGTACCTGCTGCGGCTGCTGGCCCGGCGCCCCGACGAATCGGCCGCAAACGCGCTGCGCGACAGCGGTGTGGCGGCGCCGCCGCTGCGCGGGGCGGGCCCGCCCGTCGCCGCCCATGCGCTGCTGGCGCTGCGCGACTGGGCCACGGCGTCGGGTCGCGCATCGCTGGCGGCGCGTTGCGAGCGCTTCGTGGCCGTCGCGCCATCACCTGCTCCACGCGCGCTGGCCGGGCCCACCGGCGAGTCGAATGTCTATCGGCTGTTGCCGCGCGAGGCGGTGCTGTGCCTGGCGGCAGACGACGCCGACCGCCTGGTGCAGCTGGCGGCGGTGCTGGCGGCGGGCTCGCGCGCGTTATGGCCGGCCGAGGCGGCGGCGCTGGCCGAGCAGCTGCCCGAGGCGCTGCGCGAACAGCTGGCGCTGGCGCAGGACTGGGCCAGCGACACGGTGCACTTCGACGCCGTGCTGCACCATGGCGATGCCGAGTCACGGTTGGCGCTGTGCCGGCGCTTGGCCGAGCGTGCCGGGCCGATCGTCGGCGTGGTCGCGCTCGAGCCCGGCTGCCACGACATCCCGCTGGAAAGACTGCTGGTGGAGCGCGCGTTCAGCATCAACACGGCCGCGGCGGGCGGCAATGCCAGTCTGATGACGATCGGGTAAGGTGGGCCCTCAGCCGCGCTTGGCCCGTGCCGTGGCCGCCGCGGGCGGCAGGCCGCGCTCGTACCAGCCCTTGCTGGCGTTGACGGCCCGCACCACCAGCAGCATCACCGGCACCTCGATCAGCACACCCACCACGGTGGCCAGTGCGGCGCCCGACTCGAAGCCGAACAGGCTGATGGCCGCGGCCACCGCCAGCTCGAAGAAGTTGCTGGCGCCGATCAGCGCCGACGGGCAGGCGACGCTGTGCGACTCGCCCAGACGGCGGTTCAGCCAGTAGGCCAGGCCGGAGTTGAACAGCACCTGGATCAAGATCGGCACCGCCAGCATGGCGATGACCAGCGGTTGCTCGATGATCGAGCGGCCCTGGAACGCGAACAGCAGCACCAGCGTGGCCAGCAGCGCGCTGATCGACGCCGTCCCCAGGCGCTGCAGCGTGGCCTCCAGTGCCTGCGGCCCGCGCTTCAGCAACCGCCGGCGCCAGGCCTGCGCCAGCAGCACCGGCACCACGATGTACAGCAGCACCGAGGTCAGCAGCGTGTCCCAGGGCACGCTGATCGACGACAGGCCGAGCAGCAGCGCGACGATCGGCGCGAAGGCAAAGACCATGATCGTGTCGTTCAGCGCCACCTGGCTCAGCGTGAAAAGCGCGTGGCCGTTCGTCAGCCGGCTCCAGACGAAGACCATGGCCGTGCAGGGCGCGGCGGCCAGCAGGATCAGGCCGGCGATGTAGCTGTCGGCCTGCTCGGCCGGCAGCCAGGGAGCGAACACGTGGCGGATGAAGACCCAGCCCAGCAGCGCCATCGAGAAGGGCTTGACCGCCCAGTTGACGAACAGCGTGACACCGATGCCGCGCCAATGGGTCGTGACCTGCTGCAGTGCGCCGAAGTCCACCTTCAGCAGCATCGGCACGATCATCACCCAGATCAGCAGGCCGACCGGCAGGTTGACCTTCGCCAGCTCCATGCGGCCGAGCATCTGGAAGGGCGCTGGAAACCACTGGCCCAGCGCGATGCCAACCAGGATGCACAGCAGCACCCAGACGCTGAGGTAGCGCTCGAAGACGCTCATCGGCGCCGGCGCAGCAGTGCTTGCGGGCAGCGAGGCGGCGGTCATGCTCAGCGCGTGCCGATGTCCTTGAGCTCGCGCTGCAGCGTCAGGCGGTCCAGCGACTGCAGCGGCAGCGCCAGCATCAGCTCGATGCGACGCTTGAGCGTCACGGCCGTGTCCCAGAAGACCTTGGCCTTCTGTTCGTCGCTGCCTTCGTAGGCGGCCGGATCGGCCACACCCCAATGCGCCGTCATCGGTTGGCCTGGCCAGACCGGGCAGGTCTCGCCAGCGGCGTTGTCACAGACGGTGAAGACGAAATCGAGCGCCGGCGCGCCGGGCCGGGCGAACTCGCTCCAGTCCTTGCTGCGGTAGCCGTCGCTCGGGAGGTACATCGCCTTCAGTGTCGTCAGCGCGAAGGGGTTGACCGCGCCCGCCGGCCGGCTGCCTGCCGAATAGGCCTTGAAGCGACCGCCGCCCAGGCTGTTGAGCAGGCCCTCGGCCATGATCGAGCGGGCCGAGTTGTGGGTGCAGATGAAGAGGACGTTGTAGACCTTGTCGTTCATGGCGAGCTCCTGAAGTCTGGGCGGTGCAATCGGTCTGCCTCGGCCCGGCGCCGATCAGCACGCGGTGCAGCCGGACGCTGCGGGGATGTCGCAGGCTCCGGCATCCGAGGCCTGGCAGCAATGCGCGCTGAGATAGGCCAGCAGCGCGCTCATCTGATGGAGCGCGGGCCGGTAGATCAGGCGCCGCCCGTCGCGTTGCTGCGATACCAGGCCGGCATTCATCAGCTCCTTCAGGTGGAAGGACAGCGTCGAGGCGGGCACGTCGAGCGTGACTGACAGTGCGCCGGGCGTCAGGCCCTGCGGGCCGGCGCCGACCAGCGCGCGGAACACGCGCAGGCGCATGCCCTGGGCCAGTGCGGCCAGCGAAGCCACGGCGGTGCTCTCATCCATCAGTTGCTCTCCTTCAGTGCGTGCACGCGGGTCAACGGGTTGCTGGACGAAGGCAGCCTGACCGGCAGTGCCAGCGTGATCAGCCAGCACAGCGTCAGCATCAGTGCCGAGCCGGCCAGTGCAAGCATCAGGCCGCCCCACTGGTACAGCAGGCCCGACAGCAACGTGCCGACGAAGCGGCCCAGCGCGTTGGCGGCGTAGTAGAAGCCGACGTCCTCGGCCGCCTTCTCCGAGCCGGCGTAGGCCAGGATCAGGTAGGAATGCACCGAGGAATTGATGGCGAAGGCAAGGCCGAACAGCGCCAGGCCTGCGACCACCACCCACTCCAGCTGCGGCACCCGTACAGCCACCAGCACGGCCAGGCCCAGCGGAACCCCGGCGAGCAGCGCCGACCACAGGCGCGCCGCGGGCACCTCGCGGCTCAGCCCGTCGTCGCTGCGGCGCACGAGCGCGGGCGCCAATGCCTGCACCGCGCCGTAGCCGATGGTCCATAGCGCGAGGAAGCCGCCGACCATCGGGAAGGTCCAGCCGGAGGCGTACAGGAACACCGGCACGCCGACCACGAACCATACGTCGCGCGCGCCGAACAGCATCACGCGTGCGGCGGCCAGCAGGTTGATGCCGCGGTTCTTGGCGAACAGTTCCTTCGCTGACTTCGAGGCCTTGCTCTTGCCCATCAGGGGGGGGACGAAGGCCACCACGCCGACGAACACCAGCGCCAGCAGCGCGGCCATCAGCCACAGCGATGCCTGGAAGCCCAGGCCCTGCAGCAGCAGCCCGCCGAGGAAGAAGCCGACGCCCTTCATCGCGTTCTTGCTGCCCGTGAAGAAGGCCACCCACTTGAAGAGCTGGCCCGAGGCGCTGCCTGCCGTGAGCTTGATCGCCGACTTGCTGGCCGTCTTGGTCAGGTCCTTGGCCACGCCGCAGATGCCTTGAGCCAGCACCACCCAGGCGACCGACGCCGCGGCCGTCCAGGTGGGCGACAGCGCCGACAGCAGCAGGAAGCCGGTGATCTGCGTGGCCAGGCCGACGGCCAGCATCCGGGCAATGCCATAGCGCGTGGCCAGCCAGCCGCCGATGAGGTTGGCAGCGACGCCGGCCGCCTCGTACAGCAGGAAGAGGAACGCCAGCGTGAAGGGCGAGTAGCCCAGGCGGTAGAAGTGCAGCAGCACCAGCATGCGCAGCGCGCCGTCGGTGAGGGTAAAGCCCCAGTACGCCGCGGTGACGATGGCGTAGTTGCGGGTGCCGCTGTTCATGACGATGCGTGGTCCGGTCAAACGCCGGCGGCGCGCATGTGGCAGGCCAGGTCCACCATGCGGCAGGCATAGCCCATCTCGTTGTCGTACCAGGCATAGACCTTCAGCATCGTGCCGTCGGTGACCATCGTGCTCAGCGCATCGACGATGCCGCTGCGGGTGTCGCGTGCATAGTCGGCGCTGACCAAGGGTCGCTCCTCATAGCCCAGGATGCCGGCCAGTGGCCCCTGCGCTGCCGCAGCGAACAGCCGGTTCACTTCCTCGACGCTCGTCGCTCGAATCAACTCGAACACGCAGTCGGTGAGCGAGGCATTCAGCACCGGCGCGCGCACCGCATGGCCGTTCAGCTTGCCCTTGAGCTCCGGGTAGATGAGCGCGATGGCCGTGGCACTGCCGGTGGTGGTGGGCGCCAGGCTGAGCATCGCGCTGCGCGCGCGGCGCAGGTCCTTGTGCGGCGCATCGACCATCAGATTGGTGTTGGTCGGGTCGTGGATCGTGGTGATCTGCCCGTGGCGAATGCCGATGCCTTCGTGCACCACCTTCACCACCGGCGCCAGGCAGTTGGTGGTGCAGGATGCCGCCGTGACGATGCGGTGCACTGCCGGCTCGTAGAGCCGGTGGTTGATGCCGACCACGATGTTCAGCACATCGCCCACCTTCACCGGCGCGGCGACGATCACACGCTTGGCGCCCCGGTCGAGGTGGCCCTGCAGCGTCTGCGGCGTCAGGAACTTGCCGGTGCATTCCAGCACCAGGTCAACTCCCAGAGCGCCCCAGGGAATCTCGGCCGGCGTGGCGTGTGACGAGAACGACAGGCACTGCTCGCCGATGCGCAGCGTGTCTTCGCCCAGCGCTCCGATGCCAGCACGCCAGCGACCCTGCACGCTGTCGAATTCGAGCAGGTGGGCGGTGGCGGCGGCGCCGCCGCGCAGCTCATTGAGGTGCAGCACCTCCAGGCGGTTGCCGCCTCGTGGGTCGTCCGCGGGGCGTTCGGCCGCGCCCATGGCGGCACGCAGTGCCAGGCGGCCGATTCGTCCCATGCCGTTGATGCCGACTTTCATGCGAATCCAAACATTTCCAGCATTGTCGAATCATATTCGCACGAGATGACGGCTTCGTGACGCGCGCAGCGTCAGACGCAGGCGACTACCGGCGCAAGGCACCCTGGCGTCATCGCGTCAGGGCCCCCGGGCGGTGTCGAGCATCAGCACGGCCGCAGCCAGGTCCTCCAGGGCCGTGCCCACCGACTTGAACACCGTGCGCTCCAGCCGGGCCTGCCGCCCGGGCGCTCTGCCGGCGCACAGGTCGGCCAGCGTGGCGTGCCGTCTCGCAGCGTCGATCACCCCGCGCGACAGCGGGCCGAGCAGGTCACCGCTCTTCTGCAGCGCTTCGGCGGTGTCGACGAACAGGCTGGCGCCAGCGAAGCAGTCGTCGTCGGCCTCTCGCATCTGCGGTGTGAAGCTGCCGATCAGGTCGAGGTGGCTGCCCGCCGTCAGCCAGCGGCCCTGCACCAGCGGCTCGGTGGCCAGCGTGGCGCAGCTGACGATGTCGGCTTGTGCCACGGCCGCTGCCAGATCGCCTTCGGCCCAGGCATCGAAGCCGTCGGCGCGCAGGGCCTCGGCCAGCGCATTGGCCTTGTCCGGCGCGCGCGCCCACACCGTCACCCGTTCGATGGGCCGCACCGTGCGATAGGCGTCGGGCAGCACGCGCGCCACCGCACCGGCGCCCAGCAGCAGCAGCCGGCGCGCGTCGGTGCGCGCAAGGAAGGATGCCGCCAATGCCGACGCCGCAGCGGTGCGGCGCGTGGTCAGCACGCTGCCGTCGATGCAGGCCAAGGGCACGCCGGTCAACGCGTCGAAGAGCAGGTAGCTGGCATGCAGCCCGGGCAGCCCGTGTTGCGCATTGCCCGGCGCGACATTGACGATCTTGACGCCGTAATGGGCGGCCTGGCTGCCGGGCCGCGACCAGGCCGGCATGATCAGCGACGTGCAGGCGCCGTCATTGGTTTCGCCAACACGATGGACCTGCCGCGGCGGCACCTCGCAGCCCTCGACGAAGGCGTGGCGCAGGGCCGGCACCAGCTGCGCAAAGGGCAGCGCGTCGCGCGTGGACCGGGCATCGATGATGCGCATGGCATTCAGGCCGCGGCCAGCCGAAGCAACAGTGGTGCCGAAATGAAACGCTCGCCCATGCCGCAGCATAGGGGATGCCTGTCGCGGCACCGCCGCAGGCGGCGTGGTCGGATGCATCGACATGCCAGGAGTTCGAGGAATTTGTGCGCATGCCGCCCGTGGCTGCGTGGCACCACCGCCGATTCGAACCTATGCTCGCCGCACTGCTTGCGCCGGACATTTCATTCATGGGCGAAAACCTACTTTGGCTGCTGGTCGGAACGGGCCTGTGCCTGCTGGTCGGCTGGCAGATCCTGCGCCGCCGCGCCGATGCGCCGCGCATCGACGGGCAGGCCGAGCGCGAAGCCGCCGCGCGGGCCGAGGCGCAAAGCCAGGCCGAACTGCAGGCCGAAGAAGAACGCCTGGCCACCGAACGCGCCAAAGCAGAGCGCATCGACGCCGAACGCCAACGCGAGGCCGACGAACAAGCCGAACGTGAGCGCATCGCCGCCCTGGAGGCCGAGCGTGTGGCGCAACGCCAGGCCGCCGAGCAGGCTGCGCGCGAGGCCGAAGCCCAGGCCGAGGCGCAACGCCAGGGCGAACGCCGTGCCGAAGAAGAGCGCCAGGCCGTCGCGCGCGAGCTGGAAGAGCGCGTTGCAGCTGCGCGGCGACGCGAGGCTGCCGAACGGGCCGAGCGTGAGCGCATGGCCGCTGTGGAAGCCGAGCGCGAGGCGCAGCGCCTCGCGGCGGAGCAGGCCGCACGCGACGCCAAGGCGCAGCGCCAGGCCGAACGGCGAGCCGAGGAAGAAAGGTTGGCGGCCGAGCGCGCCGAGGCCGAACGCATTTCCGCCGAGCGCCGCCGCGAGGCCGCCGAGCGAGCCGAACGTGAGCGGCTCGCGGCGTTGGCAGCCGAGCAGGAGGCCCAGCGTCGGCTGGCCGAGCAGACTGCGCGCGAGGCGCAGGCCCTGGCCGAGGCCCGACGTCTGGCGGAGGCGCGCGCCGAGCAAGAGCGCGTCGCCGCCGAACGCGCCCCAGTCGAGCGTGTCGCCATGGTGCCGCGCCGCGCCAACAAGACTGCGATGCAGACCTTGGTGCTGGTCGCCGACGACTCCAAGGTCGTGCGCATCAAGACCGGCCGCCTGCTGGCGCAGCACCAGTACCAGATCGCTTACGCCACCGACGGCCTCGACGCCGTGCAGCAGATGCAGGCCCAATTGCCTGATGTGGTCATCACCGACGTGGAGATGCCCGGCATGGACGGCTTCGAGCTCACGCGGCACATCCGCGCCAATCCGCAGACGGCGCAGCTGCCGGTGATCATGATCACTGCTGCCGACGACCGCCATCGCGAGCAGGCCGACTCCGCAGGAGTCAGCGTGCTGCTCGGCAAGCCCTATCCGGAAGATGCGCTGATCGCGCACATCCGCCTGGCGATGGGCCAGGACGGTGCCGCGCCGCTGTCCGCTGCCACCCGCGGGCACGGCGCGCTCGACACCGTGACCTGACTGTCCGCTGTTGCAGCGTGGTTCGGCCGGGCCTGCGGTATGGTGTGGGCCTTCGGGCGCCGGGCCCGCCACCACAGCAACTGCACGCAGGAGGGCCCCATGTCCGACCGTTCCTCACGCCGCGCCTTCCTGAAGAGCTCGGGTGCGCTGTCGGCGAGTTCGCTGCTCGGCGCCGGCCTCGGCGGCTGCGCCACATCGAGCTTTCCCGCGCCACCGCTGAGCACGGCCGAGCAGCTGCAGCTCGACTCGGTGCAGGCGGTGCAGGCCATCCGCAGCGGCCGCATTCCGGCGCAGACTTACGTGCGCACGCTGCTCGCGCGAGCCGACGCGCTGAAGGATCTGAACGCGATGATCGCGCTTGATGCCAATGGGGCGCTGCAGGCCGCGCGGCGCATCGACGCGATGCGCGATTCAGGCCAGACGCTGCCGCCGCTGGCCGGGCTGCCGATCGTCGTCAAGGACAACATCAACAGCGCCGCACTGCCCACCACAGGCGGCACGCCGGCACTGCGCAACGTGCGGCCAAAGACCAACGCGCCATCGCTGCAAAAGCTGCTCGATGCCGGTGCCATCGTCATCGGCAAGAGCAACCTGCACGAGCTGGCCTTCGGCATCACCAGCACCAATCTCGCGCCCTTTGCCGGCGCAGTGAAGAACCCCTATGACCGCACGCGCATCCCTGGTGGCTCGTCGGGCGGCACCGCGTCGGCCATCGCCGCGCGCATCGCGCCGGCCGGGCTGGGCACCGACACCGGCGGCTCGACGCGCGTGCCGGCGGCGCTGTGCGGCATCGTCGGCCTGCGCCCGTCGGTGGGCAACGGCGGTGCGCAGCGCCGCTACCACGACCGCGACGCCGTGGTGCCGATCAGCCATACCCGCGACACCGTCGGCCCGATGGCGCGCAGCGTGGCCGACATCGCGCTGCTCGATGCGGTGATCACCGGCACCCCGCTGGCCACCGCGGTGCCGCTGCGCGGCCTGCGCATCGGCGTGCCGGCCTCGTTCTGGGAGGGCATGGATTCGCAGCTGGCCGCGGTGGTCATCAAGGCCGAGGCCCGGCTGGCCAATGCCGGCGTGGTCTTCGTCGATGTCGACCTGCCGGGACTGCAGGCGCTGAACAACAGCGTGTCCTTCCAGCTCGCGCTGCACGAGCCGATCGCCGACATTCCGGCCTACCTGGCGGCCAACGGCGTGACCGGCATCACCCTGAAGGACATTGCCGCGATGGTGGCCAGCCCCGACGTCAAGGGCGCCTTCGGCGCGATCCTGACCGATGCCTTCGGCAAGGACTACGAGGCAGCACTGCGCGTGCACCGGCCGAAGCTGCAGGCGCTGTATGCCGACTACTTTGCCGCCCACCGACTGGATGCAATGTTGTTCCCGACCACCATCCTGCCGGCGGTGACCATCGACCTGGCCGCTGGCTCGGGCAAGGTGGCTATCAATGGCGGGCCGCTGGTCGACACCTTCGGCACCTTCATCCGCAACACCGACGCCGGCAGCAATGCCGGTATCCCTGGGCTGTCGCTGCCGGCGGGGTTGACGACCGGCGGCCTGCCGGTGGGCCTGGAACTGGACGGCCCGGTGGGCAGCGATGCGCGGCTGATCTCCATTGGCCTGGCCTTCGAGGCGCTGCTCGGGCCGGTGGCGGCACCGCCGCTGTAGGCCGTTCCAGGCGCCCGGGGTTCGGCCGCCGTCAGCCGCGTTCGGCCAGCGTGATGCGGTGCAGCAGCCGCGCGTGGCCGTCGTAGCCGCCGGTGGCGGCATGGATCACGCAGCGGTTGTCCCACATCACCAGCATGCCGCGCTGCCAGCGGTGGCGGTAGACGAAGTCCTCGCGCACCTGGTGGCGGAACAGCTCCAGCAGCAGCGGCTGCGCTTCGCCATCGGACATGCCGTCGATGCCGATGGTGTAGCCGGGGCTGACGAACAGCGCGGTGCGGCCGGTCTCGGGGTGCAAGCGCGCGATCGGATGCAACTGCGTGGCCAGCGCGTCGTCACCGTAGCGGATGGCCATCGAGCGGCCCTGGTCGCGCTCGCCGTACATGCCGTCGCGCGCGTAGCCGCGGCGCGCCGAGTGGACGCCCTGCTTGTCCTGCAGCAGCGCCTGCATCGTAGGCGACAGCGCGTCCCAGGCGGCATATTGGTTGGCAAACAGCGTGTCGCCGCCCACCGGCGGAATGACGTTGCCATACAGCAGCGTGGCCTGTGGTGGGCTGGGCAGGAAGCTCCAGTCCGAATGCCAGGTCTCGGCGAAGATCTTCGTCTTCTCGTCGGCATCGCGCCGCACCTGCGCGATGTGCGGATGGCCCGGCACGCTGCCGAAGAAGGGGTCGCGGCCGAAGGGGCCGAGGGTCAGCGCGAAGCGCTCCAGGTCGTCCAGCGACAGGTCCTGGTCGGGGAAGGCCAGCACCTGGTGCTGCAGCCAGGCGCGGCGAATTTCGGCCAAGGTATCGGCTCCCAGCGGCTGGCGCAGGTCGATGCCCAGGACTGTGGCGCCGCATGCTGCGGTCTGGGGTGAAATGGTCGGCGGCATGGTGAATCCTCTATGCAACAGCGGAACTCAGCTTAGCGGTTGCTGGAGGCCAACGCATCCGGCTTCGCCCATGTCGTGGCCAATCCTTGGCCGGGCTTCAGGCACTCCCGATGCGGCTCTGATCACTGGAGCGACCGATTCAGCCGCACTGCTTCGGCACCTGCAGTAGTTCGACTCCAACCATCGGGCAGTTCTCGCGCTCCCTTGCTGGCATTGCATGAAATACAGCACAGGGCGATGTTCTCTCGCGTCACGACGCTTGCGTCGTTGATGATGTGTTCCCAAGAGGGTCTGAGCCTGCGGTCTTTGGCCGCTTCAAGGAGTTCAACCCCGCAGTACACGCAGTGGACATCACGAAGCCTGGCTTCACGTTCAAGCCAGTCGGGTATTCCCCAGCGATTCACGCTCGGTGCTCCTGCGTGTCCAACTGAACCGGCGCCATTGACAGGTCCATTGCATTCACGCCTTGCCCCGAGCGTCAGTTGCTCTCTTCGTCAAAATAGTCGCCATCGATCTTGGGAATCTCGACCGTCCGGGCAGACACGCCCAGCTCGCAGTCGATCATCCGGCTCGCGAGGCGCTGACCATCGATCAGCACGATCCCCTCGACCGATCGAGCGAAGTCCATCGCCTGCTGCGTGTAGGTCGAGGTGGTGATGTGAACACACCCTTCTTGGCCTTCTGCCCAGCTAAGGCGCCATAGAAGGCCTGCAGGCTGGGGCGACCGACGTTCTCCTGCCAACGCTTTGCTTGGACATACACCTTGTCCAGACCCAGACGGTCAAGGGAGATCGCGCCGTCGATGCCGCCGTCACCCGCTCCGCCAACGCGCTGCAGGTCAGCGCGGCTTGCGCCGAACCCCATCCGATGGAGCAGGTCCAGGACGATGGTTTCGAAGAAGTACGGCGAGACATTACCGAGCAGTTCCAGGGTTCTGCCTCCGTCGACTTGCGAATCTCGTCCAGTGCCTGCCCCAGCCGATCATCCGGGCTCCCAATGGCCTAGGGCGTCGTCAGCGACTGCTCCCGTTGCGTCATCCTCTGCGCAGGGCGTGCCGGCCGCAGGCCTCAACCGCACACCGAGATAACCCATGGCAAGCTTCGTTGTCACTTCGGACGAGAGCGGTGCCGGATGAGTGCGCGCAAACTCAAGGCCTTCGCTTGTTGCCTTCCAGAACCCACGCCGAGGGCTGCTCGACAAGCCGGCGTGCTTGGGCCGATCATGAGCCCAGCCCGCGCGGTTCTTGTAGATCGGTTGCGCACCGCTCGGCAGCAATTGCTGCCGAGCGTTTTTCGCTGAGGCCGAGCGCATCGGCTGCGGCCTCGTGGGTCATCCTTGCAGCAGCCCCTTCGGGGTGCTGGGCCAGATAGCGCAGTACGGGCTCGATGAAATGATCATGGCTGGGTACAGCCATCCCTGAAGGATACGTGCCGTTCTGACTCCGGCCTACATCGACCCTTCGAGCATCGCCCGGTAGTCCTGCGCCGTGGCGATTCGGGGATTGGTCTTGTGGCAATGGTCCGCCAGTGCACCTTCGATGATGCGGTCGAACCACTCTTGCTGCACGCCCATTGCCGCCAGGCCGCCGGGCAGGCCCAGGCGCTGGCTCATCGAGCGGACGGCGTCTGGCACTTCGGCGCCATCGGCCAGCCCCATGGCCTGCGCCATGCGCTCCAGACGGCGATCCTTGCGCATCGACTCGGCTTCGGCGTTGAAACGGATCACCGCCGGCAGGAACATCGCGTTCAGCGTGCCATGGTGCAGCTTCGGGTTCACGCCGCCGAGCGAATGGCTCAGCGAATGCACGCAGCCCAGGCCCTTCTGGAATGCCAGCGCGCCCTGCGCCGAGGTGCTCATCATCTGCAGCCGCGCGTCGCGGTCCTGCCCGTCGCGCGTGGCGCGCTCGATGTGCGCCCAGCCGCGGCCCAGGCCGTCGAGCGCGATGCCGTCGGCCGGCGGGTTGTAGGGCGGCGCCATGAACGTTTCCATGCAATGCGCGATCGCGTCCATGCCGGTGGCCGCGGTCAGCAGTGGCGGCAGCTTCAGCGTGAGCTCGGGGTCGCAGATGGCTGCCTTGGGCAGCAGGTGCCACGAGTGGAAGCCCACCTTGCGACCGTCGTCGAGGATGACGATGGCGCCGCGCGCCACCTCGCTGCCGGTGCCGGCGGTGGTGGGTACGGCGATCAGCGGCACGCAGGCGTCGGTGATCAACGCGGCGCCGCCTTCGATGGTGGCGTAGGTCTTCAGCGGCCCGGGGTGGCGCGCGGCGATGGCCGCGCCCTTGGCGCAGTCGATCGATGAGCCGCCGCCCACGGCGATCAGCCCGTCGCAGCCGTGCTTCTGGAACAGCGCGACGGCTTCCCGCACCGCAGCCTCGTTCGGGTTCGGCGGCGTGCCGTCGTAGACCGCGCCGCGCAGGTCCGCTGGCAGCGCGTCCAGCACCTGCTGCAGCACGCCGGCCGCTCGCACCCCGGCATCGGTGACGATCAACGGCTTCTTGATGCCGACGCGCTCACATTCGGCGGCGAGCAGCCGGCGCGCGCCATCTTCGATCTGGATCTGCGTGAGGTAGGTGATCAGGGGCATGGCAGGCTTTGGTGTGGCTCGGGCTGCGAAGCGCCCGATTGTCGCGCCGGCCTCAGACGAAGCGGAAACTCACCGCGCCCAGCGGCCCGTAGTCGGCATGGAAGGTGTCGCCCGCCACCGCGGTGGCCGGGCGGGTGAACGAGCCGCCGAGGATCACTTCGCCCGCATGCAACTGCTCGTCGTAGGGCGCGATCTTGTTGGCCAGCCAGGCCACGCCGTTGCCCGGGTGGTTCAGCACTGCGGCGGCCAGGCCGGTTTCTTCGATGACGCCGTTCTTGAACAGCATCGCGCCCACCCAGCGTAGGTCCACGTCGTTCGGGCGCACCGGCCGGCCGCCGAGCACGATGCCGGCATTGGCGGCAAAGTCGCTGATGGTGTCGAAGACCTTGCGTGGCGCCTTCGTGTCGCGGTCGAACTGCTCGATGCGCGCGTCGATGATCTCGATGGCCGGGCTCACCCACTCGGTGGCCGAGAGCACGTCGAACAGCGTCACGCTTGGGCCCTTGAGCGGCTCGCCCAGGATGAAGGCCAGTTCCACCTCGATACGCGGCGCGATGAAGCGCGACACCGGAATGTCGCCGCCATTGGCGAAGAACATGTCGTCCATCAGCGGCGCGAAGTCAGGCTCGTCGATCTGGCTGGACTGCTGCATCGCGCGCGAGGTCAGGCCGATCTTGCGGCCCGTGATCACGCGCCCGTCGGCCAGCTCCAGCGCCACCCAGGCACGCTGGATGGCGTAGCCGTCCTCGATGCTCATGCCCGGGTACCGCTTGGATAGGTGGCGCAACGGCGTGCGCGACTTGCGCGCGTCGTACAGCTCGCGCGCCAGCGCGGCGATGGTCTGCGAATCCAACGTGGTGCTCATGTCTTCTTGGCGAACAAGGGATGCAGGTTGCCCAGCTTGGCGTCGAAGACCTCGTCGCCTTCGTCCACCTGCAGCGTCAGGCCCACCGGCCGCGCGGCCAGCAGCGGGGCCAGTTCCTTGCGCACGGTGGCAGCCAGCGTTTCGCCCACCGCCTTGTGCACCCCGGCGCTGCGGCCCTTGGCCATGCGCACGTTGAAGTAGATGAAGCCGTAGTCGTCGCTGCCGTCGGCCACCGCGTAATGCGCCGCCGGATAGGCCAGCACGCGCGTGCCCCCGGTGGGGAAGACCTGCGCGCCTTGCTCGTCGCGCACCGACAGCATCGCGTCGGCGAGCTTGCGACACAGCTTCGACAGGTCGGCTTCCGCATCCAGTTGCGGGGTGTAGAGCATCACCAGATGGGGCATCAGAGTCTCGTCGCGATGGTGGTGTAGCCCTCGGCCGCCGAAGCCACGGGCTTGGGGATGGCGCGGCCGTCCTGCGGCGTCACTGGCAGTACCACATTGATCTGCCCGGTGCCGCTGGCGCCGAAGTAAGGCGTCACGATTTCTGCCGGCGCGTCGTAGGCGCTCCAGCCGAGTGCACCGAGCAGCATCGCCGTGTCGTGCATGAAGCCTTCGCCGTGGCCCTTGGCGGCGTACTCGGGCAGCATTTCGCAGAAGGCCTGCCACTCGCCGGAGCGCCACATGCGGATGACCTCGCGGTCCAGGTGTTCGAGGAAGGGGCTCCAGATCTTGAAGCCGAACTCCGGCGCCAGCCCGTTCTGCGCGAAGCGGTGCGACAGCGAGCCGCTGGCGAAGAAGGCCACCGTGCCGTCGTAGTGATCTTCCACCGCGCGGCGGAAGGCCCAGCCCAGCCGCGCGCTGTCGTTCAGGTAGTGCGCCATGCACAGCGCCGACACCGACACCACCTTGAAGTGCTGGTCGGCGTTCATGTAGCGCATCGGCACGAGCGTGCCGTATTCGGGCGCGAGCGTGGTGCGCTCGTGCGCCAGCGTCTCCACGCCCAACGCATTGGCCGCCTGGACCAGCAGCTGGCCGAGCGCAGCGTTGCCCGGGAACTCATAGGCCATGTTGCTGATGAAGTGCGGCAGCTCGTTGCTGGTGTACAGCCCCTTGAAGTGCGGCGCGCAGTTCAGGTGGTAGTTGGCATTGACCAGCCAGTGCGTGTCGAAGACGACGATGGTGTCCACGCCCAGTTCGCGGCAGCGCTGGCCGATCGCTACATGGCCGTCGATGGCATCCTGCCGCGTGCCGTGGCGCGGGCCCGGCAGCTCGCTCAGATACATGCTCGGCACGTGGGTGATCTTGGCGGCGAGTGCCAACTTGCCCATGCTCAGACCCCCCAATGTGGAATGTGGTGGCTGCCCAGCGACACCGCGACGTTCTTCGGCTCCAGGAACACCTCGTAGCTCCAGGTGCCGCCCTCTCGCCCCGTGCCCGAACCCTTGGTGCCGCCGAAGGGCTGGCGCAGGTCGCGCACGTTCTGGCTGTTGACGAAGCACATGCCGGCTTCGATGGCCGCGGCCACGCGGTGCGCGCGGCCGATGTCCTGGCTCCAGACATAGCTGGACAGGCCGTACTGAATGTCGTTGGCCAGTTGAACGGCGTCGGCTTCGTCGTCGAAGGGGATCAGGCAGGCCACGGGGCCGAAGATCTCCTCCTGCGCGATGCGCATCGAGTTCTTCACGTCGGCAAACACCGTGGGCCGCACGAAGTTGCCTTTGGCGAAGGCGGCCGGCAGCTCGGGCGCATCGAGCCCGCCGGTGAGCAGCGTCGCGCCCTCCTTCGGGCCGAGTTCGATGTAGCTGCGCACCTTGGCCAGGTGTTGTGAGCTGATCATCGGGCCGATGATGGTCTGCTCGTCCATCGGGTTGCCGACTCGGATGCGCTTGGCGCGTTCGGCAAAGCGCTCGACGAAGCGCGGATAGATCGATTTCTGCACCAGGATGCGGCTGCCGGCGGTGCAGCGCTCGCCGTTGTTGCTGAAGATCATGAAGACCGCGGCGTCGAGCGCACGCTCGAAATCCGCATCGTCAAAGACCACGAAGGGGCTCTTGCCCCCGAGCTCCATGCTGAACTTCTTCAATCCCGCGGCGCGAATGATGCGGTTGCCGGTGACCGTGGAGCCGGTGAAGGAGATGGCACGCACGTCGGGGTGGGCGCAAAGCGGTTCGCCGGCGTCCTTGCCGGTGCCGTGCACGATGTTCAGCACACCCTTGGGCAGCCCGGCCTCGGTGGCCAGCTCGCCGAAGCGCGAGATGGACAGCGGCGACAGCTCGCTCATCTTCAGCACCGCGGTGTTGCCGAAGGCCAGGCACGGCGCGATCTTCCAGGTGCCGGTCATGAAGGGCACGTTCCACGGCGAGATCAGCGCGCACACGCCCACCGGGTGGAACAGCGTGTAGTTCAGGTGCGTGGGTGTCGGGTAGGTGTGGCCGTCGACACGGGTGCACATCTCGGCAAAGTAGTGGAAGTTGTCGGCCGCGCGCGGCACCAGCTGCTTGCCGGTCTGGCCGATGGTCTGGCCGGTGTCGTTGGTCTCGAGGGCCGAGATCTCGGCCACGTGCTTGGTGATCAGCTCGCCGAGCCGGTGCATCATCTTCGCCCGGTCGGCCGCAGGTGTGGCGGCCCACTTGGGGAAGGCGGCCTTGGCCGCGGCCACCGCGGCATGCACTTCGGCTTCGCCACCGGCGGCCACCTCGGCCAGCACCTGCTGGCTGGCCGGGTTGAGGGTCTCGAAGCATTCGCGGCTGTGCACCGCTTGGCCGTCGATCAGGTGGGGGATGCGCATCTCAGGATCCTTCGCTCACGATGGCGTTGACCAGCCGGCCCAGGCCCTCGATCTCGCACACCACCGCGTCGCCGGGTACCACGTTGCTCACGCCTTCGGGCGTGCCGGTGAGGATGATGTCGCCGGGCGACAGTGTCATGAAGCCGCTCAGGTATTCGATCAGCGCCGGCACGTCGTCGATCAGGTCGCGCGTGTTGCCTTGCTGCTTGAGTTCGCCGTTGACGAAGGTGCGCAGGCTCAAGCCGTGCGGGTCGGGCACGTCGGTGGCGTCGACCAGCCACGGGCCGAGCACGGTGGCGCCGTCGCGGTTCTTCACGCGCAGGTTGGGCCGGTACCAGTTTTCCAGGTAGTCGCGGATCGCGTAGTCGTTGGCGATGGTGTAGCCGGCGACGTGGGCCAGCGCATCGGAGCGCTTGACACGCTTGGCGTGCCGGCCGATCACCACCGCCAGTTCGCACTCGTAGTGCATGAAGGTGGCATCGGCCGGTCGGCGCGTGCGACCGCGGTGGCCGACCAGTGCGTTCGGGCCTTTCAGAAAGGCCAGCGGCTCGTCCTTGGCACTGAGCGTCAGCTCGTTGGCCAGTTCCTTCTTGTGGTCGGCATAGTTGATGCCCAGCGCGATGATCGTGCCGGGAACGACCGGTGGCAGCCACACCACGTGGTCTTCGGCCAGCCGCGTACCGTCGGCCAGTCGCAAGTGGTCCCCGTCGGCGACGGCGCTGTGAACTGCGCCGGCCCAGGCGATGCGCGCGTGTTTCATGCCGAGGCCTGCGCTACCAGGCGGTGTACCAACGCGCCGATCGGCTCGATCGTGATGCGCACCGTCTGTCCCGCCCGGGCCCGAGGTGCGGCCGGGCCGGCGCCGAGCATCAGCAGGTCACCGCGGGCCAGCGTCATGAAGCTGCTGACCTCGGCGATCAGCCGGGCGACGCCGCGCTGCATGCCGGCGGTGGAGTAGCGCTGCGCCTCGCGGCCGTCGATCTGCACCACCACCTCCAGCGCATCGGGGTCGGGCACGTGGTGCGCGGCCAGGATCCACGGGCCCAGTGGCAGGAAGCCGTCGCGCGCCTTGAAGCGCAGCGACGGCCGGTAGTACGAAGGATGCGGCACGCTCAGGTCGCTGCAGATGGTGTAGCCGGCCACGAAGGCCAGCGCGTCGGTCTTGCGCACGCGACAGGCTTCGTGCCCGATGACGATGCCGAGCTGCGCGCCGACCTCCAGCGCATCCGCCTCGGCCGGCACCTCGACGGCCGCGCCATGGCCGGCCAGGCAATGGCGCGGTTTGATGTACAGCACTGGCGCCTTGGGCGGCGCCTTGTATGGCGGCTGGTGCACCGCGTCGCCGAGCGCGGCCAGCACGTCGCGATGGTTCAGCAGCGTGCCGTAGGCGGTGCCGACAGGCGGTGGCGCGAACGCACCCGTGGCCGGCCACGCCGACCGCGGCCGGTCCTCGGCTGCGACTCGGCCAGTCAGGCAGGCCAGGGCGCCCTCAATCACTAACATGTGTGTGATTTGAGCACACGCCTGTGCCGGATGTCAATCGCCGGCGGTGCCGGGATAACATCGCCGGCATCGAAGTCACCGATGCGCCCCGCCCGCATGACTGCCCGCGACCCGACCGTGCTGCGTCGCAACCTGCCGCTGCTGCTGCTCCAGGCGCGCGAGGCGGTGATGGCGCGCTTCCGCGGCATCCTCAACCGACACGGCGTGACCGAGCAGCAATGGCGCGTGATCCGCGCGCTGCTGGAGGAATCGCCGCTGGAGCCGCGCCAGATCTGCGAGCGCTGCCAGCTGCTCAGCGCCAGCGCGGCCGGCGTGCTGGCGCGCATGGAGGAACTGGGCCTGGTCAGGCGCGAACGCATGGCGAGCGACCAGCGCCGCGTGCAGGTGTCGATCACGCCCACGAGCCGTGCCATCGCGCGACGCATAGCGCCGCTGGCGGCGGCGGAGTACGCGAGCATCGAGCAGGCGCTGGGGCCGCAGCGGCTGGCCCAGGTCTACGCGCTGCTGGACGATCTGCTGGTGCGGCTGGATTCGAAGCCGCAGGACGATGCGTCGGCCCCCTGAGGCCGAGGCCGGCGTGCCGCCGCCGCCCACCACCGGCTGGGCGCACTGGCTGCCCGGGCTGCAGCTGCTGCGCCACTATCCGGCCGCCTGGTGGCGGCACGATGTGGCGGCCGGCCTGGTGCTGACGACGATGCTGGTGCCGGTGGGCATCGCCTATGCGGTGGCCTCGGGCGTGCCTGGCATTCACGGGCTGTATGCCACCGTCGCCGGGCTGCTGGCCTATGCGCTGTTCGGGCCCAGCCGCATCCTGGTGATGGGGCCGGATTCTTCACTGGCCGCGCTGATCCTGGCGGTGCTGCTGCCGCTGTCGGCCGGCGACCCGGCGCGCGCCGTGGCGTTGGCCGGCGCGATGGCCGTCGCCGTGGGCCTGATCGGCATCGTCGCCGGGCTGGCCAAGCTGGGCTTCGTCACCGAGCTGCTGTCCAAGCCCATCCGCTATGGCTACATGAACGGCATTGCGCTGGCCATCATCGTCAGCCAGGTGCCCAAGCTTTGCGGCATCTCCATATCGGGCGACGGCTCGCCGGCGCAGGCGCTGGCCTTCGGGCAGGCGCTGTGGGACGGGCGGCTCAATGTCGCCGCCTTCGGCGTGGGGGCGGCCTCGCTGGCGCTGATCCTGCTGCTCAAGCGCTGGCCGCGTGTGCCCGGCAATCTCGTCGCTATCGCCGGCGCCACCGCCGCGGTGGTGGGATTCGACATGGACGGGAAGCACGGCGTCAGCGTGCTCGGCACGCTGCCGCAGGGGCTGCCGTCGCCGGCGCTGCCATGGATCGGCTGGGCCGACCTGATGCCGGTGCTGGGCGGCGCACTGGCCGTGGCGCTGGTGGCCTTCGCCGACACCAGCGTGCTGTCGCGTACCTTTGCGCAGCGGCTGCGCCAGCCGGTGGACCCGAACCAGGAGATGATGGCGCTCGGTGCGACCAACCTGGCGGTGGGCCTGTTCCAGGGCTTTCCGATCAGCAGCAGTTCGTCACGCACACCGGTGGCCGAAGCCGCCGGTGCACGCTCGCAGATGACCGGCGTGGTCGGCGCGCTCGGTGTGGCGGCGCTGCTGCTGCTGGCGCCGCAGCTGCTGGAGAGGTTGCCGCACAGCGCGCTGGCCGCGGTGGTCATCGCCTCGGTGCTGGGGTTGATCGAATGGCGCGACCTGCAGCGCATCCGCCGCATCCAGGCCTGGGAGTTCTGGCTCTCGATCGGTTGCGCCGCCGGCGTGCTGCTGCTGGGTGCGATCCAGGGCATCGTGCTGGCCATCGTCGCCGCGGTGATCGAGTTTCTGTGGGACGGCTGGCGCCCGCATTCGGCGGTGCTGGGTAAGGTGCAGGGCGTCGACGGCTGGCACGACATCCAGCGCCACCCCGAGGCGCAGCGCATCGACGGGCTGGTGCTGCTGCGCTGGGACGCGCCGCTGTTCTTTGCCAATGCCGAATGGTTCGAACGCGTGGTGCGAGACACGCTGGCCGGGTCGTCGACGCCGGCGCGCTGGCTGGTGGTGAGTGCCGAGCCGGTGACCAGCGTCGACATCACGGCCGCCGACATGCTGCGCGAGCTGGACGACTCGCTGCAGGAGCAGGGCATCGAGCTGTGCTTCGCCGAAATGAAGGGCCCGGTGAAGGACAAGCTCAAGCGCTTCGGCCTGTTCAGCCATTTCGGGCAGCAGACCTTCTATGCCACCGTCGACGATGCGGTGCGCGCCTATCAAGCAGCGCACCCGGCGGCGCACTGAAGATCTACCGCCGGCGCAAGCCCAGCGCCATCACCGCGCCGACGACCAGCAGCGCGCCGGCCACCTGGATGGCCGAGATCGACTGGCCGAGCAGCAGCCAGGCCATGCCCAGCGCCGCCACCGGCTCGACGTTGAGGATCGGCGAACTGCCGACCACGCCCAGCTTGGGCAACAGCGTGAACATGATCGTGAACGCCGTGCCATACAGCAGCGTCAGCGCGGCCAAGCCCCACCAGCCAGCCACGGCATTGGGCCACTGCAGCCCGCCCAGCGTGAACGTGCCGATCAGCGCCAGCACGCCGACGATGCCCATCGTGATGGCGGTGCGCAGGCGCCCGTCCAGTTCGGCCACCTCGTGCTGCGTCAGTGCGAGCACCAGGCCGAAGGTGGCGCCGGCCACCAGCGCGAATCCCACGCCGGCGCCGATGCGGCCCCAGTGCGCCGGCGCATCCAGCCCGGAGGCCTGGCCGGTCACGTCCAGCGCCAGTGCCAGGCCGAGCAGGATCACCGGCATGGCGATCAGGACGGCGCGCTCCGGTCGGTGGTCGTAGAGGGCCCAGGCGGCCGCGGCCGTCCACAGTGGGTAGGTGTTGAAGGCCAGCAGCGCCAGCCCCACCGGGATGCGCGCCACCGCCGAGTACAGGCACAGGCTCTGGATGCCGACCAGCACGGCGATCAGCGGCATGAACTTGCGCTGCCGGGGCTGGAGCGCCAGCGGCACCCGATTCAGCACGACGATGGCTGCGACCACCGCCGCAGTCGCCAGGCTGCGCACCGCCACCGCGGTGGCCACGTCCACGCCATGGTCCAGCGCAAAGCGCGCGGCCACATGGTTGCCGCCGAACATGCAGGCCAGCAACAGCAGCATGACGAAGGCCCGGGGGCTGATGGTTGGGCTGGGCATCGAAAAGGGCGTGGCGCGCGCGGGACGCGCCACCCTTCATCAGCGCTGCGGCATGTCCTTGACCGAATAGCCCAGGCTGACGGTGGCGTCCTCGGGGATCGGCGGCATCGTGTCGTTCCACGCCTGCCAGGTGTCGCGCATGCCTTGCAGCCGCTCGGGCTCCAGGCCGGCGCGATTGGCGCGCTCGCGCTCGTCATCGGCAATGTTGAACAGGTAGTCGTGGCCGTCCACGCGCAGGTACTTCCAGTCGCCGTCGCGGTGGGCGCGCTGGCCGCGGTGGTTCATGCGCCAGTGCATCGGCCGAGGAAAACGCGCGCCAGCATCGCGCAGCACTGGCAGCAGCGACACGCCGTCCAGCGGGTAGTCGGGGTGCGCGGCCACGCCGGCGGAAGCCAGCAGCGTGGCCGACCAGTCCATCGTCAGGCAGTGCTGGGTGCTGACGCTGCCCGGCGCGACGACCGCGGGCCAATGCGCGATGTAGGGCACGCGGATGCCGCCTTCGGTCAGGTCCATCTTGCCGCCGACCAGCGGCCAGTTGTCGGAAAAGCGCTCGCCACCGTTGTCGCTGGTGAAGACGAGCAGCGTGTTGTCCAGCTGGCCTAACCTGCGTAACGCATCGAGTAGCTGCCCGATGCCTTCGTCCATGTGATGGATCATGCGGCGGTAGGTGTGGATGTTGCCGCCGGCCAGGTGGAACAGGCTGCCCTTCAGGTTGTGCGCCAGCTCGCGGTCGTCGCGCGTCTCCCACGGCCAGTGCGGCGCGGTGTAGTGCAGGCTCAGGAAGAAGGGCGCTGGCCCGGCGGCCATTCGCTGCACCCAGTCCAGCGCGCGCTGCGTGATCAGGTCGGTCAGGTAGCCGTCGGTGGCCCGCTCGGCCGACCCTTCGTACAGGTCGTGCCGGCCGGCCGAATCGGAATGGGTGAAGTAGTCGACGCCGCCGCTCATCGGTCCGAAGAACTCGTCGTATCCGGAGGCCAGCGGGCCGAAGGCCGGCGGGTAGCCGAGGTGCCACTTGCCGATCAGCGCAGTGCGGTAGCCGGCATCGCGCAGCAGTGAAGGCAGCGTCGGGTGCTCGGGAGGCAGGCCCAGCGTGGTGCTGCTGCGGCTCTTGCTGTTGATCGGCTCCTCGGCCGCGCCGCGCAGCCGGTACTGCCAGCGCGCGGTCATCAGCGCAAAGCGTGTCGGCGAACACACCGGCGAATTCGAGTAACCCTGCGTGAAGCGCATGCCGGCCGCAGCCATGCCGTCCAGCACCGGCGACACCGGCCCGAACGCGGCCGCACGGCCGCCATAGCAGCCCAGGTCGGCATAGCCCAGGTCGTCGGCGACGATGAAGACCAGGTTGGGGCGTGGGTTCAGCACAGTATGGATACCGCCTTGGTGTTCAGGTAGGCCTCCAAGGCCTCGCTGCCGCCTTCGGAACCGTAGCCCGAATCCTTGATGCCGCCGAAGGGCATCTCCGCCCACGGCAGCGCCGGCTGGTTGATCCACAGCATGCCCAGCTCCAGCCGCTGCGCCAGCAGGTGCGCATTCTTCAGCGAACGGGTGTAGGCATAGCCGGCCAGGCCATAGGGCAGGCGGTTGGCCTCGGCAATGGCGTCGTCCAGCCGGTCGAAGCCGCGGATCGCTGCCACCGGGCCGAAAGGCTCCTGGTTGAACACCGCGGCTTCCAGTGGCACCTCGTCGAGCACGGTCGGCGCGAAGAAGTTGCCGGCCGAGCCGATGCGCTCACCACCGGCGGCGACCTGGGCGCCCTTGCTGCGCGCATCGTCGACGATCTGTGCCATCGCGCTGAGCCGCCGCGCGTTGGCCAGCGGGCCCATCGCGATGCCTTCGGCCAGGCCGTCGCCGACCTTCAGCGACTGTGCATGCTTGGCCAGCTTCTGCGCAAACTCGGCGCGGACGCTGTTGTGAACCAGGAAGCGCGTCGGCGAGATGCACACCTGCCCGGCGTTGCGGAACTTGGCTGCGCCCGCGCACTTGATGGCCAGGTCGATGTTGGCGTCGTCGGCCACGATCACTGGCGCGTGGCCGCCGAGTTCCATGGTCGCGCGCTTCATGTGCGTGCCGGCCAGCGCGGCCAACTGTTTGCCCACCGGTGTGGAGCCGGTGAAGGTGATCTTGCGGATCACCGGGTGCGGGATCAGGTAGGCCGAGATCTCGGCCGGGTTGCCGTACACCAGGCCGACCACGCCGGCCGGCACGCCGGCATCGACGAAGGCCTGGATCAGCGCCGCAGGCGAGGCCGGCGTTTCCTCGGGTGCCTTGACGATCATCGAGCAGCCGGTGGCCAGCGCCGCCGACAGCTTGCGCACTACCTGGTTGATCGGGAAGTTCCAAGGCGTGAAGGCCGCCACCGGCCCGACCGGGCTGCGCAGCACCGTCTGCTGCACGGCCAGCGAACGCGACGGCACGACGCGGCCGTAGACGCGGCGGCCTTCCTCTGCAAACCATTCGATGATCTCGGCCGACATCGTGGCTTCGGCCTTCGACTCGGCCAGCGGCTTGCCCTGCTCCATCGTCATCAGCGCGCCGATGTCGGCGGCGCGCTCGCGCATCAGCGCGGCGGCGCGGCGCATGATGCCGCTGCGCTCCAGCGCCGGCGTGTCGCGCCACAGTTCGAAGCCGCGCTGCGCGGCGGCCAGCGCGCGGTCCAGATCCGCGATGCCAGCATGGGCCACACGGCCGATTTCCTTGCCGGTGGCCGGGTTCAGCACGGCCAGGGTCCGGCCGCTGGCGGCATCGCACCAATGGCCATCGATGAAGAGTCGGGTGTCGGGATAGCTCATGGGTCGTCGCAGTGCGTTGGGGCGGAGCGCAGCTTAACGCCGAATGGCGGCGACTCTTCCCTGATACTGTGGGTTCGGACTTCGTGGAGTACGACGCCATGCGCAAGGTCTATGTCATCGGCACCGCGTGCACGCCTTTCGGCAGGCACGAGGACAAGTCCTTCCCCGACCTGGCACGCTGGGCCTATGCCGACTTGCTGCAGGATTGCGGCCTGGACGCCGACGGCGCGCGGCTGATCGAACAGGCCTGGTTCGGCAACTGCGGCATGGGGCAGTGGGGGCAGGGCGGCATCCGCGGCCAGGTGGCCTTCACGCCGCTGGTCGAAGAGGGCCTGTTCCCTGAGCGCGTGCCGATGATCAACGTGGAAGGCGGCTGCGCCACCGCCTCCTTCGCCTTCCACGGCGCCTGGAAGGACGTGCTCTCGGGCCAGGCCGAGGTCAGCCTGGCGATCGGCGTGGAAAAGCTGGTCAGCCGCGACGATCCCGAGCGCACTGCTGCGATCTTCGCCACCGGCATCGACCAGCTCGATCGGCAGAAGTGGCTCGACTACTACGCGGCGGCTGGCGCGCAGGCCGGCAAGCCCTTCGAGACCGGGCCGGGCCGCACCGTGTTCATGGACACCTATGCGATGCAGGCTGCGTGGCACATGCGGGCCTACGGCACCACGCAGCGGCAGATCGCCGTAGGCGCGTCGAAGAACCACCACCACGGCAGCCTGAACCCGAAGGCGCAGTACCGCTTCGAAGTCAGCGTGGAACAGGTGCTGGCCGACCGCGAGATCAGCTTCCCGCTGACGCGCGCGATGTGCTCGCCGCTGGGCGACGGCGCGGCCGCCGCGCTGCTGTGTTCGGAAGACGCGCTGGCGAACTTCCCACGCCAAGCCCAAGCCCGCGCCGTGCTCGTGCGCACCAGCCAGCTGTCCGGCGGCAAGTACCGCAAGCTCGACGAGCCGGGGCTGTCGCGCATCGCGGCCGACAAGGCCTATGCACGCAGCGGGCTGAAGCCCGCCGACATGCACCTGGCCGAGGTGCACGACGCCACCTCCTTCTGCGAGATCTACCAGCTGGAGATGCTGCGCCTGTGCGAAGAGGGCCAGGGCGGGCGTTTCGTCGAATCGGGCGCCACGGCGCTGGGCGGGCGGCTGCCGGTCAATGTCTCCGGCGGGCTGGTGTCGAAGGGTCACCCGGTGGGTGCGACGGGCCTGTCGATGGTCTACGAGGTCTGCCAGCAGTTGCGCGGCGAGGCCGGGCCGCGCCAGGTGAAGGGCGCCGCGCTGGGCTTGATCGAAAACGGTGGCGGCGTGATGGGTTTCGACGAGGCGGCCTGCGCCGTGCACATTCTCGAGAAGGCGCAATGACCATCGACTACCGCCCCGAAGATCCGGCCACGCTGGCCAACCCGTACCCGCTGTTCGCGCAGATGCGCGACGAGGATCCGTGCCACTGGAGCCCGCGGCTGAAGAGCTGGGTGCTGACGCGTTACGACGACGTCAAGGCCGTGACGCAGGACGGCAGCATGTCGTCCAACCGGCTGCAGCCCTTCTTTGCCAGCATGCCGAACGAGGAGGCGCGCAAGATCGGCGACATCATCCGCTACCTGTCGCTGTGGATGGTGTTCAAGGACCCGCCCGAGCACACCCGGCTGCGCCGGCTGACCTCGCGCGTGCTGCATGTCAAGTCGATGCAGGGCATGCGGCCGCAGGTGGAGGAGATCGCGGCCTGGCTGCTCGACGGCCTGCGTGGCAAGGACGAGTTCGACTTCATCGCCGAGTTCGCCGGCCCGCTGCCCTGCCTGGTGATCATGGCCATGCTCGGCGTGCCGCGCGAGGACCTGGGCCTGATGAAGCAGCTGTCGGACGACATGGCGCTGTTCATCGGCTCTTCGCGCGTCTCGCCCGAGAAGTACGACACCGCGCAGGCCGCCACGCGCGCGATGGCCGAGTACTTCCGCGCGCAGATCGACGCGCGCCGCGCCGCGCCGCGCGCCGACCTGCTCAGTGAGCTGGTGCACCTGCGCGACGGCGACGACCGCCTGAGCGAGGACGAGCTGGTGGCCACCTGCATCCTGCTGCTCTTCGCCGGCCACGAGACCACCACCAACCACATCGCCAACGGCTTGCTGTCGCTGATGCAGTTCCCTGACGAGATGCGCAAGCTGCGCGCCGACCCGTCGCTGACGAATGCAGCGGTGGAGGAGCTGCTGCGTCACGAAGGCCCGTCCGGTGCGCAGGTGCGCATCGTGCAGGTGGAGCACCAGCGCCACGGCAAGACCTTGAAGGCCGGCGATCGCCTCTTCATGATGCTCAATGCCGCCAACCGCGACCCGCGTGCCTATGCCCAGCCCGATGTGCTCGACATCGAGCGCGACGGCGTGGCCCACCTGAGCTTCGGCTTTGGGGCGCACATCTGCCTGGGCTTCCCGCTGGCGCGCACCGAAGGCCAGGTAGCCTTCCCCGCAGTGCTGCGGCGTTATGCGCAGATCGAGCCGGCCACGTCCACGCAGCAGTGGCTGAATTCGCTGGTCTTCCGCGGCATGACGGCGCTGCCGGTGCGCGTGCGGCCGGCCTGAGCGGCTACTTCATCATCCAGCGCGCGCTGGCGGCTTCCACCAGGGCCGGCAGCGGCGCGCCGCCCTGGCGCAATGCGCGCAACCAGCGGGCGTCGTTGCCGTCAAACAGCGAGTCGCGGATCTGGTTGTTGGCGTCCAGCGAGCGCAGGTCCAGCGCGTGCTCGGCCACGCGAGCCAGGGTGCGGATGATGTCGTCGCGCAGCTTCTGCCGCTGCTTGGTCTTGGGGTCGACGATCTCGCCGTCCAGGCCGAAGCGGCAGGCCTGGAAGCGGTTGTAGGTGTAGACCAGGTAGTCGTCCTCGGCCGGCTCGAAGGGCCGCTCTTCGCGCAGGTAGCGGCACAGGCTCTGCAGGTAGCAGGCCAGCGCCGCAGCCTTGTCCACGGTCAGCGGCGTGTCGCACACGCGCAGTTCGATGGTGCCGAATTCGGGCTTGGGCCGGATGTCCCAGTAGAAGTCCTTCATCGACTGCACGACGCCGGTGCTGGTCATCTTCTGGAAGTACTCACCGAACTCGTCCCAGCTGAGCACGAAGGGCGCGCGCCCCGACAGCGGGAAGGCGAACACCGAGTTCAGCCGCGCCGAGTGGAAGCCGGTGTCCACGCCCTGCACGAAGGGCGACGAGGCGCTCAGCGCGATGAAGTGCGGCACGTAGCGCGACAGCGCATGCAGCAGCCACAGTGCGTCGTCGCCGTTGGGTACACCGATGTGCACATGCTGGCCGAAGACCGTGAACTGCTTGGCCAGGTAGCCGTAGAGCTCGCTGATGTAGTGGAAGCGCTCGGTCGGGTAGATCTGCTGCTCGCTCCAGTGCTGAAAGGCATGTGTGCCGCCGCCGCCGATGGCGATGTTGAGCTTGCGCGCGCCGCGCGACAGCTGTCGGCACAGGTCGTGCAGTTCGTCGCGCAGCGCGGCATGCTCGCGCTGGATCGAGGTGCCGATCTCGATCATGCTGCGCGTGATCTCGGGCTTGACGTCCCAGGCGCCGGGGTGCTTGTCCAGCGCGCGCAGCAGGTCCTGGGCGCGAGGCGTCAGGTCGAAGTCGAGCGTGTCCAGCAACTGCAGTTCGAGCTCGACGCCCATGGTCAGCGGTTCGGAGACGGTGAAGGCTTCAAGCGACACGCGGCATCTCCTCCCGGCATTCGCCAGCCACGCGGCGCAGGCCCAGGTTCAGCCAAAGCGGGCCGCTCAGCTGCATCAGCGCACCGGCCACCAGCAGCGCCTGCATCACCCCCGCGTCGAAGCCGGGCAGCTGCTCGGCCCAATGGAAATTGTGCGCCACCAGCAGCACCGCCAGGCTGCCCATCGGCTGCAGCGCCAGCGTCAGGCCCAGCGCCTGGCGCCAGCCCAGGCCGCTGGGCCGGGCCAGCAGCGCGACCCCCAGGCCCTTGCCGAGCAGCCGTGCGCCGACCAGTGCCAGGACCCAGGGCCAGACCTCGCGCGCACCGTCGAAATCGAACAGCACGCCAAGGCTGATGAACAACAGCACGGTCAGCGCGGCGCCGGCGCTGCCCAGATAGGGCTCGACGGTGAGGCGGTGCCCCATCAGCGCACGCGCGGTCATGCCGGCCACCAGCAGCGTCAGCAGTGGCGACAGCCCCAAATTGGAGGCCAAGGTGGCCGCCAGCATGACCAGCGCGATCTGCAGCACCGGTGCACTGGCGCGCTGCTGGCTCAGGCGCGCCGCGCGGTCCAGCACCCAGCCGCACAGCAGGCCGAGCAGGAAGGAGCCGCAGACCACGAACAGCGCGCTGGCCACCCAGGTGAGTGCGTCGTTGGCCAGCGTACCCTGGCCGGCGAGCGACAGCAGTGGCCACAGCTTCAATGCCAGCATGGCCAGCATGCTGTTCAGCGCGCACATCATCAGCAGCCGCTCGCCGACCTGGCCGCGCGGCCGCAGCTCATGTACCGTGGCCATGGCGATGACCGGCGAGGTGCTGGCCGCGACCATCGCCGCCAGCACTGCCGAAAGCAGCGGCGCACCCAGCGCCACCAGCGCCGCACCCACCGCGAGCGCGGCCAACAGGCCTTCGAGCACGCAGCTGGCGGCCAGCCACGGGTTGTCGATCAGCCAGCGCGGTCGCAGCCGGCTGCCCAACTCGAAGACCAGCGCGGCGATGGCCAGGTCGATGATCGGCTTCCAGCCATCCAGGTCGGCAGGCTGCAGCAGGCCCATACCCATCGGGCTGGCAAACAGGCCGACGAGCATGTAGCCCGCCAGCCGCGGCAGCTTGAACAGCCGGTGCAGCGCGCTGGCTGCCACCACTGCGATCAGCATCACCGCGGCCAGGCCGAGCACCGGGTCGAGCTGGTGCAGGTCAGGCCAGGTGAACCACGGTGCCTGCGGCAGAATGTGGGGGGTGCCGGTTTCGGGCATGGCGGCTGGGCCTTGATCTTGTGGCGCGCGGCAGGCCGTGCGCCATGGTGATCAGGCGGGCCGATGCAAGCGCTGCGAGGGCCCGGCGAACCATGTCGGACGGCGGCACGCCGAGGAAGTTCCCGCTGCACTGCGTCAAGCGGCCCGCCGGGGCCTTGAAACAGCACTCACGCCACCCCATCTGGGGGCGCGTATCGGGCGTACACCGCCCTTCTTGAGACAACCACCGATATGAGCAAGCAGACACTTTCCTTCCAGGCCGAGGTCAAGCAGATCCTGCACCTCGTGACCCATTCGCTGTACTCGAACAAGGAAATATTCCTGCGCGAGCTGGTGTCCAACGCTTCCGACGCCTGCGACAAGCTGCGTTTCGAGGCACTGGACAACAGCGCGCTGTGGGAAGACGCGCCCAACCTCGAGATCCGCGTGTTCTTCGACAAGGACGCGAAGACGCTGACCATCCGCGACAACGGCATCGGCATGAGCGCCGAGGAAGCCGTGGCGCACCTGGGCACCATCGCCAAGAGCGGCACGCGCGAGTTCCTGGCGCGGCTGGAAGGCGAGAAGAAGAAGGACGCCAACCTGATCGGCCAGTTCGGTGTGGGCTTCTATTCCGGCTTCATCGTCGCCGACCGCATCACCGTGCTGTCGCGCCGCGCCGGCGCTTCAGCTCAAGAGGGCGTCAGCTGGAGCAGCGAAGGCGCCGGCGAGTTCGAGGTCGAGGCCATCGAGAAGGCCGAGCGCGGCACCGACGTGATCCTGCACCTGCGCGAGGGCGAGGAGGAGTTCCTCTCCACTTGGAAGCTGAAGTCGATCGTCGGCAAGTACTCCGACCACATCTCCCTGCCCATCCTGATGAAGAAGGAGGAATGGGACAGCGACAAGAAGGAGCAGGTGCTCAAGGACGAGTGGGAAACGGTGAACAAGGCCGCGGCGCTGTGGACGCGCAGCAAGAGCGACATCAGCGACAGCGAGTACCAGGAGTTCTACAAGCAGATCAGCTACGACAGCGTGGCGCCGCTGGCCTACACGCACAACCGCGTCGAGGGCCGCACCGAGTACACGCAGCTGCTGTACATCCCGAGCAAGGCGCCCTTCGACCTGTGGAACCGCGACAAGCGCGGCGGCGTCAAGCTGTATGTCAAGCGCGTCTTCATCATGGACGATGCCGAGGCGCTGATGCCGGTGTACCTGCGCTTCGTCAAGGGCGTGATCGACTCGGCCGACCTGCCGCTGAACGTCAGCCGCGAACTGCTGCAGGAAAGCCGCGACGTCAAGGCCATACGCGAGGGCTCGACCAAGCGCGTACTGGGCATGCTGGAGTCCCTGGCCGATAGCGACGATGCGGCCGAGCGCGACAAGTACGCCGCCTTCTGGAAGGACTTCGGCGCGGTGCTGAAGGAAGGCATCGGCGAGGACCATGCCAACCAGGAGCGGCTGGCCAAGCTGCTGCGCTTTGCCAGCACGCAGGCGGATGTGGGCGTGTCGTTCGCTGACTATGTCAAGCGCATGAAGGAAGGCCAGGAGGCGATCTACTACATCACCGCCGACAACCTGCCCACCGCCAAGAGCAGCCCGCAGCTGGAGGTCTTCCGTAAGAAGGGCATCGAGGTGCTGCTGCTGGTGGACCGCGTCGATGAGTGGATGCTCAGCCACCTCTACGAATTCGAGGGCCACGCGCTGCAGAGCGTGGCCAAGGGCGCTTTCGACCTGGGCAAGTTGCAGGACGAGGCCGAGAAGAAGCAGGCCGAAGAGGCTGCCGCGGAATTCAAGCCGGTGCTCGAGCGGCTGAAGACCGCGCTGAAGGACCGTGCCAAGGATGTGCGCGTGACCACGCGACTGGTGGAGTCACCTGCCTGCATCGTCGTCGATGAAGGCGACATGAGCGGCCACCTGGCGCGGTTGCTGAAGCAGGCCGGTCAGGACGCGCCGAAGTCACTGCCGACGCTGGAGGTGAACGCCGCGCATGCGTTGGTCAAGCGGCTGGAAAGCGACGAGCGCTTCGATGACCTGGCGCAGATCATCTTCGACCAGGCGCTGCTGGCCGAGGGTGGCCAGCTGGAGGATCCGGCGGCCTACGTGCAGCGGGTGAATCGGCTGCTCGCCGCCTGAGACCCTTCAAAGCAGCGCAGCCAGGCTGGGCGTCTCGGCGGCCACGCGCAACTGCTCGCGCAGTTGCAGCGCTTGCTGGCCCCAGTAGCCCGAGCTGCCGAAGTCCGGGAAGGCGGCGGGAAAGGCCGGATCCTGCCAGCGCTGTGCCACCCAGGCGTTGTGGCGGATCATGCGCAGCAGCCGCAACGGCTCGATCAAGCCGAGCTCGGCGCGGTCGAAGTCCATGAACGGCGCATAGCCACGCAGCAGCAGCCGCAGCTGCCAGGCCATGGTCTCGGGCTCGCCCGACAGCAGCATCCACAGGTCCTGCACGGCCGGGCCCGTGCAGGCATCGTCGAGGTCCACGACGTGCGCCCCGGCATCGCGCCACAGCAGGTTGCCCGGATGGCAGTCGCCATGCAGGCGGATCGACTTTGGCCTGTGAGCGGCGAAGGCGGCATCGATACAGTCGACGGTGCGTGCGCAGGCTTCGGCCCAGTTGTCGCGTTGGTTGTCGCTGACGAAGCCGCCTTCGAGGAGCAGTGCCACCGCTTCGCGCGCATCCCGCGGCGCATCCAGCGCGCGCCGGTGCGCAAAAGCGCGACGCGCACCGACCGCATGCAACCGACTGATGAATCCGCCCAGGCGCACCAGTACCGCATCGTCCTCCAGGTCCGGCGAGCGCCCGGCTTGCCGCGGCGACACCGAGTAACGATGCAGGCCTTCGGGCCCCTGCCGCAGTGCCAGCGTGGCCGGTCCGGGCTCCGGCAGCAGGCGCACGCCAGCGCCCGCGCTTCTCAGTATGCAGGGCGCGACCACCGGCACCTCGGCCTCGGCGAGCTCCAGAGCAAATGCGTGTTCTTCGACGATCTGCGCGTCGCTCCAGCGCGAGCGACGGTAGAACTTGGCCACCACCGCATCGCTGTCCTCCAACATGACCTGGAAGACGCGGTTCTCGTAGGAGTTGAGCTGCAGGATGCGGCCATCGCCGCGAAAGCCCACCGCGTCCAGCGCGTCGAGTACCTCGGAGGGAGTCAGGTCCGCATAGCTGCGTGGTACGTCGCGGGCGGATTCGGGCATGGACTCATGCTACGCGCATGCCCGTCGTGTGCTCAGTGGCGGGTACGCGGATTGTCGCTATCAGGCGAGTCATCGGCCGCCGGCGGCGCGCCGACTTCGCGCATCGACACGCCGCTTCGTACGATGTTGCCTATGGAGCCGAATTCGCTGGGCGTGCCCGAATCCGAGCGGCTCGCGGCACCAAAAAAGGAATCCTGGAAGAAGCCGGAGTCCTGCCACAAGGCAGAGCGTTCGCGGCGCCGGGAGACTGCTGCGCTGGACTGCGGTGCGCGCGCCACGTCGATGCTCGGTGCCGCCTGCGGACCACGCGCCGCGGCCGCGCTTTGCGGGACCAGCAACTGCAGTTCCGGGATCGAAGGTAGATGGTCCAACGGACAGCGCAAGTAGCGTACGCGGCAAGCCGCCAGCACCGACTGCTTGATCTGCAGCACACGCCGCGAGTTGCCACGGTCGGTGTCCAGATCGATGGCGGCGAGCACACGGCCGTTGGCGCTGCAGATGGCGAAGGTGACGTGGATCGCACCGAGCAACTCGTACCAGTAGCGCACCTGCTCCGGGTCGTTCGGCTGCGAGAAGCGCACCAGCGGCAGCTTGGACAGCACGATGTGGTGTGGCAGTGCCTCGCGCAGCTGGCGGTACACACGCCGCTCGTCGGTGCTGAACACCGGCCGTGCGACCAAGCTCCATTCCGTGGGCAGCGGCGGGGGCCGCGGCGTGCGTGAGCGAACCCACCACCATGCCAGCAGCCCGGCGCACAGCGCCAGTGTCGCCAGGGCGATGATCCAAGGAAGAAACTGCGGTATGTCCATGGACTCGGTGGGGGTGCGCTGCCGGCTCACCCGGAGCGACAGGCGATGACTATGCTGGCCATGCTACAGCCCGTATGCGCCACGCGGCACCCGCGAGTGCGGGAGAACGCCCCAATCCAGGGGAGGTTAAACCCGTAACAGGACGGGTACATGTTCGGCAATCAGCCCTTGGGCCGACCTGACAGCAGTTCGTCAACGCGGTGTGCCTGGAGCTTCAACCTGTAGTCCAGGTCGGCAGCAGTCCCCTCGACCAGCGCTTCCACATGTGACGCCAGGCTTTCCGGGGCCAGCCTGACCCAAGCCTGCGACTCCGGACCGTCGCGCTCGATGCGTGCGCCGGCATTGCGGCAAATGCGCAGCATCGCCGTGTTCTGGCTGAGCGCGTGTACCAGCAGGCTGTCGATGCCGCGGTTGCGCGCATGCAGAGCCGCATGATCGAAGAGCCGGTCACCATAGCCACGCCCGCGTGCCCCCACCGCCACCGAAACGCCGAACTCAGCAGCCGGCCGCGGAGATGCGCTGGCATCCAGGTAAGCCAGATGGGCCATCGCTACCAGTTCGAGGTGGCGGTTGAAGATGCCGAAGACTTCATCGCGGTCGAATTCGAGCTGTTCCGCATAGCGGGAGATCTGCGCATCACTGGCCGCGTAGCCGAAGCGCAGGTAACGGTCGAACTCGTTCAGCGCCAGCAGATGCGCCAAGATGCGCGGTCGGTGTCGCGCCGCCAGCGAACGGATCGGAACCCAACGAAAGCCGAACGCCGGCTTTGTGCGCTGGGGCGTCGCCACCTGCTGGCGTTGCGATTCGCTTTCGCTGGCACGCGCCTCCCGATCGAACAGTGGGTCCATGAATATGCAATGAATTAGTAGTTACCCTAATGCTACTCAAAGGGCCTAGGGGACCCACTCCAACTGCTTGGGGGTGGCGAAACGCGGCAATTGGGCCATTGCGCCTTGTCGTTGTATACTGAAAAGCTTTCCCGTTGACGGCGGGGTGGAAGGCGTGGAGTCACCAGTTGTGCCTGCGCAAGACCGGACTGACCCGAGAGGCCGCCCGAACAAGCGGTGCCGAAGGCAGTTGTAACCTTCCTAACAGCCGTGGCAGGTGTGCCTCCCAGAAGTGGCGCACCGATCTTCTAGCGAGTCCCTCATGAAGACCTTCAGCGCCAAACCGGCCGAAGTGAAGCACGAGTGGTACGTGATTGACGCCACCGACAAGGTGC